>Ga0070704_100000092_pt1 | contig 31071 bp, 29 predicted proteins | sample KBSK5252metaG_FD_65467 | JGI IMG/M metagenome (GOLD analysis project Ga0070704, IMG submission 65467) | Corn, switchgrass and miscanthus rhizosphere microbial communities from Kellogg Biological Station, Michigan, USA - KBS K5-25-2 metaG | ecosystem: Host-associated > Plants > Roots >...
GTTCATGTCGTCGACGTACGGCCGCTCGCCGAGCACCTGCTGGGCGCCGCCGACGCGCGCGTGCGATTCGCCAATCCCGTGCCCCTTCGCGGACAGGAACTCGAACTGCGGGTTGCGGTGAAGGCCGAACTCCTCGCCGAAGAACGAATGCCGCCGCGGCTCGGACGGCAGCTTCCCGCCGTTTTTCGTCGCTTCGCCCGCCGTCTGGATGGCGTCGACGATGCGCCCGTAGCCGGTGCAGCGGCAGATGTGGCCGTCGAGCGCCTTCCGGATCGCGTCGCGATCGTCGGTCTTCCCCTGCTGAATCAGCGCGGCCGCCCGGACGACGATGCCCGGGATGCAGAAGCCGCACTGCACGCCGCCCTCCAGCACGAACGCTTCGCTGATGATTCGCCTGGTCTCCTCGGGCATCCCTTCGACCGTGGTGATGTCGTGCCCCGCCATCTGTTCGGGCTTCCTGAGGCAGGAGAGGGCCGGGCGGCCGTCGATCATGACCAGGCAGCACCCGCAGGCGCCCTCGGGCGCACAGCCGTTCTTGCAGGAGGTGACGCCGCATTCCTCCCGGAGCACTTCGAGCAGGTGCATGCCGGGCTCGTACGAGGCCTCTCTCTGCTCGCCGTTGAGTTTGAATGTGATTTGGGGCATTGGTCCGAAAGGGCTGATTTCTTAGGTACTTCGCCGCCAACCAGTATCGCATTTTGACGGATCGCCGTGTATGATCATCGGCTGCTAAGCTTGGGACTTGGGACGGGCCGACCTTCGTCGGACCCTACGCGGAGCCCATACGCGGAGGAAACATGCAGGAGCCTTGGAAGACCGACCGGTGGTACACGAGCTTGTGGAACCACCTGCCGGAAGCGCGGAAGAACACGAATTTCAAGAAAGACCTGAAAATCCACGACGTCACGCTCCGCGACGGCGAGCAGCAGACGGCCGTGGTCTTCCGGCGCGAAGAGAAGGTCGCGATCGCGAAGAAGCTCGACGCGATGGGGATTCACCGCATCGAGGCCGGCATGCCCGCGGTCTCCGAGCAGGACAAGGGTGCCATCTCCGACATCGCGGCGCTCGGGCTGAAGGCTGAAATCTTCGCGTTCGCCCGCTGCATCCCCGACGAGATCAAGGTCGTCAAGGCGTGCGGCGTCAAGGGCGTGGTGGTCGAGATTCCCGCCAGCGACCACATGATCAAGCACGCGTACGGCTGGTCGTTCGACCGCGCGATGAAGTCGTCCATCGACACGACGCTGGCGGCGAAGGAAGCGGGCCTCTACACGGTCTTCTTCACCATCGACGCGACCCGTACCGAGCTCAACCGGTTCCTCGACATCGTGTCCCAGGTTGCGACCGAAGGGCACATGGACGCGCTGACGATCGCCGACACCATGGGTGTCGCGACGCCCGAGGCGGTCGCCGTGGTGATCCCGAAAGTGATCGAACGCCTGAAGAAGCCGGTCGAGATCCACTGCCACCAGGACTTCGGCCTTGGCGTCGCCAACACGGTCGCGGCGCTGCAGGCGGGCGCGTCGGTCGCGCACACGACCATCACCGGCCTCGGCGAGCGCGCCGGCAACGTCCCGATGGAGGACGTCGTCCTGTCGCTGCTCTGCCTCCACGGCGTTGACGTCGGGATCAAGACAGAGAAGTTCGTCGAGACCTCGAAGTTCGTCATGGACGCGGCGAAGGTGCAGCAGCCGCCCAACCGGCCCATCGTCGGTGACAAGCTCTACGAGGTGGAGTCGGGCATCATCGCCGGCTGGGTCCGGCTGTGCCGCAAGGAGCACCCGCTCGAGTACGTCCCGTTCACGCCGGAGCTCGTTGGCCAGAAGCCGGTCAACATCGTCCTCGGCAAGAACAGCGGGCCCCCGTCGATCGAGGAGTGGGCCGAGAAGACCGGGCTCAAGATCACGGACGAAGAGCGGATGGCGCTCCTGCTGGCCGTCAAGGCGAAGTCGTTCGAGAAGAAGGACCTGCTGACGGCCGACGAGTTCAAGGAGATCGTCAGCAAGGTGTTGAAGGGCAACGCGGCGCTGGCGTAGGCCGCGTCGGATTTTCGACGTGATTCGTAGGGGCCGACCTTCAGGTCGGCCCTTTTTCTTGATGCTCCCACTCTCGGCGGTCATCTTCTTCACGTCTGGTTTCGCGGCGCTGCTGTATCAGGTGATCTGGCAGCGGCTGCTCGTGCTCTTCTCCGGCGCCGACCTCTATTCCGTCACGATCATCGTTGCGTCGTTCATGGGCGGCATGGGCGTCGGGCATCTCGCGGGCGGGCAGGTCGCCGACCGCGTGACGCCGCGCACGGCGCTGCTCTGCTTCGCTGGCGCCGAGCTGGCGATTGCGCTCTTCGGGTTCTTCAGCCGTCCGCTCTATTACGACTTCCTCTACAACCGCGTCGGAGGCACCCAGATCGCGCCTGCGGCGCTGGCGCTGCTGCTGTTTGCCAGCCTCCTGTGGCCGACGTTCTTCATGGGGGCATCGCTGCCGCTGCTGTCGCGCGCGCTGGCGTCGCGCATCGACCGCGCTTCGACGGTCATCGGCGTGCTGTACGGGGTCAACACGCTTGGCGCGGCGGCCGGCGCGCTGCTCTCCACGTGGGTGTTCCTGCCACGGCTGGGCCTCGAGGGCAGCCTGCGTATCGGGGTGGCGCTCAACGTCGCCTGCGCGGTCGTCATTCCTCTCGTCATTCCTCTTGCGATCGTTCAGGCGCGGCGATCACACACACGGTACGAAATCGTTGCCGCGAACCAGGCGACCGCGCCTCCGGGCGAGACGTTTTCATTCAGCGGATGGGCGCTCGTCTTCGCCTGCTCGGGACTGCTCGCACTTTCGCTCGAAATCGTCTGGTTCCGCGTGCTCGCGGTGACCATGAAGGGAACGGCGTTCACGTTCGGAACGATGCTGGGCGTCTACCTGACGGGATTGGCGGTCGGCGCGCTGGCCGGGAGCGCCGTGTCGTCTCGCATCAGCAGGCCCGCCGTGCTGTTCCTTTCGCTGCAGGCGGCTGTCGGTGCGTTCGCGATGCTGCTGCTGACCGCGTTCATCAGGTTCGCGGACAACGTGCCGTCGCTCTGGGCGTATCTCGGTTCGTACGAGCCGCTCGACGTTCGCGCGGCCGTCAACGGTGTCGATCCGCATGCGACGCGCACCTTCCTTGCGCTCTATGTCGGGCTGCCATGCCTGCTCGTTCTGCCGCCGACGCTGCTGATGGGATTCTCGTTTCCCATCCTGCAGCGCGTCGTGCAGACGAGCCTCGCGCGCATCGGGCGGCGCGTCGGCGCGCTCCTCGTCGCCAACGTCGTCGGCAGCATGGTGGGGACGGTGTTGACCGGATGGCTGTTGCTCGACAAGGTCGGCACGGCGGGAACGATGAAGCTGCTCGCCGTCCTGGGCGGCATGTTCGGGCTGCTCGCGGTGGTTCTCGCGGTGCGCGAATCGTCCTGGAGTTGGGCGCGCCGGCTGCCGGCCGGGCCGGTGGCGCTGACGGTCACGGCAGCCGTCTTCCTGCCGCTGCTTCTCGTGATGCCGCCTTCCGACACCCTGTGGGCGCACCTGCACGGTACGGTCGTCGAGGCGATGGTGTACGCGGAAGACGGCTCCGGCCTGTCGGTCGTGAACACCGACGGGAGAAACGCCATCCTCTACGCCAACGGCATCGGCCAGGGCGCGCTGCCGTACGGCGACGTGCACACCGCGCTGGGCGCGTTACCGGCCTTCATGCATCCGGCGCCCCGCACCGCGGCAGTGATTGGCCTCGGATCGGGCGACACGGTGCACGCCGTCGCCGGCCGGCGGGAAATCGAGCGCGTGACCTGCGTGGAGATCATCCGCGGCGAGCTCGAGACGCTCGTCGGCCTGCGGATGCGGCTGCCGTACGGCGGGCTGGTCAACCTGCTCGACGATCCGCGCATCGAGCAGGTCTTCGGCGACGGCCGCATCCACCTGCGGCGCGGCGGCACCTACGACATCATCGAAGCCGACGCGCTCCGGCCCGGGAGCGCCTACTCGGGCACGCTCTACTCGGACGCCTACTTCGCGCTGCTGCGCGACCACCTCGCGCCCAACGGCCTGGCGGCGACGTGGGCGCCGACGCAGCGCGTCTACAACACCTTCATTCGCGTCTTCCCGCACGTCGTCTCGATGCCGGGGATTCTCGTCGGCAGCAACCAGCCGATCGCGATCGACCGCGCGGCCGTCAGGGCGCGGCTGGCCGAGCCGGGCGCGCGTGACCACTTCGCCCGCGCCGGCATCGATATCCAACGCCTTCTTGACGGCTATCTCGCCAACCCGACCGTCTACGGACCGGATTCTCCACGCGACCAGCTCACGGACATCGACACCGATCTGTTTCCGAAGGACGAATTCGACCTGACGCCGCGTTGACGGACGGTCAGTCGATGTCGCGCTCGTGTGGCTACCGTCCCTCCATCCACCGCTGGAGCGCGTCATACTTGGGCGCCTCGGACCGAGGCTGGTCGAGATATTCGAGCGATCCGAAGCGTCCGAGCACGCCGTACACATTGCAATTGGTGTAGTGCATGAAGAGCCCGCCGCCGGCATCCGACCAGTTCTGCAGATATCGTGAATAGAGCGCGCCGAAGCGGGGGTCGCGATTCACGGCATCGAAGAGCGCCTCGAGCGTCGGGTCCCCCTGCAGGGCGCCGCCGCCCCACGTGACCAGGTGCTGGCCGCCCTCGTACGCGATGACTGGAAGCTGCTGCTGTCGTCCGATTGCGACGTGCTGACGGACTTGATTCATCACCGCGGGCACGGAGCTCCCCTCGACGTCGCGAAGAAGATCGTCAACCGTCATCGACCGTACTCGTGCCAGATCGTTCGCCTGCACTCCGAAGTAGGGCGCGATCGCGATCGCGTCCGTATGGGCGCGCGTGTCTCTGAACGACAGCGCCGTCTGCGTCACCGCGGGAGTCGCCACGGCTGACCCCAGCACGCGGACGAGCCGCTCGGGCGGGAAGACCTCCTCGAAGATCCCGAAGACTTCCCGCGACCGAAGCGCGTGGTAGCGGATCTGCGCTTCGGACGCGTTGGCGCTCAGACCCAGCTCGAGGCCGCGTTGCTGGGCGTACCGGGCTTGCGGATAGCCGCCGTTCCAGACTTCATTCGAGTGCTCGACGTACACCCTCAACGTCGGATCGAGCTGCGCCGCCACCGTCTGCGCGAACTTCCGAACGTAGTCGTCGTCGGCGAGGTGGGGGATGGTGAACCACGGGTCCGCGTGCAGGCGGTTGGCGAGCTCCACCATGATCTCGACCGGCACTCCCCGCGATGTCCACCGCGCATCGTCCGGCGTGGGTCGCTCCGACCAATTCCTCTGCATGATGTTGTTGTTGGTCTGCCCCAGCATCCAGTTCATGAAGCGGATCGCGCGATAATTCTGCAGCCGGTCGATGAAGGTCGGATTGAATCGTTCGTCTGCCGATCGTCCGGGCAGCGTCACGTGGATGTTGCGAATGTAATTGGAGGGATTGGTTGCGGTGATGAACAATCCGATGCCGCCGGGGCCTCGGGCCGGATCGACGTCGATCACCTCTCGGCCCGGGGCTCGTTCGATCAGCCGCGCCGAGGGCCCGTACTCAATCTGGCCGTCTCCCTCGTAGGTAACGATGTAGTTCCCCGATGGGTACCGGCCAGGGGTCCGGCTGAGATCCCAGAACATCAGGGTTCGTGCGACTTGTCCCGGCAGCAGTGAGCGCACCCACCCGTGCACATCCAGGTCGAGCGGTCGCTGGTCCTCCCAGGCGGTTGCCGATCCTGAAAGCCACGGGCGCGATTGCTTGAACACGTCGACGAAGGTGAACTCGACGCTCCAGTCGTCGAGCCCCGACACGTTCGTGCCTATCGGAATTCGTCCCGGCGTCTGCGCCTGTACGGGGAACGAAAGCATGGTGGCCATCAGGGCGGCCACCGCCGCTACGATGTGACGCGTCATCACCTGACCTTTTGATTTGAGGACTGTGATGACTATCGGCTTCTGACGGTCGAACCTTCCTCGCACACCATAAATTCACGTTTTTGCCCTGCAGGTCATCGTGTCGACTGAATTGTCTCCGTTCGGCAACCTTGCAGCACGAAACGCCGTCGCGTGGAAGCGGATGCGGGCGTGTCGGCCGACGGCCGACTGCGGAGCACGCCGCTTCCGTGTTGGGACGGACCTTCAGGTCCGTCCCGAGGAGCGGCCGCGAGGCCGCGACGAAGCCGGAAAGCGCGTGAGCGAGGCTTCCGCGTCGACTTCCCGTCAACGCGTTCGAGCTGCATCGAATCAGCTCGGACGTTTTGAGCCGCGTGACAGATGCAGCAGCGAGTCAGCTCCTAGTCGACGCGCCTGCGTCAGGGTACCGAAGCGAGAGCGATTTCCCGGCGTGCGTAGCTGGAGGCTGGCGGGCGATATGCCCGCGTCCGCACCGAAAATCGGCGCGTACAACGAGAAGGCCGACCTGAAGGTCGGCCTCTACGTGCGTCAGAGTCTACGTCCGTCAGAGTCGCGACGTCCGATTTACCTGGGCTGATCCGGGCGGCAGGGGGTCGGATCCCAGCCCTGCATGTCGGGGATCTTCTTGAAGTGATTCGTCGTCGCGTACGGACCGGTGAGATACGTCGGGTCCGTGATGATCGACGTGACGACGAGCCATGACGTGCCTTCGGGCTCGGTGAAGGTGTCGAAGTACTCCTGTAGCGTCGCGTTCTCGCTGTACGGCACGCCGTTCTTTCGCAGGTAACCGGCCTTCATCTTCGTGGTGAAGACCCCGAGGTTGCCGTTCGGTCCCGGCGTGCGGCCCGCGCGGCCCATGTTGACGCCGGCCCACTGCGCGACCGAGTAGCCCTGCCACTCGGGCTGCGCGGGGGTGGCCGACGGCGCGGGCGCACCGGGCGGCGCGAAGTGCAGGACACGCTTCTGCGTCCCCGAGTCGGTGTCGATTTCGAGCGCGTTGTCGTCGGCCCAGTAGATGTGGAGGCGACCGGGGATGCGCATGATGGACGCGGCGCCGTAGGAGCGGCACTCGTTGCCGGCGTCCTGCGCAGGGGTCCACGTGCCGGCCAGCCGCCGTGCCTCGGCGTTGACCGGCAGCATCGAGAAGTCGTTCTTGGGAGGCATCTCCATGCGGAGGTGCCAGTGCTCGGTGACGACCGCGACCCAGTAGCCGGTGAAATCCTTCGGCGCCTGCGCACGAGCGGTCGGCGGCGCTCCACCGGCGCGCGCGCCACCACCGCGTCCCTGGGCGATGACCGTGCCGGCGGCAGCGGCAACGATCAGGAGCGAGAGAATCGCGGACCGTCCGCGCTGCACCCTACTGGACCCTGCCCTTCCACTCCCAGCCGTCGGCCGGCCGCTTGACGGTCTCGATGAGCACGCGCGGCGCCGCCGAGTCTCGGGCTGGCTGACCAGTCACGACGATCTTGTCACCTGGCCGAAGCGACGTCCGCGTGATCGAGTACTGCGTCAGCTGGCTGACCGAGCCCCACTCCAGCGTCCAGCTCTTGGTCGTACCGTCCTTGTCGGCCACGTCAACCTTCATGAACGAATGAGGATTGCGCCATACGAACTCGGTGACCACGCCCTGGATTTCGACCTTCTGGCTCGAGTCGTATTCGGCTGAGAACGAGTGATGCGCGAACACCTGCCGGCCGCCAACCAGCAGGGCCGCCCCGGCAATGAGCATCACGATCGTGCGCTTCATGAACGGCCTCCTTATTCAGCTGGCAGCGTGCAGCGGGCGGCTGGCAGCAACGAACCTCGACGTACTGCCGGATGCCGGCTGTCCCACCGCCAGCTGTCCTACTGCCGGCTGCCCGCTGCCGGCTGCCGGCTGTTCAGGCTGTTATATGCCGCTTCGACAAACATATCGGTCGTCCACGGCCCGGTCGTCTTGCCGTACCGGGCATCGTAGTCGCGCGTCGGCCTGGCCGCCTTGACCTGGGCCAGCGTCATCCCGTTCTTAATCATGTCAGCAATCCGGTCCCGGATGATCGTGACCATGTCCCGGTAATACACCACGTCGGCGTGGTCGCTGATGCGCCCGTGGGCCGGAATCACCCTGGTTCCCCCCTCGGCGTTGTTACTTGGGACGGCGAACTCGATGATCTTGTTCAACGCGTCGACTTCAGCCGAGATGCCGCCGCCCGCCTTCACATCGATCATCGGGTAGCTGGTCAGGTCGAACAGGTCGCCGGAACTGACGACGTCGGACTTGCGGAACAGGACGACGCTGTTGCCGTCGGTCGTGCCCGGCACTTTCGTGATGATGATCGGCTCGTCGTTGAAGTACAGCCGCTTCCAGGGCGTGGTGAACGTGTTGTCCGGCCACGCGCCCTCGGCCCTGGCTGCGGTGGCGCCGGTCGGCGCCGACATCCGGTTCAACACGACGAGCGTCGAGACGACCGAGGCGCGATGCGTGTCGATCGCGCCTTGCGGCCCGGCGGTGTAATCGGGCTCGCGGAACGGCACGATCTCGCCTATGGGCGCAATCTTGTCGTTGCCGCCGGTGTAGTCGTCGCGGTGGCTGGTGTTGATGATGTAGCGCAGCGGCCGTCCCTTCGCCAGCGATTCGACCGCCTTGATGACCTTGTCGCTCATCGCCGCGGTGCCGGTGTCGACCATCAGCACGCCCTGATCCGCGGCCTGCACCGTGATGTTGCCGCCGGCGCCGGCGATCATGTAGACGTTCCCCTGCACGGGCAGGACTTCCACTTCGCCTGGCGCGGGCGCTTCGAGCTTCGGCGGCCACGTGGTCTGGGCCGCGCGAGCGGGCGCTTGCGCTCCCCGGCCCTGCGTGTACACGCGCGCCCCTGGCGCAACGAGCGCGAGCAGGGCGGCGCCGATCGCAAACCACCTGCAACCCGGCACCTGCAACCTCCTGCCGCCTGACATCAATTTCCGCCTTCCCCCACGCCTGTCGCGACCTTCGGCGGCTTCGGCATCGCCTTCATCTTGACGATGTACTCGGGATAGGTCGTGTCCGCCCCGCCGAGCCGCGGCTCGTACGGCGTGCCGAAGCGATCCGTCAGGTTCTTGTCGAGCCCCGGCAGCGGGCTCTTGCCGGGCAGGAAGTGCGGCACGTGGCCGCGCGCGAGCGCGGTCTCCGTGGCCTCTTCGCACGGATACGGCGACATCGGCAACGAGGGATCGAGCACCCACATCATCGTGCTGCGGATGTACGGCTCGGTCATCATCACCGGGTCGTAGACGATCGAGGTCGCCTGCAGGTAGTTGCCCATCCGGCGGTAGCGCGTGCGGATGGTGGCCTGGTCGCTGTGCATCAGCCCCGAGCGCCGCAGGTACGCCTCCTTCAGATGCGTGGTCGTGACGACGAGCACGTCCCCATCCCATTCACCGGTGGAGAACCCGCTCCACGTATGCAGCGCGTTGGCCGGCGGATGCGGACGCCCATCCATGTAGATCGTCGTTTCCTGTTCCTGCTGATTCAGATGGCCGTGATAGGCGATCACCTTCTGCGTCGCCTGATCGATGTCGGCCCAGATGCGGAGCGCGGAGAGCGGCCCTTCGAGCGAATAGTCCCATGCGTGCGGGCGGCACGCCCATTCGGTGACGTCGAAGTCCTCGGGCGACCAGCTCTGGACGCGCCACCGCGCGGCATCGCTGACAGGTACGCCGGCGATGTCGCCCGTCATGCCGCTGCCATCCTGGTTGCGCGGCAGCGGCCGCCAGACGCCCATGAGGTCCATCTGCGCGAACGCAGACTGGCACCATAGCAGCATGAGCACGGCGAGAAGTGACACGCGGCGCGGCATCATCGGCTCCTGACGAAGGTGGCGCGGATTCTACCTGTCCGGTGCGCGGAGAGTCAACGAAACCGTTGACGTTTTTCGGAGCGAAATGATAGACAGCGCGCGCTTTAGGCGCCGGGCCTGTGTCGTTGGTGAGTTGGTCGACGGCTACTTGAAGACTTCGTCCGGCAGAAGGCCCCAGCTCCACTCGCTCTCGTGGCTCGCGTCCTTCGGGCGGCGGAACGTCAGCAGGCGAACGCGGTGATCCTCGGTGTTGCGGCCCGGGCTGCCGGTGATGATGACGTGATCGCCCGGCTTCAGCGTTTCACGATCCACCTTGCCGGCGAGCTGCGCCGGTGCGGCCCACTCCACGACATAGCGCGTCTTCGAACCGTCCTTCTCCGTCACGTCGACGTTGACAAACGAGTGCGGGTTGCGCAGCACGAACTGCACGAGCTCGCCTTCGATCGTCACCGACTGGTTCTCGATGTAGGTCGCCGCGAACGAATGGTGCGCCCACGCCTGGGCGGTCGCGCCGCAGAGTACGAGAGCCAGGGGCGCGACGAGATACCGCTTCATACCACCGATCCTCCTGCTTTCACCGTCTGTTCGGGCCCGCGAACTATAGCATGGGGCTCCGGCCCGATTGCCGGGGCTCGTTGGAAAATGATATATGGTCCGCGGTCCCGCCGCGATGCGAAAGATTCCGCTGCTGCTCGTCGGAATGCTCGCCGGGATGATCATCGCCCCGCTGCCCGTTTTTGCCCAGGTGGACCTCACCGGCTCGTGGGCGCCGCGGCTCTACGAGGACTACATCGAGCGCGGCCCCGGCTCCGACCTCGGCGACTTCACCGGCGTGCCGATGAACGACGAGGCGCGCGCGAAGGCGCTGCTCTACACGTCGAACCTCCCGTCCACGGCCGAGCGCCAGTGCCTGGCGCAGGCGCCATGGGTGATGCAGTACCGCCCGCGCGGCATCTCGATCTGGAGCGAAGAAGACAACGACGGCAACGTCATCGCGTGGAAGCTGGGCGGCGACTATCTCAGAGGCACAGTCACGATCTGGATGGACGGCCGTCCGGAGCCGTCACCCAACTCGCTCTCGTCGGCCGAAGGGTTCACGACGGGCACGTGGGAGGGCGACACGCTGACCGCGCGGACGACGCATGTGAAGACCGCGTGGATCCGCCGCGGCAACGGCATTCCCGGCAGCGATCAGAGCGCGTACACCGTGCATCTGACGCGCCATGCCGATCTGCTGACGATCACGACGATTCAGGACGATCCGATCTACCTGACCGAGCCGCACGTCGTCAGCCGCGTCTGGCAGCTGGACCCGCGTGCGACGCCCGGCAACTACGTCGAACCCAATTGCAACACGGCGAACGAGATTCCGCGGCTCGAGGACACGGGCACAGTCCCGCACTATCTGCCGGGTCAGAATCCCGAAGCCGACTTCATGATGCGGACCTACAACCTGCCGAAGGAGGCGGCGATGGGCTACGCCGAGAGCCTGTATCCCGAGTACCGCAGGAAGATCAAAGGCGTCTACACGCCGCCGGCGTCGTGCGGCCGCTACTGTTGCGGATGGATCGAGCGCCAGGGGCTGCCGGGCGGCGCGCCGGGGCTGTCGTGCAACGACGGCGGGCTCGGCGAGCTGAATCCGGTCGTGCGCAGCCGATCGGAAGAACGGTCGAAGTGAAGCGGAGGGACGCCATGCCCTCGACCGAGGATATACCGTCCATCTGGATCGCCCCCAACAACCCCGTCTTCGATCTGCCGGTCATCGTCGGGATGGAGGACGTTCGCTTCTCCGCCACCTATGCCGACCGCGAGCGGAAGGCGTACTACGACGCGGAGAACGAGGCCGTCGATCGCATCAACGCCGACTTCTACAAAGTACGCCCATCATGTCGCGGCGCACGCCAAGGGGGCGCTGCAGACGACTGGATGAGGGCGCCCGGACTCACGTCGCTACTCTCGCAGCATGACCCCCTGCCGTCCCATGCCAACAGCGACGAGCAGCCACGCCACGGTCAGGCACGCGAACCCGACGAACACGGTGACCAGCGACTCTGCCGTCCCGATGGTCATCACGCGGTAAGTCTCGGCAGTCAGCTCGTGTGTCCAGACGAAGCGGAGCACATTGATGAAGCCGAGTACGCCGCCAGAGAGGGCTGCGAACAGGCCGGCCAGTGACAGCGGGCGCATCAGCGCCAGGTGCCGCTCTGTAGGACGGATCACGTACACAGCGGCCATGACAAGAGGAACGAAATCGAGGACGAGCGTCAGTAGCGCGAACAAACTCGCCTGTCGAAGCATGTCCATGGGTACCTCGCGGGTGATTTCGAATCCGACCGGGTATAACGCTCGCCGAGGATTGTCGTGACGGACGTCACGGGCGGGGCCGTCGCGCGTTAGTACTGTCGTGGAGCGCGACACCGAGCTGGCGCTGGTCGAGCGGCTTCGCCGGGGCGACCTCGACGCGTTCGACGACGTGTACGCGGCGTTCAACACGCGTCTGTTCACGTTCCTGGTGCGGCTGTCGCGCCGCCGGGACGTCGCGGAGGACCTGCTCGAGGAAACCTGGCTGCGGCTCGTGAAGCACGCCCAGAGGCTGGGGGCCGATACCAGGCTGGGCCCTTGGCTGTTCACTGTCGCGCGGAACCTGCACGTCAGCTACCTCCGCTCGCGGATGCTGGAGGACTCAGCGGCAGCGAGTCTGATCGCGCTGTGGCCATTCAGCCTGGAGCACTCCTCGCCTTTCGAGGCCGCCGCGGCCAGCGAGCTCGAGCGCCGCATCGAGCGGGCGCTGGCTGCCATGCCGGCGGCCTCGCGGGAAGTATTGCTGCTCGTCGCCGTGGCTGGCCTGGATCACTCGGACGCCGCTGACATCTGCGGCATCACGCCCGAAGCGCTACGCCAGCGGCTGCATCGGGCGCGCGAGACGCTGTCGAAGGTGCTCGAGCGAGACGCGGAGGCCGGCGTTCCGGCGCCAGGAGGAATGACGTCATGTCCGATCCGCTGACTCGGCTGCTTGCCGAACTGCCGCTGGGCGAACCTGACGCTGCACGGGCTGAGCGGACCAGGATGGGATGCCGTGCGCTGTTGGCGCGGCAGGCGTCACGCGCATCTGCCTCGCGCGGTCCCTCCTCCGGCCGTAGGAGCGTGCAGGTCTGGCAGCTGCTGATTGGAGTTCTGGGAGTCGCCTATCTGACCGAGGTCATCGTCCAGGCACTCAGCGTGTACGGCCCTCCGTAACCTGCCTCAGAGTCCGCACGCCTTCTTGAGATTCTCCAACTCCACCGGTGGTGCGAAGCGCGCCAGCCGTTGAAGGCGGATCTCCATGTACCGCTTGTCCTGACACAACGCCGCCGAGACCGGGGCGTTCGTCATGGACGAGGGTGGGCCGAGATAGAGGATCGCGTCGAACTGGTCTTCCATGCGCATGGCCTGCCACTCGTTGCGCGGCAGTGGAACGAGCTGGCCGTTGCGAACGGCGAAGCGGGTGCCATCGCCCAATCCGCGGTCGTAGGTCCCGAAGTCCTTCCCGCCCAGCGTGGTGCCGCGCATCAGCGCGAGGCTCGGCACCGGCCACGACGCGAGGCCCTCGGGCAGCTCCGCGTTCCTGTCCATCAGCGTCCAGGCGGTGAAGATGCGAACGGCGGGATCGCGGGCGAGCAGGCTGATGATCGTCTGCGCCTGCCACGTGGACATGTCGTAGTTGCTGACGATCTGACGGCGCTGCAGATGCCCCTGTCCGTAGATGACCAGCGCCCGTCGTCCGCGATCGAGTACCTGGCGGCGAATCAGGTCGGCGGGATAGGTGTCACGAAGCTCGATCCAGCGGCGATGGTCGTCGCGGCTGGCGACGTTGTCCCAGTCGATCGGCGGATCGCCGGCAATCACGCGGAGCTTCCTGCCGTCGCCGAGCGATGCGTTCGCCGCGCGCACGGCGCGAATGAACTCCTCTGCGTGGGAGCCGATGCTGTTCACGACGGTGTGCTCTTCCCAGGCCTTGCGAAGGACCTCTCTCGGAACGTCCTCGCCGCGGACGAACCGGTCGATTGCATCCTGGTATCGCGCGCTCGCGGTTTCGATGACGAGGTCGTTGACCGCGGCAGCGAGCCGCGGATCGCGTAGGAGGGAGAGGAGCCACGCCTGCATCTGGACGTTGCCGTGCGGATCCGAGACGCCGACGACGTCGTGCGTGCGAAAGGCGTCGAGAATCGCCGCGATCGGCTCGACGGGCACTGGCGCACGAGGGTTAGGTGTCTGCGCGGCCGCGACCGACGCCAGCGTAAACAGAAAGAGCGTCACCCAGCCTCGCGTCCATCTATTCACATATTGTGAATAAATCCGCCTGCGTGTCGTCGTCATGTCGGATCCCTCGCTCAATCTATCTGGGCTGGTCCGTCCTGCAGGGCGTCGGGTCCCAGCCCGACGCGTCCCGCTGCTTCTTGAACGCGACGCTGTTGACGTACGGCTGCGTGAGGTACGTCGGGTCGGTGACGATGGTGTCGATCACCAGCCAGCTGTCGCCGTTCGGCTCGGTGAACGCGTCGAAGAACTCCTCGACCGTCGCGTTCTCGCTGTAGGGCACGCCGTTCTTCCGCAGGTATCCCGGGCGCAGCCGGTTGGTGACGACGCGCAGGTCGCCGGCGTTCTTGTCCGTCCCCGTCCGCGCCGGGCGCCGCCACGTCGCGGCCGAATAGCCCTGCCAACTGGGCGCCTGTCCCGCGGGCGACGCGCCGCCGAAGTGCAGCAGGCGTGTCTGCGTTCCCGCGTCGGCTTCGATCTTCAGCGTGTTGTCGTCCTGCCACGTGATGTGCAGCCGCCCCGGCACGCGCATGATCGTCGGGGCGCCGTACGACCGGCACGCTTCGCCGGCGGCCTCGTCTTTCGCCGGGTCCCACGCGTTCGTGATCCGCCGCGCCTCCGCGTTCACCGGCAGCATCGTCACGTCGCCCTTCGGCGGCACCATCATCCGCAAGTGCCAGTGCTCCGCCACGACGGACACCCAGTAGCCGGTGAGGTCCTTGATCGCGCCCGCGCGGCCCGACTGCTGCGGCGCAGCGCCGCCCCCGCGGCCCTGCGCGAACAGGAGTCCGGGAATCAGCAGGGCGACGATGAAGGGGCCGGCTGAAGCCGGACCCCACGCCTTTCCCACTCTCACTCGACGACTCCCTGCCATTCCCAGCCGTCGATCGGCCGCTTGATGGAGAAGATGCGGATGCGGTGCGCCTCCGGATCGCGCCCCGGCTCGCCCGCCGCGATGATGCGGTCGCCGAACTTGAGCGTCGTGCGCGTGACCGGATACTTCGCCGCCGACAACTGCGTGCTGGAGCCCCACTCGAGGCTCCAGACCTCGGGCTTGCCGTCCTTCATCACCTCGATGCGGACGAACGAGTGCGGGTTGCGCCAGACGAATTCCTTCACCACGCCCTCGATCTCGACGCGCTTGCCGGATTCGTACGCCGCCGTGAATGAATGATGCGCGAGCGCGGGCACCGCGGCGGTGACCAGGAGCGCGAGCCCGATGATGCCGATGGCCGAACGTGTCCCCCCCATGTCATTTCCCTCCGAGACTGCTGTACGCCGCTTCGATGAACATGTCGGTCGTCCACGGGCCCGTCGTGTGGCCGAAGCGCGGATCGTAGTCGAGCGTCGGCTTCGACGCCTTGATCTGCGCGAGCGTGAGACCGCGCTTGATGCCGTCCTGGATGCGGTCGCGGACGATCCCGATCATCTCCCGGTAGTACGCGACGTCGGACTGGTCCAGCAGCCGGCCGCGTCCGGGGATGACGAGCGTGCCGCCCTCCGACTTGGTGTCCGGCACGGTGAGCTCCAGCAGACGGTTGAGCCCCTCGAGGATCTGATTGATGCCGCCGCCGGCTTTCACGTCGATGAACGGATACCTCGTCATGTCGATCAGGTCGCCGACGCTGATCACGTCATCGATCCGGAAATGGACGATGCTGTTGCCGTCGGTGCTCGACGGGACGTGCATGATGAGCACCGGCTCGTCGTTGAAGTACAGCTTCTTCTGCGTGCCCGAGTAGGTATCGTCGGGCCACGCGTCCTCGCTGCGCGACGCCACCTTGCCCGTCGGCGCCGACATCCGCTCGAAGACCGACAAGAACGAGATGACCGACGCGCGATCCTTCGCGAGCGCATCCGACACGCGCGGATCGGTCGCGATGCGGAAGCGGATGGTGTTGCCTGCCAGCGCGACCTTCTCGTTGCCGCCCGTGAAGTCTTCTCGTTCGTCGGTGTTGACGACGTAGCGGATGACGCCGCGCGGAGCGATCGAGCGGACCGCGGCGAGCACCTTGTCGCTCATCGCGGCCGTGCCCGTGTCCACCACCAGCACGCCCTCGTCGCCCGCCGAGACGGTGATGTTGCCGCCGGCACCAACGAGCATCGAGACGCGGCCGCGTACCGGCAGGACGTGCACCTGCCCGTCATTCGCGGCGGGAACGGCCGGCTTCCATGCCCACGCGGGCCGGGCATTCTGAGTCTCCACGGGCGGCGCACCGGCGACCAGCGCGCCGACCGCCAGCGCCACGGCTGACACCTGATACCTGATACCTGATACCTGCCAGGTGCTGCTCATTGCCCTCGCTCCGCCGCAGGCCCCTTCTTCACGTTGGGACGAGGGAATGGCTGCAGCTTCTTGATGTACTCGGGATACATCGTCTCCAGACCGCCGAGCCGTGCCTCGTACGGCGTGCCGAACTCGTCGGTCTCCTTGGCATCCTGCGCGGGCAGCAGGCTCTTGCCCGGCAGGTAGTGCGGCACCGTTCCATGCGGGACGACGCTCTCGGTCGCCTCTTCGCACGGGTAGGGCGGCAGCACGAGGTTCGGATCGAGCACCCAGATCAGTGACGTGCGAACGTACGGTTCGGCGAAGTAGACAGGGTCGTAGACGATCACCGTCGCGCGCAGGTAGTTGTTGTTGAGGCGCTTGTAGCGGATGCGGACCGTGGCGTCGTCACTGCGCATCGGTCCCCAGCGGCGCATATAGTTTTCCTTGAGGTGCGTCGCGGTCTGCACGAGCACGTCGCCGTCCCACTCGCCGGTCGAGAAGCCGCTCCACGTGTGCAGCGCGTAGTCCGGCGGACGAGGCCGGCCGTCCATCCAGATCGTGGTCTCCTGCTCGCGCATCGACAGGCGGCCGCGATAGGCGACGAGTGTCTGCGTCGGGTCGTTGATCTCCGCCGCGAGACGCATCTGCGCGGCGCCGGCCTCCAGCGAGAAGTCCCAGGCGTGCGGACGGCAGACCATTTCGGGGACGTCGAAGTTCTCCGGCGCCCAGCTCTGCGCGCGCAGGCGGCCGGCGGCGCTCAGCGGAAGGCCGGCATAGTCGCCGTCCAGCCCGCTGCCGTCTTCATTGCGCGAGATCGGACGCCACATGCCGGTGAGGACGTCCGTCTGCGCCAGCGCGGGAAGCGTCCAGGCGCCCAGCAGCGCGATGAGTAAAGCCAGTCGTTTCAAGTTCGTCTCTCCGGGCCGACCTGGGCCGACCTGAAGGTCGGCCCCTACGTTCGTCGATCTACTGAAGGTCGGCCCCTACGTTCGTCGATCGCTACGTTCGTAAGATCGCGCGTTCCAGCACAGTCGTAGGGGCCGACCTTCAGGTCGGCCTCAACCCGCCTAAAACGTGTACTTCAGCGCCAGCTGAATAATCCGCGCGTCGCCCGCCGCCGTGATCAAGCCGAAGTTCGGGCTGTTGAGCGCCGACACCGGGTTGTTCAGGTTCACGCGGTTGAAGACGTTGAACGCCTCGGCGCGCAGCTGCACGGCCCGTTCGCCGCCGATGCGGAACGACCGCACGAGCCCCATGTCCACGTTGAAGCGGCCCGGCCCGACCAGGCTGTTGTTCACCAGGTTGCCGAACCCCCCGGAGACTGGCGCGCGGAACGCGGCCGCGTTCAGCCACCGGTAGCCCTGCTTCACGTACACATCGTCCGACACCTTGTCCGGACGCTGGTTGCCCTGCCCGTTGAGCGCGTTGTCGACGCCGGTCGTCGCAGCGAAGTGCGTGCCGCTCCGTGCGCTGACGATCGTCGACACCTGCCAGTTGCTCGTCAGCGTTCGAACCACACCCGTCGACGCACCGGGCACCTGGTAGACGGCAGACAGGTTCACCACGTGTTTCTGATCGGTGGCGCCGCAGCTGCCACGATCGAACGCCGGGTCACCAGCCTTGGTGAGCTCGATGCCGGCAACCGACGGCTCGTAGTTGATGATGTCCGAGGTGCACTCCGAGATCGTCCAGTTCCCCGAGAGGAACAGGCCGTTGGCGGATCGATGCTGCGCCGAGAGCAACAGCCCTTTGTACTCCGACGTGCCGATTGGCTCGACGGCGGTGATGTTGCCGTAGAACTGCCCCTGCGCCGGGTTGAGCACCGACGTCAGGCGGCGCTGGTTCGTCGTCGCCGTTGTCGCCCCCGGGGTGTAGACCGCCGGGTTCAACTGGTCGCCAACGGGCAGCCGGTGGCCGCGGCTGCTCAGATAGTTCGCCGACACCATCCAGGCCGTTCCGAGCTGCCGCTGGACGCTGACGTTCCACTGATCGAAATACGGCGGCTTCATGTCGAGCGGGAACGTCACGAACCCGCCGTAGAGCGGGAAGGTCATGTCGGGGTTCGCGACAATCGGGAACGGGTTGCCGCCCTGCGTGTTCACCCACGGATCGTCGAACGTGCCGTTGTTGACGACCAGCTCTGTGCCGAACGGCGTGCCGCGGTCGAAGCCGAGGAAGTTCCAGATGTGCGGCAGGTCGTAGAAGACGCCGTAGGCCGCGCGCAGCGTCATGCGGCCGTCGCCCTTCGGGTCCCACACGCCCGACAGCCGCGGCGCGAAGTCGTTCAGGTGCTTCCTGCTGACCGCGTGGCCCGGATAGCCGGGGTCGCCCTCGAAGATCACGCCAGCCGGCGCGTTCTTGTACACCGTGCTGCGCACGCCCGCCTTGTACTGCTCGAGGCTGAAATGATTGAAGTGCCGCTGGTCGCTCGAGTACGGCAGGTACGGATCCCACCGCAGGCCGACGTTCAACGTCAGGTTGGGCGACACCTTCCAGGCGTCCTGCCCATACACGCCGATGTACGGCATCACGCCGCCAGGCCCGTAGACCTGGCCCTGCGTGAACGTCGCGGGGCGGCCAAGCAGGAAGTCGGCGAGCCCGAGACCGGTGTTCACGCCGGTGAACGCGAAGTTGCCGGCCGCGGATCCATACGACGTGGACTGGAGGCCCGACCGGATGTAGTTGGCGCCGAACCCGATCTGATGCGCGCCGCGGACGATGCTGATGTCGTCGACGAGCTGGAACGCCGACGTGCCGATGGCGCTCGGCTTGGCGCCGGTCGGCCCGAGCGAGAAGCCACCGGAGACGGTAAAGGCGGTGAAGCCGGGTAGCGGCGTCGCGATGTTCCGCACACCGAGGCTCTTCGCGTCGAAGAACGGCACGTAGCCCTTGTCGATCTCGGAGTCGTTGTACGTGACGCGGAACGAGTTGACCGTGTTCGGCCCGAGCAGATAGGTGTCGCCGAAGACGAACGAGTGGATCGTGTCGTCGATCGGGCCGTTCGCGTACGCGAGCACGTTGTTCGGATCGTTGTCGGGCTTCGACGTCAGGCGTGCAAGCTGGTAGCGCCCGAACAGCGAGTGGTTGTTGCTCCACTGATAGTCCACACGCCCGAGCGCCATGTGCTCGCTGCTCTTGGTGCGCCTGTCGAAGAACGACTGGCCGCAGTCGTTGATCGGCTGCGGCAGCTTCGACGCGAGCGCCAGTGCCGCCGCGGAAAACAGGCCCGGCGAGACGCTCGTGCCCGAGAACGGCGCGCGCAGCGGGATCGTCCGGCCCGAGTTGCAGCCGGGCGACGTGATGGCCGAGAAATCGCCCCGCAGCATCGCCGGCGTCGGCACGAACTGGAAGAAGCTCGTTGGGGTTTGGTTCACGCGCGTGCCCTGGTAGCCGCCGAAGAAGAACAGCTTGCCCTGCACGATGGGACCGCCGAGCGTGCCGCCGAACTGGTCGCGCCGCAGGCCGTCGTCGCGGCGCTTGCCGTCGGGACCGATCGCCGCAAACGCGTTCGCGGCGTTCAGCCGGTGGTCGCGCATGAACTCGAACGCGTCGCCGTGGAACGTGTTCGTGCCCGACTTGGTGACCGCGTTGACCGCGGCGGCCGAGTGATGCCCGTACTGCGCGGGGAGCGCGCTCGTCTCCACCTTGAATTCCTGCATCGCGTCCGGAAACGGCAGCGGCAGGTTCAGGTTGTTGAACGGATCGTTGTGGGTGCCGCCGTCCAGCAGATAGGTCATCCCGTTCGACAGGCCGCCGGCGACGACGATCGTCGTGTTCGGATAGCTGCGAACGTTGGTGTTCAGCGCGTTGGCGCCCGGCGCGTCGGTGTTCGCCTTTCCGCCGGTCGCAAGGCCCGCCTGGAACACCAGCTCGGTGAGCTGACGGCCGTTGAGCGGCAGCTCGACGACCTGCTGATTCGTGATCACCTGCCCGATGCCCGGGTTGCGGGTCTCGACGAGCGCCGCGGTGCCCTGGACGGTGATCGTCTCGGCGACCTGTCCGAGCTGCAGCGTCACGTTGAGCGTCGGGTTCGCGTTGACCTGCAGCACGATGCCGGTCTGCACGAACTTCCGGAACCCCTGCAGCTCCGCCTCGAACCTGTACGGACCAATCGGCAGGTTCTGCAGGATGTACGATCCGTCTTCACTGCTGACCGCGGTGCGCGTCAGCCCCGTGTCGGTCTGCGTCACCGCGATCGTGACGCCCGGCAGCCCCGCGCCGCTCTGGTCCTTGATCGCTCCGTTGATCTGCGCGGTGGAGACCGACTGCGCCCAGGAGGTCGAGACCGACAGGAGAACGGCGAGCAATCCGCGAGCCGAGATCCCGACGAGCCGGTGGCGCATACGGCAAGCTCTCCCTGCGCGAAATGGTGGAAAAAGCGCGGCGAATATACCACGCGGCTCGGCCCTCCTGCCCTGACGAAATGAAAATGGTGTACGCTTCGCCGACGATGAATGCAGCGTGTTTTCGCGTCAAATCGACGCTTCCGTGGCTGATGGCGATCACCGTCGTCGCGGTCGGAGGATCGTCCTCCGATCGTGTCCTGGCGCAGCAGCGTCCGGCGGCGCGCGCGGCCGACAGCGGCGCGCTCGACACCATTCAGATCCGGCAGAACGTGTGGGTCATCTTCGGCGCCGGCGGCAACGTGACCGTGCACGTCGGCGAGGACGGCGTCATCCTCGTGGACAGCGGCTCCGAGGCGATGGCGGAGAAGACGCTCGAGGCCGTGCGGGCGATCACCAAGGCGCCGATCCGCATGATCATCAGCACCAGCGCCGATCCGGAGCACGTCGGCGGCAACGACAAGGTCGGCGCGTCAGGCGTGCCGATCAATCCCGACAACTTCACCGACGAGGAGCGCGCGACGGTCCTCGCGCACGAGAACGTGCTGCAGCGGATGAGCGCGCCGAAGAACCGCAACGAGAAGCCGGCGCCGACGCCGATGTGGCCGACCGAGACCTTCACCTCCAGGTACCGCTCGTTCTACGTCAATGACGATGCGGTGCAGGTGATCCGGCAGCTCGGCGCGGTCTCCGACGGCGACGTCATCGTCCACTTCCGGCGCGCGGACGTGATTGCGACCGGCGACATCGTGGATCTCCGCCGCTTCCCGGTGATCGATCCGGCGAAGGGCGGAAGCATCCAGGGCGAGCTCGAGGCGCTCAATCGCCTGCTGGACCTGACCGTTCCGCCGATGCCACTCGTCCTCAAGCCGGGCCGGACGCTGGTCGTTCCCGGCCACGGGCGCGTCTCCGACTACGGCGAGCTCGTGGACTACCGCGACATGGTGACGACCATCAAGGACATCATCGAGGACCTGGTGAAGAAGGGGATGTCGGTCGAACAGGTGAAGGCGGCGAACCCGACCGCCGGCTACCGCAAGCGCTACGGCTCCGACAGCGGCGCGTGGACGACAGATATGTTCGTCGAGGCGATCTATAACGGGTTGAAGACCGCGAAGCCGGCGGGGAAGACTGAGTGAAATCCCAAATCCCAAATCCCAAAATCCAAATCCCAATCGCACTCTTGCTTGTTGTTGCGCTTGGGCTGAACGTCTTCGCGCAGGGGCGAGGCGCGCCGCCGACCGGGCGCGTCGGGGGGCCGCCGCCGTCCGCGAAGGTTGCGGCGCCGTTTGATCCGACCGGTTACTGGGTGGCCATCATCTCGGAAGACTGGCGCTGGAGAATGATCACGCCCGCCAAGGGCGACGTCGTCAGCATCCCGCTCAGCGTCGAGGGGCTTCGCGTGGCCGAGGCGTGGGACCCGGCCAAAGACGAAGCGGCTGGCGAACAGTGCCGGGCCTACGGCGCTCCAGGCCTGATGCGCGGTCCGACGCGGCTGCACATCACCTGGCAGGACGACAACACGATGAAGATCGAGACCGACTACGGCACGCAGACACGCCTGCTCCGCTTCGGCGAGGCGGGTCGGGCGGGTGAGGCGGGTCGGGCGGGTGCCGCCGCAAAGACATGGCAGGGCGTCACGACAGCGCAGTGGTCCATGGCGGGCGGCGGCGGCCGCGGTCGCGGCGCCGCGCGTCACGGGTCCATCAAGTCGGTGACCACGCAGCTGCGCCCGGGATACCTGCGGAAGAACGGCGTGCCGTACAGCGACCGCGCGGTCTTCACGGAGTACTGGGATCTGCACACCGAGACCAACGGCGACCAGTACCTCGTCGACACCAACCTCGTCGAGGATCCCGTCTACCTGCAGACGCCGTGGATCACCGCGCTTCACTTCAAGAAGGAAAAGGACGGCAGCAAGTGGGATCCGTCGCCGTGCGACGCGAGGTTCTAGTCATGAAACGGATGTTCCCGCTCTTCCTCGGCATCCTCGCGATCAACGTCGTGCCGGCGTCTGCGCAGATCGAGCTGACCGGCTCGTACGTGCCGCTGCTCTACGAGGACTACATCGAGCGCGGCCCCGGCTCCGACCTCGGCGACTTCACCGGCATGCCAATGACCGACGAGGCGCGCGCCAAGGCGCTGCTCTACACGTCGAACCTGCCGTCGACGATCGAGCGGCAGTGCCTCGCGCAGGCGCCGTGGGTCGGCATGTATCGCCCGCTCGGCATCCGCATCTGGAGCGAAGTGGACAGGGACGACAAGGTAATCGCGTGGAAGATCGAGGGCGACTACCTGCGCGACACGCTGACGATCTGGATGGACGGGCGTCCCGAGCCGTCGCCGAACGCGCTGTCGACCGCCGCCGGCTTCAGCACCGGCAAGTGGGAAGGCGACACGCTCACGGTGCGCACGACGCACGTGAAGACGACGTGGATTCGTCGCGGCAACGGTATTCCCGCAAGCGATCAGACGACGTACTGGGTGCACATCACGCGGCATGACGATCTGCTGACCGTCGTCACGATCCAGGAAGATCCCTTCTACCTGAGTGAGCCCCACGTCGTCAGCCGGGTGTGGAGATTCGATCCGCGCGGCAACCAGCGCGGCCGCGCCATCTGCAACACGGCGAACGAGATTCCGCGTCTCGAGGACACGGGCGTGGTGCCGCATTACCTGCCGGGGCAGAACCCGGAAGCCGACTTCATGATGCGGACCTACAACCTGCCGAAGGAAGCGGCGCTGGGATACGCGGAATCGCTCTACCCGGAATACCGCCACAAGCTGAAGAGCATCTACATGCCGCCGGCGTCGTGCGGGCGGTACTGCTGCGGATGGATCGAGCGCCAGGGGCTGCCCGGCGCGGCGCCGGGCCTGGCGTGTAACGACGGCGGGCTTGGCGAGTTCAACCCGGTCGTGCGGAGCAAGCAGGGCGAGGGCGACGGGAAATCGGCACCGGTCAAGAAGTGAGTGCCAAATCCCGCTTGGGATTTGGGCTTTGGGGTTTCCCTAGGGTTGCCGCTCGAACGCCGCGACGTTGATGCTCGCGCCGAGGATGTGCCCGTCCATCGCCTTCCTGATCTCGGTCTCCGTCGCGCCTCCCGGCAGGCTGAGCGTCGTATCGAGCGCGAACAGCGTGAACATGTAGTGAAGGCGGCCGACGCCCACCGGGGCGCACGGGGCGCGGTAGCCGGCAATGTTCCGCTGTCCCGTCGCCTGGTGGCTGCCGTCCGGCAGGTCGCCCGGCTTCAGTCCCTGCGCGATTGACGTCGCGGTCGCCGGGATGTTGTAGACCACCCAGAACATCTCCATGTCGATTCCCTTGTTCGGGTGGTTGTCGGTCCCGTTCAGGGCGAGCACGAAGCTCTGCGTGCCTCGCGGCACGTTGGTCCACGAGAACGGCGGATTCACCGTGCTCGGGTTCTGCGCGTTGCCGCCGTTGGCGTAGCAGGTGAAGTCGAGCGGGTAGGCGCCGCCGTCGGTGAACCCGCTGCTGGTCAGCTTCAGGCGCGGCACCGGCGCTTCGGCCGCACGGCCACCGCCCTGCCCGCCGCCGCGCCCTTCGCGCCCGCCGCGCTCCTGCCCCACGACGGTTCCTGCGGCCGCGAGCAGCACCACCACGCCAACCAGCCATCGCTGCTTCATGTGATTCTCCTTGGGCCGCCTGAAGGCGGCCCCTACGTCCTTGGGCTTGGGCCGACGGTACTTATTTGGTCGCATCTCCGGCGTCGACAATCACATTCTGCACCTCGCCGACGCCGTTGCGGCGGCGATACGCGGCCGCCTCCTCGTACTCCTTCGACTCGAAGCAGGCGACCGCCTGCTCGAAGCTCGGGAACTCGATGACGACGTGGCGGTGAAAGTACTCCGGGCCTTCCATGATTTGATAGCGGCTGCCGCGAGCGAGAATTTTCGCGCCGTACTTCTTGAAGATGTCGGGCAGCGGGTCCGTGTACTTCTTGTATTCGTTCGGGTCGTTGATCTTCGCGTGAGCAATCCAATAGGCCGGCATGGCCGGTGATTATACGGTCAGCTGGCAGTGGGCGGTGGGCAGACTGAACTAAGATGCGCGCCATGAGAATCGCGTGCGCGGTCATGCTGCTGTGCTTCGTCGGTGCCTGTCGCGGCGCGGATCCCGGCCGCGCCAATTCGGAGCCCACCGTTGCGCCGGTGACCGCCACTCCGGCCAACGTGACCGACATCTCGGAAGCGGTCATTCCCCTCGATCAGGTCAGCAAGAGCCAGGCGGCGGCCGTCGGCCAGCGCGTCGCGACGACCGAGATCACGCTGACCTACAGCCGTCCCGTCGCGCGCGGGCGCAAGGTCTTCGGCGCGCTGGTTCCGTACGGCAAGGTCTGGACGCCGGGCGCCGACCAGGCGACGGCCGTCACCTTCAGCAGGGACGTGGCGATCAACGAGCATCCGCTTGCGAAGGGTTCGTACAGCATCTGGACCATTCCCGGGCCGGACATGTGGACGTTCATCTTCAGCAAGGTCCCGAAGGCGTTCCACGAAAGCTACCCGGGTGAAGCGCAGGACGCGCTCCGCCTCGACGTGCGTCCCGAGAAGACGGCGCACGTCGAAACGCTCACCTTCGACTTCCCCATCGTCGAAGGCAAGGATGCCGTGCTGCGGCTGGCGTGGGACGACGTCAGCGTGCCGCTGTCGGTGCGGGTGCACTGAATCGGGCCGCGACTTGCTTGACAGCCCCGCGACCGGGGACGATACTCCGCGGCACTACCATCGGCGAGTCGTGCGGCATCACTGGATCTGTCTGCTTGTCGTGGCGGTCGTCGGGTCGATCGCCTCCGGCCCCGCGTCGGGTCAGGTACGCGCGGGCGCAACTCCCGCCTTCAAGCCGCCCCGCACGGCCGACGGCAAACCCGATCTGCAGGGCGTCTGGCAGGTTCTCAACACCGCAGCGTGGGACATCCAGGACCATGCCGCGCGCCTCGGCGTGCCGGCCGGGCAGGGCGTGGTCGAGGGCAACGACATCCCGTACCAGCCGTGGGCGGCCGCGAAGAAGAAGGAGAACTTCGAGAAGCGGCTGACCGACGACCCGGTCGCGAAATGCTATCTGCCCGGCGTGCCCCGCATCACGTACATGCCGCACCCGTTTCAGATCTTCCAGACGGCGGGCGTCACGCTGATGCTCTATGAATACGACCACGCGGTGCGGACGGTCTACACGGACCGCCCGAACCTGGCGGGCCCGATCGACTTCTGGCTCGGCGTGTCGCGCGGGCACTGGGACGGCGACACGCTCGTGGTGGACACGATCCACTTCAACGACAAGACCTGGTTCGACGCCGCCGGGAACTTCCACAGCGACGCGCTGCACGTGGTCGAACGCTTCACGCGCACCGGCCCCGATCACATGGCGTATGCGGTCACCATCGAGGACCCGAAGGTGTTCACGCGTCCGTGGAACATGAGCATGACGCTCTATCGGCGGCAGGAACAGCACGCCCAGATACTCGACTACGAGTGCAACGCGCTCGAGGAAGAAGCCGCAGGGAGGCTGAAATGAGATCGTTCATCGTGGCGACAGCGCTGGCCGCGGCGGCGGCAATCGCGTGGAGCATGCCGGTGCGCGTGGCCGCGCAGGCGGCCGCCGCGGGCGGCGCCACGTGGAACGCGCCGCGGACGCCGGACGGCCAACCGAACATCGAGGGCTTCTGGGCCAACCAGGGGCGGCGGCTGGCGACCTACGACATCGAATCCGGCGCGGACCCGACGCACGTCTTCCTCAGCGGCAACCAGACCGACGACAGGAGCCTCGTGATCGATCCGCCCGACGGCAAGATCCCCTACCAGCCGTGGGCACGGGCCAGGCGGACGGACGTCCTCGAGCATCACACCAACCTCACGAAGTGGGAGCACGTCGATCCGCACACGCGCTGCTTCCTCAGCGGCGTCCCGCGCGTCTTCTACCAGGGGACGTTCCAGTTCCTCCAGCCCGCGGGCTACGTCGTCGTGCTCCAGGAGTTCAATCACGGCTCGCGCGTCATCGCGCTCGACGGCCGTCCGCACGTCGGCGACAACATCAAGCTCTGGATGGGCGATTCGCGCGGGCACTGGGAGGGCAACACGCTGGTCGTGGACGTCACCAACCACAACGACAAGACGTGGTTCGACATCGTCGGCGACTTCCACAGCGACGCGCTGCGGATTCGCGAGCGCTACACCGTGGTCGGCGCCGACGCGATCGACTACCAGGCGACGTTCGAGGACCCGAAGGTGTACACGAGGCCCTTCACGATCGCGTTGAACTTCCGCCGCACCGTGAAAGTGGACGAGGCGAAGAGCTACGAACTGCTCGAGGAGGCGTGCCACGAGGGCGATCAGGACACGCCCGAGATGCTGCGCCACCTGATTGGCGACGCCCGGTAGCCTGCTTGCCTACTTGCCCGCGGGCGGCACCGTCGGCTGGGGGACCATCGGCTTGAGGCCGACCGTCCACGACAAGGGCAACCTCACCGGGTCGTAGCACAGGTGATCGTCGCATGCCTGGTACATCAACGTGCCGCTGATGGCCATCGACGTCTGACTGGCCAGCGCGTTCCGCGTGGCTCCAGAGCCGTCGAGCACGACCTCCTGCGTCAGCGTAAACGGCTTCTGATACGTCGGCACCCGTTCGTTGAGCGGCTTGAAGAAATAGATCTCCGACGGCGGATACTTCACCGCCTGCGGCCGCAGGTACTGGTTCGGCGTGATCGTCATCTCGATGATCTTGTAGTTCGAGGCGCCCGGCGCGTACACATGGACGCCGCTGCGCGGCGTGATGTGCGTCACGACCGAGAACCGGTTGCCCGGCGCGACCACCGCGTCCGAGACGTACATCGTCACATCCAGCTGCGGTGTCTGCACCCTCGTCGCGTCAACCGTGCCGTCCGAGGCGTTCATCTTCAGGCGGATGTTCGAGACCGTGTTGCGCACGGTATACGAGTCCTCGAAGAACCGCGCCTTCACGCGGCCTGCGCGATCGACGATGAAGGTGCCCGGGAACGGGATGCCGCGCGTGCGCTCCGTTGCACCGTTCACCGACACGTACACCCTCGCCTGAGCAATCAGGTTCGGATCCTTCGCGTTCGGTCCGACCGCGTCCTCCGCGACGGTGTTCAGGATGCCGTAGCGCCTGATCGTGGCGGACCCGGCGTCCGAGAGCAGCGGAAACGCAATGCCGTGCTCCTTGCTGAACGCGGCAAGGATCGCCGGCGCGTCGTAGCTGATGGCCGCGACCCCGAGACCCTCCTGCCGCAGCTTCTCATACTGACCTTGCAGCTCGACCAGCTGCGTCCGGCAGTACGGTCACCAGTCGGCGGACCGGAAGAACACGATCATCGCGCCCTTCGGTCCCATCACCGACCGCAGCGTCCAGCGCTTGCCGTTCTGATCGGCGAGGCTGAAATCGGGAACGACCGTGCCGACCTTCGGCCCGAGCTTCGACACATCGATCCTCCGGACCTCCTGTGCCGAGCCGATGCCGGTGACGAGCGCTGCTGTCAAGATCCCGATGGCCCAGATCGTTTCATGCTTCATTTGGATGCTCTCGACCGGTTCACGCCTGTGACCAAGCATAGATCATCGCCGCCGGGCTGGGCCACGTGCGTCACGCGCTGACGATCGCACTCGCGCTGCTGTGCGCCTCGAGCGCAGCCGGCCAGACTGCGCCGGCGCCCGCCCCGAGCTCGACGACATGGGCCGTTCGAGACTGGGGCCGCGTCGAGATGTGGCGGTTCTTCGAGCCGCCCCAGGGCGGCGGGAACGACGAGTACGCGTTCGCCGCCAACCGCCTGTTCGGCAGCGTGCAGCGAACATCGCCGCGCTACGATGTCACCGCCGCCCTTCAGTACGTTCAGTTCGGCGGCTTGCCCAGCAACGCCGTTGGCCCCGGACCCCTCGGGACCGGCGCCGTGTATTACGCGCACGCCGGACGGGCCGACAGCCATCAGGTATACCTGCGGTACGCGAACGTCCGTCTGAAACGCCTGCTGCCCGCGACGACCCTGCAGATCGGCCGCATGCCGTACGCATCCGGCGGCGAGGCCGCGTCCGGCAATCCGAAACTCGAAGCCGTCAAGATGCAACACGTGGTGGCGCGGCTGATTGGCGAGTTCGGGTGGTCGATCTATCAACGGGCCTATGACGGTGTGCGGGTCGATACGACGCGTGGCCGATGGACCGGATCCGCGTTTGCCTTTCATCCGACGCAGGGCGGCTTTGAAGACGCCGCAGGTCTGATGATGCCCGGCGTCACGCTCCTTGGCGGCGCCGCGACGATGACGTCCAGCGTTGCATCGCCGTCGGCGCAGCACCAGGTGTTCATGTACCGCTACCGCGATACGAGAGCGGTGACGCAGCGTCCTGACAACACCGGCCGGCCCGCGCAGGTGGCCGATATCGGGGTCAACACCTTTGGCGGAAGTCTCGTCGTCGCGCCGCCCGCGACGCGTGGACACCAGTGGGACGGGCTTGTCTGGATCGCCGCGCAGACCGGTTCCTGGTACGAGCTGAGCCACCGTGCGGCCAGCGTTGCGGTCGAAGCCGGGCACCAATGGATGACGGTGCGCTGGCAGCCGTGGCTCCGCGGCGGCTACCTCTACGCGACCGGCGATGGCGATCCGTCAGACAACCGGCATGGAACGTTCTTCGAGATGCTGCCGACCGTTCGTCAGTATGCGCAGAGCGCGCTCTACAGCCAGATGAACAACACCGATCTGTTCGCGCAGCTGCTCTTCAAGCCGCACGCGAGAATCGGCGCGCGCATCGACTGGCGCCGCGTCGGCCTTGCCTCGTCGCGCGACGGGTGGTACTACGGCAGCGGCGCGACCCAGCAGCACGGCAGCATCTTCGGCTTCGCGACGCGCCCGTCGTTCGGGGCGCGACATCTCGCCACGATTGAGGAGGGCTCGATCGACTACGCGATCGGCGCGCACTGGTCGATCAACGGTTACCTGTCTGGCGGCAGGGGCGGAGACGTCGTGACCGGCGCGTTCCGGGGCCGGACGCTCCTGTTCGGGTACGTCGAGAACGTCGTGCAGTTCTGAGCCAAGGCAGTTCTGAACCAATTTTCGGTGGCTTTTCCGCGATAACACCTTTGAAAGTCGGGGTTTCCCCTCTTTAAAAGTCCGGCTCAGCCGGTTATAAACGATCTCCACTCATGACAACAGGAACCCGCCGGGCGACCGTCGCGGTCGCCCTTTCGATCCTCGTGTCCGCGACGGCCGCGGACCATCGCACGTCCGTGTCCGCCCAGGATCAGGAGTCGGCGCGGGAACAGCGTGAACGAAGCTCGGACGCCAGCGGCGTGGACCATCGGATGTCCGGGTCCGGCCGGCTCGCGCGAATGTCGACGCTCGGCAAACTGGACAAGATGATCGAGCGCGCGGAGCGCGCCGAAGAACGCGCGGCACGGCACGAGCGCAACGTTCCTGGTCCGCTCGAGCCAGATATTGCCGGAGAGGAAGGGCCGACCGGCGGCCAGGCGGAAACGTCCATCGCCGTCGACAGCACCGGCCAGCACATCGTCGTCGGGATGAACGACACGCGAGGGTTCACGCTCAGCCCGCTGTCGGTCTCCGGCTTCGCGTTCTCCGATGACGGCGGCCTGACGTTCACCGACGGCGGGCAGCTGCCAGTCACGACGGGCACGACGACCGTCGGCACCACCGTCGTCCCTCAGGTGTTTGGCGATCCAGAGGTGAAGTATCTCGGCGGCTCGACCTTCATCTATTTCTCCATCGTCGTCACGCGGTTCCCCGCGACCGGAACCCCGACCGGCACCGTGCAGACAATGGGGTTCCACCGCTCCACCGATTTCGGCCACACGTGGCAGGGTCCGTTCATCATCACGCCGGCGAGCAATCCGCACGGTCAGCTCAGCGGCGGCAACGCCCTTGACGCGGCCGACAAGGAGTTCGCGGACGTCGATCCCGAAACGGGGCGCGTAATCCTGACGTGGAGCAACTTCACGTCCACGGTGTTCGCGCCCGGCGGCGTCGAGATCTCGTCGACGTTCAGCGACAACGTCATGGCCGCCACGCCGACGTGGTCCGCGAGGACCATCATCGCCGCGACGATGAGCGACGGCCAGAACTCGGTGCCGAGGTTCGCCAGGGGATCGAACAACGCCTACGCGGCGTGGATGCGGGTGGTGCCGAACGGCACGCGCAACGTCGGCTTCTCCCGATCGACGGACAACGGCGTTACGTGGTCCGCGCCGGTCAGCATCGCCAACGATTTCACCGCGATGGACGAAGTCCTCGGCAACGACCGGGTGAACAACGCACCGTCGCTCGCCGTAGACACGTCGGGCGGGCCGAACAACGGGAACATCTACGTCGTGTACTCCAACAACAGCAATCTCGACGGCGCCGACGTGATGTTCCAGCGCAGCACGAA
>Ga0070704_100000094_pt1 | contig 30672 bp, 42 predicted proteins | sample KBSK5252metaG_FD_65467 | JGI IMG/M metagenome (GOLD analysis project Ga0070704, IMG submission 65467) | Corn, switchgrass and miscanthus rhizosphere microbial communities from Kellogg Biological Station, Michigan, USA - KBS K5-25-2 metaG | ecosystem: Host-associated > Plants > Roots >...
CACGGGGAGGCGACATTAAGTAGCAGCGTCTCAGGGTAAACAGGAGCCACACTGTCGGGGAGAGATAGTTCGTTCTTAGTTAGGCTCTGAGACGCTGCGCCCACTTTACCTTTAACCCGATACCTACATGAAATTTACCGAAGCAGTTATAGTCGCCATCATCAGTAACGCTACCACGATCCTTGTGGTGGTACTCAGTCGAATCTGGAGCCATCTGGAACATCGGCAGACAGAACAGACCGTGACAGACACGAATGAGAAGGTAACGGGGCTGGTGAACGGAAAGATCTTGTAACAGGAGACATCGTGCTTGGCAGAAGGGAGCAAACAAAGGATCGGGTTAGGGGTAGACGCCTATGGCGGGGCTGTGATCGACCCCACGAAGAACGTGCTGGATCTCACCGCTGCTGCCAACAAGAGACAGGATGATCTTCGCAACGCACATGACCTGCTTATTGCAGCGGAAATCAGACGACTGGAAGAATCCGTCAAGCGCGTTGAGCAGGTGTCAGAATTAAGAGCTGAGCACGCCCGTGAGATTGGCCTTATCCACCAAAGCCATGATCGAGAGATTCACAAGATGGAGCAGGATAAACTAGCCGCTTTCCGTGCCAGTGACGAGATGGCTAGAATCACGGAAGCCAACCGGAGTCTTGCGGCGATTCAGGTGGTTGAGCGAACGCTGAACTCGACAGCCACGGCCTTGGCTAGTCAGAACGCGGAGAACAACGTCGAGGTAAACAGGCGATTAGCGGCACTTGAAAAGTCTAGCTACGAAGGCGCTGGCAAAGGTACGGGAGCAAAGAACATTGTCACGTACGCAATTGTGGCTGTAGGATTGCTGGTATCGCTGATAACCATCGGCTCAGTGGTAGTAGGGATAGCCTTTGCAATCAAACGTTGAAGTCAGTTCCCCTCTTACCTGAAAGGCGGTATGCTTTGATTTCAATTCAAGAGCTAGAACGTATTAAGGAAGTGCGCCAAGAGCATCCAATGTATCAACGCTACATGTGCTGTGGGCGAACCATTGGCACGCGACATGCCCAGACATGTCCACAGACTCCCGACGCAAATGGGCCGGGCATCGGTCAGGTTGATATTCAGTACCCAGCTTTTACATGTCACGCGAAGCAACAATAGATCTAGATCATCGGAGGTTAAGAACAATGGAAGACAAGCGAAAAGGTAAAGACAAAGAGGAAGAGAAGCCGCCAGCACGGCCCGCGCCGAGTCAGCCAGCACCGAAGCCAAGCCCGCAAGACCAACCAGCGCCAACTGATCCAGGCGTTCCTGAAAACCCCGGCAAAAAGCCCTAACAAATGGAAGTACGCGATCTATTTCTGGTGACGCAGCGCAAAGCCTTTGAGGACGTAGAGCCGATCTGGTGGCTACGCTGGCTGTTGCGTCGCTACTTTAAGTGGCGAGGATTTGCTTGCCGCAGCCACATCTGCAACAACGAAGACGGACGACACGGTAATGGCAAGACGATTCAGTGCCCAAAGTGCGCTGCTCCTGTCATCATTCTCTGTGACGGTAAGTGCTATGCGTCTATCGAGTACCGAGGGGCGGTTGATGATGAAGCGGTGGCCCGATGGGCATCAAACTGCAAAGGCGGTTCCTTTACTCCAATCCCCTTCAATGTTGTCCTACCAGAAGAGACAGTAACGTATAAACAGGGGGATGTACCACAGTCAGAGGCCTCTCCGTGGTATCGGCGCGGGGTGATGCTGCCCTTTATAGCAATTGAGCGTTCGCAGTTTGAAAAACTAGATGCTAAAACGCAACAAGTCCTGGATTGCGCCGAGGGAAAGCGTGAAGCTAAGGCCGTATGATCTATGCAGGAATCCCCCATCGTCCTACCCCACTGGATACAAACAGCCTTCGGGTGGGTAGCATCAGGCGTTGCTGGCGGTCTTATCGTCCGACTCTACACTATTTGGCTAAATCGCAAGAAGCCTGCCGCAGAAGTTCACCTAACACAAGCCAGCGCGGCTGAAATCACGGTCAAAGCAGGTTCTAATGCGTCTGATGCCGTGATGCGCATGATGGATCGGCTGACCGTAGCCCAATCTGAAATTGATCGGCTGCGGCAGGAGCGCGATCGTTGGCAGGACGAATACGACAAAACATTCACTGAACGTGACGAACTGCTGCGTCGCAATGGAATGCTACAAGAGGAAGTAAAAGGTTACGAGAATCAGATTAAAACCATGAGGGCCACCCTGACATTTGAGCAAAAGAATTACGACAATTCGCAAGATGTGAAACCCGAAGATTACACATTGCCACCTAAAGACTGACAGTCCCAATGACGGTTGACAAATCCGGCCAAAAAGCGCAGATTGCTTTACGCGCGATGGGGTGCTAAACTGCTGACACCTTAAGCGCGCCGCCCACTTGCATTTTAGGGCCGTGATGCTGCGAACGTCACGACTCTTTTGGTCTGGAGCCTGAGTTGCTCCAATTTGGAAGGGGCAGCATGAAAGGCGATACTAACGCAAGGTTAACAGAGCTACCCACAAGCGACGCGGAATTCGTAGGCTGAACACCATTTCCACGTTGCTCCTTTCTTTTTCAAATGTCGGCCCTTGATGTTGATTCCATCTTGGGCCGATTGGCTTTTGAATAAGTGCCGGGTAACAATTCTTTAGACAGAACTGAAACAAAGTAATACAATCCGCTCCCATGACCTTACAAGAGCAAATCGAGCTCATCATCGGCCCACAATCTGCTAATGGAGATTGGTTTGATACAACGCTACTAAGTAAGGCGAGACAGCATGGGGAAGCGTGTCCGGCGATTGCGCCACAAAAGCCCGAGTCTCCGGTTCAGCCACTCGAAAAGGACTTCGCTACCATTGATGCTTATCGCACGGCGCTGAAAGCATGGACAGAAGTTCCCGTCATTGCTGCGTGGATAGCCGCGCTCGACGCTTATATTTTGCTCAACTACTACGATTTACCGTCGAGTGAATACACCGCACATGCGCGCAGCGGAGAACCTGCGTTTCTCACGCTGGGGGATAAGTGTGCCGATGCGTGGTGGACACATCCAACGTGGATAGGCGAGGGACGGATTAGACTATGGCTTCCTAGACCGCAAGGGAATGAGGAGGCATCGCCACCACCACGCCATGCGGGGATTGCAGGGTTAATACGTCGCGCAGAGAAGCGCCCCGAGATGTGGGACTGGCTCAACGACTATGTTTCGTACTTCTTTCATATCTACATCGGGCGCCGATTGACCGAGCCGCTCTACGATGTGCGTGAAGGTGCATTTACACTGAGGTATGCAGCGTGGCTGTCGCAGCTTCTACCCGACAGTTTTCCAACACAGGCGGGAGGCCGAACGGACGGAGCTCAACTCCGCGCAGCCTACCTGAAAGCCGTTGAATCAGCCGCAGTTGATTACTTCGGGCGTAATCAGCGCGCAGATGGAGCTTACGTTTGGAATGATAACTGGCCCGATGACGACGGCACGCTCCAAGGCGTTATGCAGCCGTTCATTGTCGGTCTGCTGCTCCAGTCACTCTGCGTCGTTCATAGGGTAACGACCAACCCCGCTGTCAAGGAGAATGTTAAGAACCAGATCTGCAACGGCTGTCGCCATCTCTACAGTAATGGACCTTACATCAAGGACCAGATAGAACAGAACTCCGGCAAGCGCATCCGTGGCTTCCACTACTTCTATCATGGAGGCAACACGGTAAATCCGACGAAGTACGAGCAGGGTGATATTCGCTTCCCTTGGACCGCAACAGAAGCATGGTGGTTGCCGAGTACGCGCCAGGCGATCTCCACAATCCTCGGTCCATTCGGATATGCATACAAAATCTCAGGCGATGAATTCTTCAAATCCGCAGGCAATGAGATGTACGACGCTGCCTACTTAGGCACTGATGGCGTACGTGCAATGATGGACGACACGGCAAAGAACTTCAATCAGCATGTCATGGGATCATCTAGTTACAAGGCATGGGTTGGAGGCGTAGTGAGTCCTCCACCAGCGCCGCCCGCGCCTGCCCCCACCCCTACTCCTGAGCCCAGCCCAGACGGAACTAAGGCAACAACGATCGTTGATTCAAGTCGTGCGACATGGACGATAGGCTCAGCAAGACAGACCTTGCGCAACGGAGTACAGGTAGGTGGTGGCGAAGGATCGATTTACAAATACCTCTCACAAGTTGTTTATGTCTCTGGTACTGATGGATTTTGGTACAAGTGGCTGGGTAGCGCATGGGAGAGACAGACGCAGACTGAGCCGGGAACGATGCCAAGCCCCACACCGACACCGAGTCCCACGCCGATTCCTACTCCAATACCTACGCCTACACCTTGCACAATGATGGTCAGTTCTCCGACAATTCCCGCATGGGGTACTGGAAAACTCATTGTTACGCTCACAGGGTTGACTGGGCCAGGTGAGGTCAAAGTCACTTCTAATTCAGGACAAATCACTGTCACGCCAAACTCTAAACCTGTAAGCCCAGATACGACAAGTGTGATTGCGGAATTTCAGTTGCAGGCGAAGAAGAAATCAGGGACGGTGACGGTGAGCGGGCCGTGTGGGACACAAACAGTCACTATCCCTGTACGATGATCTTTACTTCGGTAACTTTGGCTTACCTGATGGCTTCATCATTCGTGCTCGCTGACCGTGGGAGAAATGCAAACTCTGCGCCCGCGCAGTTTTTCGATAATTACCTACATTCGAAGACGCTACCGCAAAGGCATCAGCGGTTGCTGCGCCTACGTAGTTCGCCGCTGCTGCTGACGCTATTCCGATCTGACCCGCCTCGTCAAAGGCATCTTGATTAGCACCCAAGTAGACAAACTGCCAGTTGTACTTGTTGGTTTGTTGCTCAATCAACTGCTTGACATCGGCCTTCGAGTGCTCAGTACTGGAGTTCTCCTGTCCGTCGGTGATGATCACAAACACCACCTTGTCAGGGCGGTTCATCTCGGGGATTGCTGCCAGCGCTCGCCCCGCGCTGTGAATGGTTTGGCCCAAAGCATCGAGCAATGGGGTTCCGCCACGCGGCTGATAGGTGCTGTCGGTCAAGTCTGGCACTTCCTTAATCGGCTTGGACTCATGGACAACATCAATTCCTCCGGTATCAAACTGCACCAACGTCAATAACGCATTGTCGCCAGCCTTCTTCTGCTCACCAATGAATTGATTGAACCCGCCAATTGTGTCCTCTTTAACCGATTGCATAGAACCCGAACGATCTAACAGAACGGTGATATAAGTCTCGTCCTTCATTTCTGCTCCTTGTCTTTAACGTAGTTAGTCACAGCCCGTAGACCGTAACGGTTGAGTACCTTCGGCCCCGGCGCACGCCGACGCTTTAATACGTCACCTAAATACTGCTCGGAGATGTCCATCTTTGCGGCCGCTGCTTTCTGTGACCCTTCGGCCTTTACATCGTCCTCAATCTTCGCAAGCAGTTGGTCTATTGTCAGGTGTCTCATACGCGGATAAGCGTACCACGAACACAAAAAGCAGGCAACCATAAAGAAAACCGTGACTGTGCTGTGAAGTTTGGTTAAACTACGAGGCTGGAAACATGGGCAAGCCAGCCAAAGGGAAACTATGTAGAGTTTGTGAAGTTCTAAGTTTGATCTTTGATTGCGGTGGCGCTCTGACGGAAGCGCTCGGAAAATAGGGATAGTGGAAGAGGCTATGGGAGACCTGCTTAGGTCGTTGATACCAGAGCGCATGACGATGGAAAAGAATACTGCGCCTGTCCTCGTTAGGACCACTTGGGCTAGCCTAGGTCATCGTTGGCCGAAAGAAGCGATAAAAGCACAGGTCGCGGAACGACGGTGGGACTGTTCCCTGTTACTGAAGTCCCAAACGTGGTTTGAATCCACGACGCAATCAACCAATGAAAGGAGGTGGTACCCATGCTTGGTGGCGATTCGAACTTCGATCCTAACTACCAGCGCAAGAAATCGCGGGGGACGCATCCGCTGAAACACGCAAGGATTCACCTATGAGTGCAGCTATTATTCAACGCCCTAAATCAGACTTGTGAGTTGACGGTTATTACTCGGTTATTGATATGCCTAGAAAGGACATAGCAAAAGATGGTGAGCGGACCCGGTTTAGTAGTGAGAATCAGCCTAAAAATCGAGGTGTCAAGGATGGACCGAATCGCGCAAGCGTTCTAAAGAAGTGGCTTTTTGCTGAGATGGAGATCACCAATCCCATCACTAACCAAAAGGAAAAGGGCAATGCTTACAACGAGGTGATACTCGCGCTAATAAGCAAGGCGCGGCAAGGTGACATTCAGGCAATCAAGGAAATTCAAGACACGCTGCACGGCAAGCTGACTGATAAGGTTCAGATAGATGTCAACCAACTTGACGCCGATATTGAGCGGGAACTGGCGCTCTTTGGAACCGGAAGCGAAGGAACTGCTTCTGGTGAAACTGAAAGCGAAACGGTTAACTAAGACCAACCAAGTCTCCCTCCGCAAAGACGCCGAATTAAAAATATACCTTTCCGATAAGTTTGGAATTCAGATCCCCGATGTCCAAGTCTGCCCTAACCACACAACACCATTTAGAGCGTTTGCTGATGCTTATTTCGCTCGCTATGGAGTAACGGTCTGGCAGGCATCTCGAGGCTTCGGCGGTAAATCCTTTCTGCTCGCACTTCTGGGTCACTGTGAAGCATCTGTTCTTTCTGCCGATGTAACACTTCTAGGCGGTTCCGGGGAACAATCAACCCGCGTCTTGGAGTACCTACAGAAATTCGCCGGCGACGAGGAAAACACACAGAGAAGAACAGTTTATTCCAGTGGTGGCCGTGTCACCGCTCTAATGGCTTCGTCTAAGTCTGCTCGCGGTCCGCATCCGCAGAGAATGCGGCTAGACGAAGTAGATGAAATGGAATTAAAAGTGTTTGACGCCGCGATGGGACAGCCTATGGAGGGGCGCGGCATTGCGAAGCAGACGGTGATGTCCTCGACTCATCACTACGCGGATGGCACATTTACGGAGGTAAAACGCCGCGCTGCGGAGAATGGATGGCCGATTTATGAGTGGTGTTTTCGAGAGAGTTCAGCTCCTCCCGATGGCTGGTTATCACTGGCAGAGATAGAATCGAAGCGCGGCGAAGTGACCGCCTCAATGTGGGCGGCAGAGTATGAACTTCAAGAACCGTCACCCGAAGGACGAGCGATTCTTCCCGAAAAAGTCAGTCTCTGTTTCAGGAAGGAACTTGGCGAATTTCCTGGCGAAGCTGGTGCTGGTCGCGAGATTATTATCGAAGATCGCGTGAAGGGCGCAGTCTATGCTCACGGTTGCGACTGGGCCAAGGAGAAGGACTGGACGATCATCGACACCTGGCGTATCGACTGCCGGCCGATGAAGCGCGTTGCGTGGGTTCGACTAGGCCGTATGGCGTGGCCGACGATGATCCGCCATTTCAATCAGCGCGTGCAGTGGTACAAAGGCAACGCCTGCCACGATAAAACCGGAATTGGTAACGTGTGTGACGATTACCTAACCGTCGAAGCGGAAGGTGTTCTCTTGGTGGGTCAAGAGCGAGCAGACGTGTTCACTAACTACATTGCAGCAATAGAGAATGCAGCGGTTGTAAGCCCGTACATCCGCTACTGTGAGGCCGAACACCGCTATTGTACGAACGATGATCTGCGCGGCTCTGGCCATCCTCCGGATTCAGTAGTTGCGGGCGCAATGACTTACCGAGCGGCAATGAAGAAACTTGGACGACTGCTTAGTTGGTGAGTTATCGGCAAGCCCAAATGTATTGCACTAGCACACACCGCGTGTTACACTGTGTGTATGGCTGAGACGCGCACGCGCACAATCCGCGTAGATGATGAAGTATGGGCGGCAATTCAGGCTTTGCCAGGGCGCACTCAGAACGAAGCCATGCGGCAATTGCTGATTGAAGGTGGGTCAAGTATCGAGAACAAGATCGATGAACTGCGCGAACTAATCCTAACCTTGCCGAGTGGCGTTGTTAAGTCTCAGATTAGCGGGGAATTCAAAGCCGAAGACTCCCGCCCAAAGAACGCCTATTGTAAGCACTGCGGGAGCCGGTTTGCAGGGCATCGCTTCGCTACTATTTGCTCAGACTGCAAGGCATCAGGCCACACGTTAACCCCTGCTGAATGTCCGGTATGTAACGAAGCGAGAGGACTGTGAGGCTGATATTAGCTTTCGGAACGATCTTTTGCTCTGTGATGGCGTCCGCGTCACTTATAGCTATTACTCTCGCTACGTATGGGCTGAATCAGAACATCAACAAGTGGTTCGCCGCCGTTAGACTCTTAGTACACTCGGCAGTGGCGGTGCTTTGCCTTTGGATACTAACAAGACAGTCAAAGAACAACTAATGGACGGATTCTTCTTTCAGTGGTCAGAACCGAAAACGCTATGTGGTAAGATGCGCCTGTTATGACCCCTGAATCGTCCACTGATAGCCACCCTTACAACAACGGTGATCAACCCCAGCCCGTCTACACTCCGAATACCTCCATCTCTACCGCCGACATTAACTGGGCACTAAAGGAGTTCGCTGCGCGTCGGGAAGACTATGTACTCGCTCGCGATTACTACAAAGGCAAACATCGATTAGCCTTTGCAAGTGAGAAACTTAGTTCAGCCTTCGGACGACTATTCAAAGCATTTGCTGACAACTTGATGCCGACTGTTGCGGAGACGGTGAAGGACAGGTTAAAGCTCGACGGATTCACCGTACCGAGTGCGCAACCAGCCGCAGACGAACTCTGGCGTCGTAATCGGCTCAAAGTCCGCGCTAACCAAGTCCATCTTGATGCGCTTATCGAAGGTGATGCTTATCTCATTGTCTGGCCGGATGTTGAGGGAGTCCCGGTCTTTCACCCGAATCGAGCTACCGCAATAGTAATCGACTACGATGATGAGCAGCCGGGTTACATTGTCAAAGCGGCAAAGGGCTGGAAGGACAACGATGATCGCTACCGTCTGACGCTCTACTATCGTGACCGGATTGAGAAGTACGTCACTCGTAGCAAGATCCACGACACGATGCCAGACAGGGCAGGGGCATTCGAGCGGCTGAATGTTGCCGGTGAACTCTGGCCGCTGGATAATCCTTATGACAAGGTTCCAGTATTTCATTTTAACAATCGTGGCTCAGTTGGCGGTCTTGGTATTAGTGAGTTGACCGAAGCCATGCCGGTGCAGGATGCGCTTAACAAGTCGATTGCAGACATGTTGGTGGCAAGCGAGTTCTATGGCGTGCCGCAGCGTTGGGCTACGGGATTGGAAGAGATGACAGTTGCCGAAGCACGCAAGCGATATGCACTCGTAGGGGGTGGTGTGTGGGGCTCGCCCAGTAACGAAGTGAAGTTTGGAGAATTCGCCGCTGGGGACATCAGTAAGTACATTGAGATTAGCGAAACTTTCCGCAAAGAGATCGCCCGAGTCTCCCGGACGCCGCTGCATTTCTTCTCTATCGAAGGAACGTGGCCGTCAGGCGAGTCGCAAAAAACTTCCGAAGCGCCATTAATGGCAAAAGTAAACGACAAGACTGAATCTTGGGGCATGGTCTGGTCTGATGCGATGAGGTTCGCACTACAAATCAGTGACGCAGGCGACACTGAGCCTGAGCCAAAATGGCTGAACACTGAGACACGCGATGCTAATGCTGAGGTTGAACGTGTTGCTACGAAGCATCGTGACTTAAAGATCCCACTAGAGGAGTGCTGGCGAGAATTAGGATACGATGAGGAGAAAATTGCGAAGATGATGAAGTTGATGGAAAAGGAGCAGGAAGCGGCAATTGAGCAACAGCGCGAGCAGTTCGCTTTACGCTCAGCAGCCAAGAAGGTGAATGGAGATAGCGAGGTCTTACAATGACGTACCTATTCATCGGCGGGCATGCGGACGGCAAGTGGATTGCCGTACCGGACAACAACAGCGAGATCCGCATTCCGTATCAGACTGGCGGCGGCGGTTATGATAATGACACCTACCATCCGCGACGATTAGCGGGAGGTGACGGCGGGCTGTTTACCCTGTATGTCCTAGAGGGAATCTCTGGCACAGATGCGATGAGTTGGTTAATTCATGGTTATCGCCGTGGCCCGCAGAAAGCGATAAACGCATGAACAGCAACCTCCGCTATCGCGTCGTCGCGGTCGGCGACAAGTACCACTGGCTGGATCGAAAGACGAATCAAGCGCTTAACTATAAGAACGGCGATGAAGCGCAGTTCGACGATCTTGATGCGGCGATCGCGGCATTCATCGATGGGAAGTTGACGGTGGAGAAGAATGAGGAACTAACGCAATGATTACCACAGTGCTCTCAGTAGCGGCTTTAGTCTGCTTTATCGTAGCTCTCATTGACCGTCCTCCTATGACTGCGACCCGTTGTGTGGCGCTTGGGTTGGCGTTGCTGACATTGGCGCAGTTATTGGGAGGAGTGGCGCAAAGATGAACAGGCGTAGTTTGCTAAAACTTTTGCCAGTTGCCGCTATCGGTGGTCTATGCGCCAAGCAGCCTAAGATGGAAACGGCAACAGTGATCGAATCATCGCGTGGGACACGAATGCTGATTCACCGTGAGTCGTGGGGCAGTGAGAGAGCAATGGATAAGCGAATAGTTGCCGCCGAAGTGGATATTACTCTGGACGACATTGGTACTCGTGATCAGTGGCAGGCAGCGCTGTATGGGAAAGGCGGGCAATGAACTACGGCGACGCAATTGCGTGGTGTGTGAAAAACTCCGCCGTCTTCCGCTTCGTCGAGCGGACTGAACGGCAAGACTTCGTAGCACTCAATGAACGGATTCCCGGCACGCTCTCGCTGGAGTTAGCCCACACCGTCGACGGTCAAACTTACGTGGTCCACGTGCCGCTTGATTCTACTACTGAACCATCGAAGGCGATTGCGAGAGCGTTGATTGCCGGAGTACAGCACTTTGCGGAGCGAAGAAGTGCTATGATTACCAGAGCGTTGAATTAGTCAGATAATGCAGGAGAACGCAAATGAAGATGTTTATCCAAAAAATAGCTGATTCTTTAGGCGGGACCATTAAGAGCGGAAGCATTCTCCCGGACGGTTCAGGCTTTGCTGTAATAAGCATTCCCCGACGCCCGTTGTTCCACCGGCTGAAACATAAACTGTTTGATTGCCCAACATTTTACCGATTTAGGCACACATTCATTTGTCCTTTGTGCGGCGCGGGATTTCGCTGCTATTGGGATGGACACGATTCTGATTGCGGAGCCGGGATCAATCTCTGTTCCGTCTGTGCTAACCGCCACGCTGGTCATACTAACGGTCAGTGTAGGACCCAGAGGTAAATGAAAGAACTCAACCGCTGCGACTTTGACGAACCGTTGCGACTCTCGGATGCATTGCTGATCAAACGTCCCTGTCGCTGCGAACGCTGCTACTGTACTGATGAGCGACTACTGAATTCCCCTCTCTGTAATTATTGTTTTCTAATGAACCACGACTACCCGCAGGATTTACCTGCTGGTCCACCGACTCCGCGAGAACTGTACCTATGCGCGAATTGAATCGCTACGATTTCAGCAACGACCGCTCGTTCATCACGTACCTGCTTTCAGAAGCGGACACGAGACGGATGCGAATACCAGACCGCGATGTGATTGGCTTGCGTCGTCGTGTGATTAGTCCAACTGACAGCGAGCAACCTGAAGGACCGATGTATGTCATGCGTCCCGACGAAGCCCTTATCCTTGCTCGCCTGCTCATCGATGCGGTCTGGCAGGTGACGGAGGGATATACGATAGGTGAGCCAAAGCTCGACACGGAAGCTAAGCCGCCCACCTACTCGGTCTTCAAGAAGCATGGCCGGAACCTGGGCTGCCGGCATCACTGGATGCGACGCGATGACAACTCAATGCTCTGCCCAAAGTGCGACACTGTTTCGCTACCACCGCCGAGTATGAACAACGGAGCCACGACTTACGCGGAAGGAGAGTTGAACATCGGTGGCATTCCAATTGTCTCTGATTCAACGGTTCCGAAAGATGAGATTCACTTGCGGCAGAACGGAAAGACAGAAGCGGTACTCAAGGTGTCCGACAATGGAGTATGCCGCGAAGTCTGGCGCAGTTCAAACACCCGATGACTACCCCTATCCTTTGCGATGATCAGCACTGCTCACTCCCAGTTGCTCGTGTCGTCAATGACGTGCTTGTAATCGAATCCCGTCATCACGGTAAGGTCCACCGCAATACGATTTCCTTACAGCGTCTATTAAACTTGTTGACACTTCCGCAATCTTCGGCAATACTTCGCAACGATGGCGTGCTGGAACAGGACAGAGTAAGACCGACGCCGCCCTGAGTTGACATTCTTCAAGTGCTTCTTGGTAAGCCCGCGCTGAGTGAGTCACATGTACTCCACTTGACGCGGGCTTTTTTCTATTTTTGACAACTGAGGTTAGTGAATGGCAGACGACACACCTCCACAGTCGCCACCACCTGACGGTCAGGGCAAACAACCGGAAGGCGACAAACCAGAGGGCAAAGGGGATCAGGCTCCTCCAAAAGTTCCTGAGTCGAAACAAGCGCCACAACCGAAAGTTGACGATGAACCTGACGACGACAAACAGTTCTCGCAGGAACAAGTCAACAAGATTGTGCAGAAGCGCATTGACAAGGCGGTTCGACGTGAGCTGATCAAGCGCGGCATCGACCCTGACGATAAGGACACAGGGAAAGACGCCAAGCCAACCGTTGAAACCGTCACTAAGGAACGCGACGACCTGGCGCAGCGACTACGCACGCTCGAAGCTCGTGACCAACTTGAGACGTTCATTGCCGACAAACGGAACAATTTACAGGTGCGAAACATCCGGGGATTGTTCAAGTACATCAAAGACGACCTCGAATTTGACGATGAGGGCAATGTAACGAACTTCAAGGATGTGCTCACGCAGGCCAAGAGTGAAGCAGGCGAGTTTTTCGGTGCGAATCATGGTTCAGCAGATGGAGGCCGGGGCAACAACCAGCCCGCCAACGTCGACATGAACACGATTATTCGCGGACGCTGACAGTCGAGTCGCTAGTCGAATCCCAAGTGGAGGAGCATTAGATGCCCTACGACTCAATTATCTCGCGCACCGATGTAGCTGCGCTAATCCCTGAAAATGTCAGCAACGAGATGCTGACGAATCTCGCCTATCAATCCGCCGCGCTCGAGCTCAGCCGCCGCACGACAATCTCTACATCGCAGACTCGCATGCCGGTACTTGCTGCGCTGCCGACTGCCTACTTCGTCAACGGCGACACCGGACTGAAGCAGACCACTGAAGCAGCGTGGGCCAACAAGTTCCTGAACGTTGAAGAGATCGCGGCCATCGTACCTATCCCTGAGAACGTGCTGGATGATGCGACCTATGACATCTGGGGCAACGTGCGGCCTTTGCTTGAACAAGCAGCCGGACGTGCGCTTGATGCAGCGGTGTTCTTCGGTGTGAACAAGCCCGCGAGTTGGCCGGATGACATTGCTACCGCCGCCGCAGCCGCAGGCAACACAGTTGACCGAGGCACGAACCTGGCCGCTACAGGTGGGCTGGCAGGTGACATCAGCGACGTGATGGCGACAGTGGAGGCGGACGGCTTCTCAGTGACCGGCGTCGTCACTCAGCGCTCCTACCTCGGCAGGTTCAGGCAGGTCCGTAGCACGCAAGGCGAGCGACTGCTGGACGTGGACCTTAACGGCAAGTTAGTGGAAGGCGCACCCTACCGGATTTCAATGGACGGACTATGGCCTACCGGCAGCAACTCCGCTGAACTGTTCGCCGGCGACTTCTCAAACTCCATCATTGGCGTCCGTAAAGACTTCACTTACAAGCGATTGAGTGAGGCGGTTATCCAGGACAACACTGGCGCAATCGTCTACAACCTCGCACAACAGGATATGATTGCTATTCGGCTGACGTTCCGAGTGGCGTGGCAGGTCTCAAACGTAATAAATTATGCGCAACCAGTTGAAGCATCTAGGTATCCATTCGCCATACTGGTTACGCCGTAAATGGACCATGTCGCAATTACAGTTAGGCGCGGTAGCGCGGATGTTACCGCCAGCGGTTACTTTCACGGAGGTTTAGCAATGGCTAAAGAACAAACAAGCGCAAAGGCTGATGAGTACAAGGGCACCGGTGGCGATGCGCTCAGTAATCGTCCAGTCGAAGAAGGCGGGCTGAAGAAGGGCGGCGAGTTGGGCGGCAAACAAGTACAGGAAAAGATGGACGAGGAGCAGGAGAAGGGCTATCGGGGCTTCGTTCCTGATCCGACGCCAAACGAAAACTACACTGTTGCAGGCGTAACCAGCGGAGCACCGACGCCGGAGAATAATCCACAAGCAGCAGCTGAAGCGGGCTCAACGAAGTTTGCGCAGGTGGGTGCTGAGCCGGCTAAACCCGCTGAGAAAGTAACGCTGAAGAATGCCGAGGGTCGCGAGATTCGCGTCTCTCCTAAACTTCAATCGCAGTATCCGGATTACAAGGAAGGTAAATAACGATGCCAGCTGTCAAGATGGTGCCGATCCACGATGAAGAGGGAAATGTGGTTGACAGACGCTTCGAGGCCAGCAACTCATTTGCCGCAGCCGCCGCAAAAAACCGTATGCCTATGTTTCGCGCCGACGGCAAACCAGTCAACGTCAATCGTAAGCTCCAGGCACGAGGCCACTACGACGATCGGCATGGATTTATCACACCAGAGCAGCATCGTCTAGCGAATGCTCGGCCTACCGCTGCCGTTAAGCGAGAGGAGAACGGAAAATGAGCAGTAAAGCGCCGTTTGTCCACACGCTGGAAGAGAATGCGCCTGCTGTCGGAGCCGCCGCTGACAAAGATACCGTCATTGGCCGAGCGCCGTTCGCAGGTACAATCACGGCAGTCACTTATACTCCCGACGCGCAACTCAACGGAGCCAACACTGAGTCCCGCACCTTGAGCGTTATTAACAAGGGCACCGATGGTAACGGAACGACATCGGTGGCGACGAAAGCATTTACCTCTGGCGTCAATGCTAACGATTTTGACGAAACGGCGCTGACGTTGAGCGGCACGCCTGCGAATCTCGTTGTGGCTGATGGTGACATACTGGCGCTCAATTCGCTTCATGTAGGCACGACCGGACTGGCCGATCCCGGCGGCAAAATAAGAGTAACGATTAGTCGAAGTTAATGAGAGCGCCGACCGAAGAAGAACAACGTGCTGAAGATTATCGTCGCAGTGCGGTTAAGCGTAAACGAGCAATGGCGGAACGAAGACGCAAGTTACGAGGCAATAGTGGAGTACGAGCACAGTTAGCACGTAACTGGAAGCCGCTGCTTGCAGATGAATGTGGAGATACCAGCTATCCTGAGAACCGGAAATGAGCACTGAAGACAAAACACCGCAGGAAAAGTTCGATGCCGACTTCGAAGAGTGGGCGGGAACGAACTTTATCCCCGAAGACGCACGTCTAGCGTTAAAGGCTATTGCGCATCGCTGGTATTTCTTTGGGCGAGCACACGCAACGACAGCAAACGCAAAGATGTTAGAGCACTTTGCTCAGGAATTACGTGGAACCGTAATGGGGGCCGATAACGCGCAGTACGACCTAATAGGTAATACTATACCGAGCGAGGGGCGTGTCTCGTAGATGCCGCTGACATACACAGACCCGGCTTCAACCTATAGCGATGCGGTATTCACCGCACTGGAAAAGGAACGCATCCGCGACATCCTGCAACTGGATGCGCTCTCAACGCTTGATACTCCTATCAGCGAACTGACTGCGGACCAACGTCGTGCTACCCGCTACGACATAGACCTTTGGATAAACGATGTCGGGGAAGGGACAGTCGCGGTGAAGGGAGCAAGTGACGGTGTGGACTTTTCGACGACGCGAGATCGAAATGCAATTCGCAGTCGGATGGCCCTGCGGCTGGGATTCAGCGTACCCTCGACTGGCGGATTATTCCGTATCCCGGTGGTAAGTGGTTACGGCTGTTACGATGATTACTAATGGCGTTCGGAGTCAATGTCGCAAAGGGGCGATCAAAAGGCCATGACGTACGGCGGAAGCTGTACCTTGGTAAAGACGCAACACTGATTCTCGTCAAAGGCAGTCGCGGCGAACAGAAGTTGGCGGAATTGACAACCGGATGGAACTTGGACTTGCGTGAACGGATTGAGCCAGTCACTGGCGCCCACTACTACCCGCTCTACATCGACGACCCGAGCGGTGAACGCTTGCAGGTGCTGAGAGAGATGGTGGCAGTGAGGTTCAATGGAAACTATTACAAACCAATCGCCAAGCCAAACTTTCAGAGTGCGATTCCGAGCTATATGTTTAAGGTACAGGATATGGGGCCGCAGCTAATATGAACAGACGTAGGTTTACAGGGTTGATGATTGCTGTAGCAGTAACTGCTACCACTGTAAAACTCTGCGACGAACTGACACCGAAGCCAATCGCGCGACTGATTAACCACGATGATTGTATGTGGTACAGAGACTGGCGTAGCGGGATGCGGTTTACGGCTAAAGCTGGTCAGTATGACAGTTATGAGATGTTTGAACGTTGCGAAGGTGGTCAGGCTTTGGTTTACCGAGAACCTCCGACGTGCCCGGACTACACTGGCCGTGATTGGTTGCGAGAGGTAGTTCAGGGTCATGTTGATGCGGGAAATGCGGAGTGGCTATGAGCACCCCACTCGCACGAGTTGAATACGGCAGAATCTTTGACAACTACGAACGGGAAGTGCGCCGTCTGCGTGACGAAGCGCTGCGTGAATCCGGCAAGGTCATGCGTCGCGAGCAGGAAGCGTCGATGCGGCTGCGCTGGTATCGCACAGGCGCGTCGGTCGAATCACTCAGCGAGAAGACGACAGCAGACGAAGAATCAGCCACCTACTCGCTTACTGTCGGCACTTTCTACAGCATCTTCGGCGAGTATGGCACTGGTAGGCGAGGGGCAGAGACAGGTCAACCACCGCCGCCGTTCTACCGTTATGGTAGCAAACCGGGAATGGCCGCACGAAGATTTAGCAGGCTAGCAATTGAGGTTGCGCTACCGCAGATTCGAGACGTCCACTTGCTGAATGCACGACAGTTTGCGGCGGCGGTGACGAAGGGGTGAGCGATGGATATTGACGGATGGCTAACGCTTTACACGATTGGCGGAATTCTAGCGTTCTTTGCAGTTCTGGCTATCGGGTTACGAATGAGAGGTGGATGGAGATCGTGAAATGCCGCCACCGACGCCGAACGAAATCAGGACGCAAATCAAAGCGTTACTGACTCCTGTAATCGCCACTTCAGCAACGAAGAAGGCCAAGATCATTGAATACCTAGCATGGGCGTTCCGTGAAGGCGGCGGGGAAGACCCGAGCAACTTGCGAAGCGAGCTCGATCCGGTGCCGCTACTCGAAGGAAGCGGGGTGATTGATCGCATCAATTGCTTAATGATTAGCGAGCGTGGTTTTGGGCAGTCGATGGGAGTGAGAGACTCGACGCGCACTGAGATGTCGCCGCGTGGGAAGAACATCATTACGCGACGATTCGGGATGGCGTACTTCTACCAATTTGGCGAAGCAAGTGAACTGACGTTCTCTGACAATGTTGAGCTGATACGCACGACGCTCAACGACAACCAGACGCTGGGCTTTCCAATAGTCACAGCGGACCACCGCGACGGACCCGGGAAGTTCATTGACGGCCACGGCGGTTTACAGGTGCCCGACATGCCATTGGAGCCATTTGGTGTGTTGGCTCATGTGATGATTGCGAACCTGGAAGTAAGGGTAATAGAACCAATGACAAGGAATTAATAATGAAACTTTCCGATGCTATAAGGTTTGGCCGCACATTAAGGCCTGAGTCACATCAGGAGGGTTGGCCCTTCGTGCGTGTAGTCAACGGCGACAGCACAGATCTTTACAGTGACGTGTGGGGCGCGGCGGTTGAGGCGGTGCATTCCATCATCACGCATCGCTCATGGACTGAGGATTCGTATCAGTCGGACATGGCGTATTTCGTCGAAGTTCAGCGCCAGCACTTCGACAACTATTTCCGTACCCCGGCCAATTGTCCCGGCGCAGCATCTCGTCAAGCGCTGGGGCAACATGCTCCCCGAAAGACCAAGGGGGATACCTACCCTATTGTCTATGAGGAGCGGACAAGTATTGGCCCTGTGACTACTGACTGCCACTTAATCCTGAACCTTGCCGAGTTCATTGAGCATGGCTTTTACATTCACAACTGGTCCAGTGAAGAGTGCGCGCAGGCCGCTGAATACTACGAGCAGGGAAACCAGATCCTGGTCGCGCAAACCTTCGATCACTATCAGGATGAAGCAGTGCGTCGTTCCGTCTCGCAGAAACTGACCGCCGCCGCATGGCAACGGGAACTACAACGCCGCAATCGTCAAACAGGCAATCGAGTCTACGTTCATTAAGGAGGCTATTAGCCAATGCCTTTAACTTCGCTCCAAGGCCCGGTGTTCACTGCCGACAGAGACGGCTCCGGCAACCCGATTAACTACGCGTGGGCAGGCAATTCCCCTGACTCGAGTGTTGGGCTGTCCACTGAGACACTCACGCACAAAGAGTCATATACCGGACTGCGCACTACCGATGCACGCATCATTACGGAAACGTCAGCCACTATCTCCATCACCGTAGACGACTTCAAGGAGTCCAACTTTGCGATGGCGGCGTACGGTGTGGCAGCAGCGATTAGTGGCGGCGCGGTGACTGGTGAAGCGGTACTTAGCACGGTGCCGGTGGTAGGCGAGCGCTATGCTCTAAAGGCCACTGGACGCGTCAGCGCGTTGGTGCTGAAAGGCAATGCGATAACAATCTCCAGCTCCTTGTACACCGTCGATGCCAGTGGCGTGATTGTGTTTAGCGATGTGACGGGAATCGCTGCGCCGATTACTGCTGACTACACGAACGCGGCTAGTCGCCAGGTAGGAGTGTTCAAGACCGCTCCGCCTGAGAAGCATGTCCGCGTGGATGGCTACAACACCGCACGTACAGTGTCGGGTGACTTTGAACGGCTAGTACTGGATGCCTTCAAGACGCGCCTCGACCCGCTAGAGACGCTGAACCTGATCCACGACGAGTTCGGCACGATGGTCATTAACGGCTCGGTGCTGGTGGATACGACCAAGGCGCAGGCGAGTGCCACGGGCCAGTTTATGCGGCTGATTTACTTCGACGCTTAAGACACAGGGAGGGCAACTGATGCCGACGAGATTTGAGCAACGCGACAAGGATGGGAATTTAACCGAAACGTACATCATCAGCGATGAGAAACAGAAGGTCGATCCAGAAGTCCTCCTGCGTGCGTGGTCTTCGGAAAAGGGAAAACCGCGTTCAGTACCAGAGGGATACGAGCACATCGGCACCGTCGATGGCGATCCCGACGCCTTGCGCACCGAAGGCTCCACTCACTATTACGCCAAATCCGGCAGTTATGAGAAGGAAAAGCCGTCGAAGTTAAGCGGGCTGCGTGCGGTGGTAGCCGAGGCTGAAGTACGCAAGGAAGCTGAGGTTGTACCGAAATGACGCCAGAGACTTTTACCGAGACTGCCGGGACTCACTATAGCGAGCAATCTACGCCACCATCACCTGCTCGCCCTACCGACGCGGAAGAAATTGTCAATCACCCTGCCATCGTCAAAGCTTTTGGACGCGAGTATGCCATTAAGCGCTTCAGCATGGCGCAGGTGTTTCGCTCGGTCGAACACGTTGCTCCGTTCAGCTACGTGCTGAAACAAATTCTCACGCTGCCCCGTGACGCACAGAACCGCGTTATCATCACTGACCAGCAGAAGACGGAATTCGCTATCACCGCGCTCTCCATCAGCGGACCGTCCGCTCTCGGACTAATCTCCGTCGCCACCAACGAACCTATTGAGTGGCTGGAGATGGATGACAAGAATCCCCTCGACGGCCTGCGCGTACTTGCTGCCGTACTGGAGAAGAACCTCGATTTTTTTACCCCCGAGAACATCGACGAAGTGACCCGCATGGTCGGCGGGTTGACACGCGCAGTAGTCGCGTTCTCTGGCAACACTTCGACGACCTCGTAGCCAACGGTCACGACTACAACACAGTTCTTCTTGTCTACACTCTCGCGCACTTAAACAAATTCTTACGCGAAGGTGACGCACGGCGACGACGACAGTTTATTGAGTCAGTCCACGCCTTCCGCATCAGTCAGTACGATCTCAAACACTTCCGTGAGTCCGTCCGTCGTCTTGAACAGCAAGACCGCCAGATCCGCCGACAGGAGGCACGACTTGACGGACGACGCTGGCAGGAGTCGATTAGCGATGTCGAGGCAGAAGCACTGGATTCACAGCGACAGGAGTATTTATCCGATTGGAGCGAGAGTGAGCGTGAGCGATTCAAGCAGCAGCAGTCGCAGATGTGGAGTTTGATTCCGCCCGAGCACAGGTTGAAAGCGGAGAGGTTTGCGAGAGGGCTGGTGTGATAGAATTGGTGGGCCATGTTCCCTCTTGACGCAACCACCGTCCTTGAGATCCAACGTGAGCGGCAGAAGTGGACGGAGAGGCCGTGCGCTACCGGGTTTTATTGGTTGAGGGGGTGGGGTGACGCACTGCTTGACGTAGAAATGGTTTTGGTATCCGATGACTGTCTCTGGTTTACTCCGTGGGGATCAGACAGCGACTACGAAATAACGGAGACTACTGGCATGTGGTCCGGCCCGTTGGTGCCGCCATCATGCTAATCGATGTCCGCTGCCAGCACTGCCAACATCTCCTCTGTCGCGTCTCCCGTGACTTCTACGGCATTGTCGAGGTGAAGTGCGACAAGTGCAAGCGACTCCAAAAAGTGTCGCTCAGCTTCATCCTGCGACAAATTCCCCCGCCTGATGTAAAACCTGCTACAATCCCCCGCTAGAGCGCCCGCAGAATCCGCCTTTCATCTCAGAGCGCCAAACGGAATCAACCCCGTGAGGCGCATCCTTGGCAGTCGATACCACACGCTTAATCATCGATATTGAGAGTCGGCTCCGCAATCTGGAGAAGACGCTCAAAGGTCTGGCTGCGATCCGTAAGTCGTTGCAGTCGGTAGCAAATGTCAGCCAGCAGGTAGCCGGAGTCAACCGAGCATCAGCGGCAACTGATCGACTAAGCCAGCAGCAGCGACGAGCAGCAATCACCGCGCAGCGCCTCGCCAACCAAGAACAAGCCGTCAACCTTCGTGCTATCGAGTTAGCTAATCGCATGGAACGAGCGCGGCAGGCAACGCAACGGCTAACGCAGTCCCAGCAGCGACTTGATGCGGCAGCCTCCGCCACCACTGCACGGCTGGGTCAACAAGCCGACGCGCACGTTAAAGCATTCCGTGCTATTGAAGCCGCGTCGCGCCGTACCACTCAAAACATTATTAGTGTCGGTAATTCACTGCGAGAACTCGGGCAGGGACTGGTATCGCTTGGTGGAACGCTGAGCGTGGCTATTACCGCGCCTCTGGTGGCAGCAGGAGCGGCAAGTGTCGATGCGGCAGTGCGTCTGGACTCGCTGAAACGTGGACTGACGGCGATAGTTGGCTCTGCGGACGAAGCCGCACGTCAGCTACAACGATTGACGCAGATCGCGAAACTTCCTGGCATCGGGTTCGAGGAAGCGATTCAGGGCAGCATTCGGCTACAAGCTGTTGGATTCAGTGCTGCCGAAGCAGAGAAGTCGCTGAGAGAGTTTGCAAATGCCGTCGCACTTACCGGCGGCGGGCGGGAAGAACTAACGCGCGTCACTGTGCAACTCGGCCAACTCGCAGCCAAAGGAAAAGTGCTGTCGCAGGATCTCCGTCCCATCATCGAAGCCGCTCCAGCCGTTGGCCGTGCTCTCCTGCAAGCCTTCGGTACTGTCAATCCGGAAGACATCCGCGACCTTGGCCTCAGCAGCCAGCAGTTCCTCGGCATTCTCACCGATGAACTCACCCGCCTGCCCCGTGCTGCTGCCGGAGCAAAGAACAGCTTTGAGAATTTCAAGGATGAGGTGTTTCGCGCAGCGGCGGCGGTTGGCGAAGCCCTGCTGCCCGGCTTAGTGCGATTGGCAGAAGTTGTTGGTCCTATCATCACCCGATTAGCCGATACCTTCACACGCCTACCGCGTCCAGTGCAACTTGTTGGGATCGGGCTGGCGGCGTTGGCGGCGGCGCTTGGGCCCGTGCTGTTTGTCGTCGGGCACCTAACGATCGGTGTTGGACGCTTATTGGTGGGGTTCGTTCAATTGAACGCTGCGGGCATCCTGCCGACGATAGTCAGTTTACGAGGGTTGACTGCCGCATCTCTCACAGCAGCAGCCGCCCAGCGCACACTCGGTGTCTCATCACTAGCTCTCGGTGGAGCCATTGGCGGCATCGCAGCCATTCTCGCCACTATCGCTGCCGCCTATGTCACCTACAACGCTTTTCAAAAGGACGCCACTACGCTCAGCAAGGAAAGGGCTGAGCAACTGACTGCGGAAATCGATGCTCTGGAGAAGCAGGCAAAGTTTCTCAATGGCTTACAGTCCGGTGTCGAACGTACTGCCGATGAACAGCAACGCCTCTCCGATACTTACGACAAGCTGAACACGGCTGCGCAGATTCGCGTGGCGGGAATCACCGACGAGGCAAAGCGACTAATTGCTCTGCGTGCTGAGTTGGAAAAGGTGATTCAGCTTCGAGGGCAGGAACGCGACCAGCAGGCCGCGTCAGTCGCAGCCCAGGTTGCTAACAGCGCGGCCCAGATTGCCGCTAACGACGCAGGGCGACAGTCCATCACGGCAAATATCGCAGCCAACAACGAACTGGTTGAAACACTGCAACGTGAAGGACGGATCACTGACGATACTCGGCGCCGACTAGAGCAACTAGGACACAGCACTTCGGTTGACGTGGTGAAGGCTGTTGAGAATCTGCAACAGCAGTCCGCGCGTCTGGTTCAACGCCAACGGGAGCTAGGCGAGAACACACAGGAGGTTCGTGGTCAACTAAACGACTACCTCGGCACTCTGCGAACGCTAGATCCTCAGCACCAACTCACCGCTCGCCAGCTACTCACCCTTGCCAAGAATCTCGGTCTATTCCGTGGCGACATCGAGCAAACCGTTCCGATACTGGAGAAATACATCCAGACCGTTGAGGCAGCAGCGGCTGCGCAGGAATCTCTGATACGCCCATTGAGCGGCGTGGCGCAGAGTCTGCTCAAGTCAGGTGAAGCAGCCGAAAAAGCGGCCAAGGCACGACGCGCGTTAATTGAGGCAGCGGCCACACAAGCGAAAGAGATCAGTGTCGATTTTGAGGGAGCGCTGCGCGACATCAAGCGCACGGTTGACGCAGTTCCAGAACTACGGCAAGCACTTGATCGCGAGAAGGAATTAACCGGCAAGTCGTTGGAGGAATTGTTGCGTGAAGCACTGGAGAGCGCGTTTAAGGGACGCGCTAAAGATAAGTCCGGCACAGCGCTGCGTAATGCTCAGGAACAGTTGGCTCAGGCTCTGGCTGATGTCGCTCAAGCCTCTGCCGAGGAGCTTGGTCAAATCGAGCAATTAAAGAATGAGGCTCTGCTACAGGAAAACGAGAATGCATTCAAGCTGCAACTCGTCGCCTATCGCCAGTACCTGAACGAACGGGCGCGACTGACGAGCGCTAATTTACAACTCGAAATCAACGCACAGCGAGCGTTGATCACTCAGGCTGAACAGGAACAGCAACGATTCCGAGAACGTGCAGCGACCCCCGGTTTACCTGCCGCCGAACGCACCAAAGCAGGAGGCGGAGCAGCGGCAGCGGAGGAACGGATTATCAAGGCACGCACTAAGGTTCTGGAACTGCAACAGAAGCAGCGCGACTTGAACATTGAGTTAGATCAACTACTACGTGAGTCAGCGAAGGAACAACTCAACGACGTCCGCAAACTGGAGATTGAGTTTGGCGAGTTACAGGGACGAATTGAAGATGCGCTGAATGCGACTACGGATGAGAAGTTTCGCGAGTCATTACAAGCGCTTTCTCTTGCACAGGACGATCTCAATAAACGGCTGCTAATCTTCGGCAAGCTGCTGAGCGCTGACGAGCGCCAGGCACTTGAGACTGCCCGCGCACAGAACCAACGCCAGATTGACGCCATTGAGAACATCAAGGCGCAGGAGGATGCTCTGGCAGCACTGGCAGCAGCTAGTGAATTAGTGCGCCGTGCGAAGGAGCGACAGGCACAGCTCGAAGCCGATCTCACCTTCCAGACGGAGTTTCGTGGCCTGACTGAAGAGGCGGCGATTAAGCGTCGATTGGCAGGTGAAGAGAAACTAAATGACTCGCTGACGATCGCGCATGAGACGATCCGTCAGATTGTCGCCGCATTGCAAGCTCGAGGAGTGGAACCTCCTCGCGCATTGATAGAGTTTCTACAACAACTCCGTACTGAGGTGCAGGGGTTAGGTGAACTCTCTTTCAGCGAACAGTTCCGACTGGCGCAGAAAGAGTTCGACCGCATAAATGATGAGCGGTTGCAAAAGATTGCCGACATCGAACGCGCAGTACGCAACCGAGACATTGCTGAGGCTGAAGGGTTGCTGCTCATTCGGCGCATTAACGGTGAATATGTCGGTGATTTGGAGCGGCAACTGGAACTCCTTAAAGAGATCGCCGCCGCATCTGGCGACGTTACGTTACAACGCCAAGCGGCTGATGCTGCTGAGGTTGCGAAAGACGCTGCCGACGAACTTGCCCGCCTCACTGTGCAAATCCGATCTACCTCTATTGATGCGCTTCACGATGGTTTTACTAACTTCTTTGTCGATCTAACAGATCGTAGTCAATCCGCGCTTGACGACTTGCTCAATTTGGTTGATAGCGTGCGGCAACGTGTGTTGAGCGTTATCGCTGAGAACCTGAGCGACGAGTTGATTAAATCCATCTTCGGCATCGGGGATGGCACCGCTGGCGATGGCATTATCGCCGCAGTTAAACGACTATTCGGATTCGGCGGCGGTGCGACCGCCACCATTGCGGGAGAAGCTGCTGCACACACCGCTGAATCCTCCGCACATGCCGCTGAAACCGCTGCAATCACCACCGCTAGTGCCGCACTTACTACCGCTGGGGCAACTGCCGGAACGACTATTACCGTAGCAGCAACCGCCTTCGCCTCCACTGTCACCGCCGCCGCCGCCGCATTCGCGTCGATTGTCACCGCCGCAGCGGGCACGCAAGCCGCAGGTGGGCTGGGTGAAATACTCGGTGGTGGCGCTGAAACAGGTCTCTATCCGGCTGTGCCCGGCGGCGTCTACCGCTTCGTTGAGGGCGGCTACCCAGAAGCAGTGCTAACCACTGACCCGCAACACGCAGTGCGTCAAGTGGGTATCCTGCGCGAGTTTCTTGCTCGCACAAAGGGACTTGGCGGGCGAGTTCCCGGTTTCGATGTTGGGGCGATGGTTTCACGTGAAACAAGTCAGGCGAATCTGCTCAACGCAATTCACCGTGCAGCCCCGATGTCGTTACCACTTGCAGACGCAGCCCCTACAGGCGCAAGCGCGGGTTCTTTCACCTTCCGCCAAATCCTTGTTGACGATCAGCGCGACATTAGCAATTGGTACAGCAGTGCCGAGGGAGATCGCGTGCAAGTGCAGTGGCTGGCGCGGAACCGTCCGACAGTGCGGAAGCTATTGGGGATAAGGGAGGGAAACTGACAGATGCCTGGTTACTGCGGATTCACAATGGCAGATGAAATCCTGAACTTCTTCTATCGTGGCACCGCCATCACAATCGGCTCAAGTCTCTGGATTCGCTTTCTCGTCTCTCCATCGTCACGCTCAGGTGGTGGCACTGAGACGAACTACGGCGGCTATGCGCGTTACGAGATAGTGCGTGGTACGGCACTGTTTGGTTCCGCTCCGTCGCAGGGGCAGTTAACTAATACGGTGAAGATCATTCTGCCTGCTGCCACAACTCTCGGCAATGGCGACTTGAATTCGTTTGACATTGTGAACACCGCATCAGGCGCATTCACCAAACTTTACAACGGCGGGCCAATCCTGACACCCAAAGCGATTGTTGTCGGCAAGAGTCCTGAGTTCGGAATCGGGAAGTTAATTATGACGTTCTAGTCCTATGCCTGTTATTGTCCCATCTGCAACTAATTTCCTCTATCGCGTGTCGTATGCGTCAAACACGGAGCGCTTCACCAATGTTGCGGAAGACCAGACTTTCGACGGCGAAAGCTATCGCCACATCTCCATCACTCACACGCCGCCAAAATACAGCGCCGATCCACAGGAAGCCGAAGTCGTGCTCACTATCTATGAGCGCAACGCCATCAGCGATCTATTCACGCTTGGACCGCCACCATTCCAAATCATCCTTGACATTTGGGAATATGATCGGGTTGCCGACACCGTTGCGCCTCATTACCACGGCTGGATAGTCCGGCCTGCGTTCAACCTGCATGATTCTACTGTCGCTTTTCGTTGCAAGTCCGTCTGGCACTTCTTCGAGCGCGAATCGTTCACCGATTCCCTCTCTACGCTCAGTCGCTACAACATCTACGATCCGCGTGCTGGAGTGGACATTGAGACGCTACGTACTGGAATCACTATTGACAATCTCAACGACCAGCGCGACGTGCTCACTGTTAGCGGCATCACGCAACTTGACACTTACTTTCGTGGCGGCATCATCATCGCCCCTGACCGCGACATGCGGACGATTATTGAACACGTCACTGAAAGTGGATTGAAGAAACTCTACCTGAGCGCCGCCTTCCCGCTGTTCACTCTCGACATCGGCTTTACCGCCGACATCTACCCTGGCGACGACCTGCTCTATGACACTTGGGCCAACAAATTTCAGTCGCAGACAAACTTCGGCGAGAAGCACGGCGGCTGGCCGTTTATGCCGAATGTCGATCCAGCAGTGAGAGGAGTGATCTAGTGTTTTGGCAAATAGCACTCCTCGCTGGGCAGATGTGGCTGGGTGAAATCACTCGACAGCGACCTAAGAAAATCAGCTTCGAGGAATTTCAGAAGAACAACGCACCGAGCGAAGTGCGTCCAGTCCCATATGTAGCAGGAACAGTGGAGATCATCCCCTCGCGCATCTGGTACGGAGATTTTAGTCAGCGCGCAGTCGAGCGCGACTCTCACTGGTCTGATTATCTTTGGGCGGGAGGGTTGGCATTCCTACTCGACACGATAACCGTCGCCTATCGTTATTACTGCGGGGAAATGTTTGCGTTGTGCTTTGGGCCCGATGTTCACATTGAGAGAGTAACCATCGGCGAACGGCTGATGTATCAGGCTGCGCTAGGAACTGACAACGCGGGCGGCGGATTCCTTATTGACGACCCTCAAGCATGGGGCGGAGATCAGCCACCGGGTGAAGGCGGTATCTATACGTGGTGTGACATCACGCGAGGGAATTACACTGACCCGACAAATGTCTACATCGAATCACTATTAACCACGCCGCCAAACAAGACGCCGAGTTTGCGCGGAGTGAGCTGTCTTATCTCCCGCGCTCGGCAGCGGGCTGAATCCCCATCGGGTTTCCCTGAATCTGGCTACTTCGCCGCAGGCGGCATCGGCTTCATCCCACGCTTCCGTGAGTGGAAAGTCATTGTCCGACGTCAACCTAACAACCTCGCCACTGCCTACAGCAAGATGGGTCGCAAAGCAAACCCGATGGAGGTCTGGTACGAACATGCTACGTCGCTGGAATACGGAGCAAGATGTCCAGTGGATGAACTTAACCTCAACTCGCTACGATCCTGCGCGCAGACGTTGTACGAAGAATCGAATGGCGACTTTACCTCGGGCTGGTCAGGTAAGATTGAGAACCCAACCTCGCCATTGGAGGTGTGCAAAAACATCCTGCAACAGATTGATGCAGTGCCGGAACCTTCTCCGTCGCTGGGTCTGACTATCCGGCTGATTCGCCGCGATTACTCATTTGCCACATTACCCATACTGAATCAAGCGAACATCACCCTTGTCGAGCGCTACGATCCCGGTACTTACGAGGACACGGTGAATCGAATTGATGTGCCGTTTAACGACATCGACAACAACTCCATTGAACGCAAAGGCGTGTACATAGACGCAGCGAATCAGACAATTCAAGGCGGGCGCATCGTACCGCAGACACAAGGATACATCGGCGTTGGCGACTATCCGACTGCGAATATGCTTGCGACACGAGATGGTCGCGCACTGGCAATTCCTCGCCCTCCGCTGGTCTGCACTGTACAGCCATCCATTGGTCGCACGCGCTACGTTGGCGAGCCAGTCAAATTCGAGTGGTCACAGCCTTCCTTTAGCAAAGTCATGCGCATCACAGCGCTAACCCCACCTGGTCCAACGGGAGTTGATTACACGCTGGAGATGGTTGAGGACCAGTTTGCGACGGGCGCGCGGGTGAGTGGTGAGCCGATTGGCACTGGACATACCGATCCCGGCGTTGGGCTGGACACGGCACCGCCATCTGTGACATGGGATACCGTTGAGAACCCGCCTGATGGATTAGCACAAATCGTCCTGCAACAGACCGACGAGTCGCTTATCAGCTATATCGACGGACGCTTTATCTTCGGCAGTTATGCACCTGGTGGGCAATTTGCGCGATTGTACGTCACTGAGCCGGGTGGAACGCAGACGCTCGCACCTCCGCAGTACCTGCCTGACGATAGTAATAAGGGATCATTTCAGTGGCCTGCGTTGACGACTGGCACGTACGAGTTCTGCCTGCAAACCTACTCGCTACATTTTGCCACAAACGAGGCGCTTGTGTGCGCGGAGATTGAGGTAACAGTACCGAATGTTCGCCTGCTTGAGGACGGCTCAACTCGGCTGCTTGAAGATGGGGCGGTGAGAATCTTGGAGTAAATGTATGGGAAGCAAAATATCACAACTAACCGAAGTAACCGAGCCGTCGAGCGGTAATGATCAGCTTGAGATAATCATCAATTCCGAGACGGCGCCGCTGAATCGCCGCATTAAGTTTCTTAACTTGCTTAAGCGCATCTTTCTCGGTGATGGCACGCAACTGACTATCACTACCATTGCCGACGGTGAATTTCTCAAACGGAGCGGGACGAACATCACCAGTGGAGTGCCGAGTGGTTCAACTGACGCGGAGGCGGTGCAGGACATTGTCGGCGCGATGATTGTGGATTCAGCCACCATCGATGCAACGTACAACGACGGTGCTGGTACTGAATCGCTCTCGGTTGTTGATGCCAGCATCGACGCGGCGAAACTTGCCGCCGCCTCCGTGAATGCGCAAACTGGCACAAGTTATACGCTGGTTGCGGGTGATAATAACAAAGTCGTTACTCTCAGTAACGCAGCGGCCATTACGCTCACTGTGCCGTCAGGTCTGGGTGCGGGATTCAGTTGCCTGCTGGTCCAACTCGGCGCGGGACAGGTAACACTGTCGCCGTCGTCAACTACCATCAATAATCGGCAGTCGCATACCAAGATTGCCGGACAGTACGGGGTCGTCTCTCTCTCTGCCTATGTCGCCAACACCTTTGTCCTCGGAGGTGATACAGCAGCATGAGTGTTGCGCTCCCCTCGTTTCACGGGTTTATTAAGCCTGCCACTATCGGCGGAGGCGGTGGTTTCGATCCCGGCAGTTTCCTCGCGGGGTTAGTCTGGTACGCGGATGCCGATAACGTTGGTGGGGCTGATAACGATCCCGTCGTAGACCTACCTAATGCCTCCGGACTAGATGCGAACATAAACTACGGCCAAAACACTGGAGCGCGTCAGCCGACTCTTAAAACCGCTCTATATAATGGTCATAACGCAGTTCGGTTCGGTGCGAATAAGTGCCTCGTTCCAGATCCTACAGCCGCCGCCTTCGGTTCGGCTAATACGTTGATATGTATTTGCACGCCAAGCTCTGCGGCTGATTACATTCTTAAAGGATCTGCTGCTGAGGGGCGTCCCGCGTTCATATCCGGGTTCAATCCAGGCTCAGGCGTGAAAGCGTTTGAATACTGGAATCGCGCAGGAGGTGTCGGGGAGCGAGAAACGTTCGCCGCTTCAACATCGGGACTGCATATCCTAACTCTTTGCAGAACAGACGACACAGGCAACAACATCGGCTACTTCGATGAGACTGAAGTTATTAACGTTGCGGTCGATACTAATCGAGATTGGCTTACGGCGGGGGTGGCGATCATTGGAGCCTTTACCGAAGGAAGTAGCGCCTATGACGGAGACTTGGTTGCCGGGATGCTGTTTAATCAGAACCACGCAGGAACATCCGGCTTGGCTGATCTACTCGCGGCTGCGGTAGCGTGGTGGGGAATCTAAAGTGGGCTACGTCGAAGTCGTACAATCCAAATCCCCTATCGGTTTTGCCTACCTTAACGAACTATCCGGCGACGTAATAGTGAACTACGGGACTGATCTGGCGCAGGGTACTTACTACCCAGACGCGGTGAAAGGGCAGCCCTCGCCGATTGAATCAGACGCATCGTCACGCTCAGTTGGCAGTCGCGTCGGCACTCTGCCCGTGCCTGCTCCAGTTAACGGACTGTCGTTCGGCGGCTGGGGTTATTACTCGCCGACACTGACCGCAGCCGTTATCTGTCGCAACGGACAGGTGGGAGTAGCGAACTCTAATATGATTGTTATCGACTCCAGCGGGCTG
>Ga0070704_100000097_pt1 | contig 30350 bp, 22 predicted proteins | sample KBSK5252metaG_FD_65467 | JGI IMG/M metagenome (GOLD analysis project Ga0070704, IMG submission 65467) | Corn, switchgrass and miscanthus rhizosphere microbial communities from Kellogg Biological Station, Michigan, USA - KBS K5-25-2 metaG | ecosystem: Host-associated > Plants > Roots >...
TCCACCATTGCGCGGCGTTCCTGCCGTGCAGGCGCATGTAGTAGAAGCTCGTGACGTTCGGCAGGTAGTTCTGCCGGATTGAGAAGCGGAACTTGGGCTCGTCGATCTGCACCCACGCGGCGCCGAAGCCGTTCAGCAGCGAGAGCGTCTCGCCGATCGCATCGCTCCAGCTCTTGTGCCTCAGCTCTACGGCAACCGGATAGTCGGCAAAGGCGCGAAGCAGCTGCGCGAGGTACTCGCGCGACTCCGGGGCGTCCTTGAAGCTCGGGGGAAACTGCGCGAGCAGCGCGCCGAGCTTGCCGGCCGACGCCAGCGGTTCGACGCCCGCGCGGAAGTCGTCGATGTCCGACCGGGTGACCTGCGCGAGCAGATCGAGCAGCGGGCCCTCGGTGCCCGGCGCCGTCTTGAGCGCGGCCTCGCGGAACATCTTCGGATGCGTGAATTTCTGATACAGCTTCAGCGAGAAGTCGAACCCCGCCGGCGTCCGCTCCGACCATCCGCGCGTCACCTCGGCTCGCGGCTGCCCGTAGAAGGTGGTGTTCACCTCGACCGTATTGAAGTGCTCGGCATAGAAGCGCAGTTCGTCGAATCGATCGGTTCCGGCGCGCTTCGAGCGCGTCTTCGGGTAGAAGAGGCCGTTCCAGGTGCCTTTCCCGGAGGGATAGTTCCAGCCGGATGTGCCGATGCGCACCTCGCCCATGGCTTACCGGATAATAAGTGGATTGCTCACGGTTAACGAGATCTTCTACTCCGTGCAGGGCGAATCGAGTTACGCGGGCCGCCCGTGCGTCTTCGTGCGCCTCACCGCGTGCGACCTCCGCTGCTCGTGGTGCGACACGCCGTACGCGTTCTACGAGGGAACCAAGCGGCCGCTCGAGAAGGTCCTCGAGGACGTCGATGCGTACGCCTGCCCGCTCGTCGAGGTGACCGGCGGCGAGCCGCTGCTGCAGGAGGACGTGTATCCGCTGATGGAGCGGCTGCTGGAGCGCGGACAGACGGTGCTGCTCGAGACCGGCGGCCATCGCAGCACCGCCCGCGTGCCCGATCGCGTCGTCACCATCCTCGACGTGAAGTGCCCCGGCAGCGGCGAGTCCGCGAAGAACGACTGGAGCAACCTCGATCGCCTTCGTCCGCACGACGAGGTGAAGTTCGTCATCAAGGATCGCGCGGACTACGAGTACGCGCGCGACGTCATCGCGCGGCATGGCCTGGCCGCGCGCGCGGCGGCCATTCACCTGTCGCCCGTGCACGGCGTCATGAACCCGCGCACGCTGTCGGAGTGGGTGCTCGCCGACAACCTCCCGGTACGTGTCCAGCTGCAGCTGCACAAATACATCTGGGATCCGGCGACGCGTGGAGTCTAGGGCAGTCGTCCTGCTGAGCGGCGGCCTCGATTCGTATACCGCCGCCGCACTCGCGCGCCAGCAGGGGTTCGCGCTCTACGCGCTGACAGTCCGCTACGGACAACGCCACGCCCGCGAGATAGAGGCCGCGCGCGCGGTCGCGAGCGCGCTCGCCGTGCAGCGCCACGTCGAGATCGACGTCGATCTGTCGGCTTTCGGAGGCTCCTCGCTGACGAGCGACATCCCGGTCCCGAAGGACCGTCCCATCTCGACCACCGAGATTCCCTCTACGTATGTTCCCGCGAGGAATACGGTGTTCCTCGCGCTGGCGCTCGGGTGGGCCGAAGCGATTGGCGCGGCCGACATCTTCATCGGCGTCAACGCGCTCGACTATTCCGGCTATCCCGACTGCCGGCCGGAATACATCGCAGCCTTCGAACGGCTGGCCTCGCTCGCGACGGCCAAAGGTGTGCAAGGGAATGCATTTCGCATTCACGCACCTCTGCAGACGCTGACCAAGGTCCAGATTATCCGGAAGGGACTGGAGCTCGGGCTCGACTATGGGTTGACGCACAGCTGTTACGACCCGGATCCGCACGGGCGTCCGTGCGGGCGCTGCGACAGTTGCACACTTCGCGCGGCGGGGTTTGCGCAAGCGGGTGTGGCAGACCCCATACTCAGCCGATAAGGTTTAGGGAAAATGCGGTCGTTCTGGTCACTCTCGCTCCAGCGCCAGCTGGCCATCGCCATCGGCCTGCTGCTCGTGCCGGTGCTCGCCGCTGCCATCTGGTCGGGCATGAGCACGTTCCGCGAGCGCGCCACCGAGCTCGGAGACCAGACGCGCCTCGTGGCGTACACGACCGCGGCGTACATCAATCGCGACCTCACGTATCTCGACGGTACGGGCGACAGCCTCGCTTCCAACCCCGTCGTTCAGACGCTGAACCGGGTGGCCTCGGAAGATCTCTTCCACCGTGTCGCCGTCGGCCATCCGATGGTCGCGTGTATCGATCTCGTTCGCCGCCCCGGCGATCTCGTCGCGCGCGCGATGGGGTCATCGCCGGTCACGCTGAAGGATCCCGCGGCCGACTGGGCCAACGACGTCTTCCGCTCGGGTCAGCGGACCATCTCGCCGCTCTACGTCTCGCAGTCCGGCACCCGTTACGTCGTTCTCGGCTATCCCGTCCGCGACGATGCGCGGCAGGTGGTCGGAGCGGTCGGCATGTTCGTCGATTTGAAGAACATCCAGGAATCGCTCCGCGCGATTCCGGTGCCCGAGGGATCCGTCGTGACGGTCGCGGATCGCGATGGACGCATCCTGGCCCGGAGCCATGACGCCGATCGGTACATCGGGCAGCTGATGCCCGCTGACATGCGCCCGGCCGGCGAGATTCGCAATCCGACCGAGCGCAACGGCATCGACGGCGTCCGCCGCATGTACGGCGAGGCGCGCGTGGACAACGGGCCGTGGCTCGTGAGCGTCGGGCTGCCGATGTCGCTCGCGCTCAATCGCGCGGCGTCGCTCTGGGCGCGGAGCTTCGCGATTCTGGCCTTTGGTCTCGCCGGGTGGTTCATCGTCGCGTTCGGGTTGTCGCGGCGCCTCGCCAACTCGCTGGCGCATCTCGAAACGACGGCGCAGCGTGTGGGGTCGGGCGATTTCAGGCCGGTCGACCGGCGGCCGATGCCGACGCGCGAGTTCGCCGAGCTGCAGGACGCGTTCGACGTGATGCTGCGCCGCTTCAACAACACGCGCATGGCGCTCGACGGCCAGATGGGCGAGGAGCGGCGCATGCGCGAAGAGCTGCTGTCGCTGCAGCGCCAGGTGATCCGGCAGGAGCGCCTCGCGGCGGTCGGCCAGCTCGTGTCGGGCGTCGCCCACGAGATCAACAACCCGCTGCAGGCCATTCTCGGCTTTGCCGAGCTCCTCCAGATGCAGGCCGACGTGCCCGAATCGGTGAAGGGGGACCTGCGCCTGATTCAGAAGGAAAGCGCGCGCGCCTGCAACATCATCCGCAACCTCGCGATGTTCGCGCGCCAGCAGCCGGGCGAAGCGGCGCCCATGCGGCTGACCGATGTGATTGCCTCCGTCGCCGAACTGCGGCAGCGGCGCCTCGTGTCCGAGCAGATCGAGCTGCGCATCGAGGACAGCTCGACACAGTACGTCTCCGCGGTGCTGACCGAGCTCCAGCAGGTGGTCCTGAACTTCGTGGTGAATGCCGAGCAGGCCATTCGCGCGTCGGGCCGGCTCCCGGGGCGCATCACGATTCGCTCGCGCGACAACGCGGGTCGCGTGACGCTCGAGGTCGAAGACACCGGCCCGGGCATCGCGACCGACAACGAGGCGAAGCTGTTCCAACCGTTCTTCACGACCAAGCCCGTCGGCCAGGGCACGGGGCTCGGGCTGTCGATCAGCTACGGCATCATCGACTCGCTCGGCGGGCGCATCGGCTATCGTCGCGCGCCGGCCGGCGGCGCCCTCTTCTACTTCGACCTGCCCGCCGCGTCCGCCGAGGCGGCGTGACCTCGCGCATCTACTACACAGACCCGTACTGCCGCCGATTCGACGCTGCCGTCACCAGGGCGTTCCAGCATGAGGGACGTCCCGCCGTACTCCTCGATCGCACCGCGTTCTACCCGTCATCCGGCGGCCAGCCGTTCGATATCGGCACGCTGTCGGAGCGTGGACCCTCCGGGTCCGCGGTGAACGTCCTCGACACCGTCGATCTCGATGACGAGGTCGTCCACGTGCTGTCGGCGCCGCTGGCGGCGGGCGCGGCGGTGCACGGCGAGGTCGACTGGGATCGCCGGTTCGATCACATGCAGCAGCACACGGGTCAGCACGTGCTCTCGGCGGCTTTCGATCGCCTGTTCGACAACCGCACCGTGAGCTTCCACATGGGCGCGGAGCTGTCGACCATCGACCTCGCGCGCGACATGTCGTGGGAGCAGATCGCCCGCGCCGAGGCCGAGGCGAACCGCATCGTCTGGGAGAACCGCGAGGTCGCGATCAGGTTCGTGTCGCCGGCCGAGGCGTTGGCGCTGCCGCTCCGCAAGGAGCCGGCGCGCACCGGCGACTTGCGGCTGATCGACGTGAAGGATTTCGACCTCTCCGCGTGCGGCGGCACGCACGTGGCGCGGACCGGCGCCATCGGCGCGATCGTCGTTCCCGCCCTCGAGAAGTTCAAGGGCGGCGTGCGTGTCACGTTCGCCTGCGGTGGACGCGCGCTGCGCGTGTTCCACACGCTGCGCGAGGCCGTGTCGGGCAGCGTCCGTGCGCTGTCCGTGCTCCCTCACGAGCTGCCGGGCGCCATCGAGCGGATGCAGGCGGAAGCGAAGGACCTCCGCCGGGCGCTGAAGCGGTTCCAGGAATCGCTTGCCGCGCACGAGGCTGCGCGGCTGGTTGGGGCGGGTGGCGCGGGTGGGGTTGTCGTGGAGGCGCTCGAAGGCTGGGACGCGGCCGGCCTGAAGATGATCGCGTCCGAGATCACGCAGCACGCCAGCGCCGCGGTGGCGTTGTTCTCGTCATCATCGCCGTTCGCCGTCGTCGTGGCACGCTCGCGCGACCTGTCCGTGGACGCCAACGCGGTCCTCCGCGCGCTCACAGAGCGCTTTGGAGGCCGTGGCGGCGGCAAGGCCGACCTCGCGCAGGGCGGCGGGCTCGACGGCCGCATCGCCGACATCTGCTCGGCCGCGCGCGAGCTGCTGCGCGGATCTGCACACCCGTCAAATCCGTAATTCCTACAACGAGATCTGTCAGCCGCACCCGCACACATTGCATCGTTTTCCGGGCAATTTCGCGGCATATCAATTGAAGCCACCGGCCGGCATCCACATATGGGTCTGGTGCTCGCCTATGAGCCGGACTCCGCGCAGGCGGATCCGCTCACCTCCCTCGTCCGTTCCAGGCTCGGCGCCCAGCTGTACGTCGTGGCGTCCACGCACGCCGCGATCGTCGCGATCAACCAGCGCGTGCCCGACGTCGTCCTCCTCGGACGTGACGTGCCGCAGGAGCAGCGCACGAAGGTCGTCACGCACCTCCGTTCGCTCGCCGGCGACGGCCAGGCTCGCACCGTAGACATTCCTCAGCTCACCAGCCCGAAGACGTCCGAGGCGTTCGCCAAGGACGTTGGTGTCTGCCTCGCGGCCGCCGAGGACGCGCGCGTTCGCGCGATGGCCGCCGTGGTCGGCGGCTCGGGCGATGCCGACTGGAGCGCCGTGACGCTCGACGACGCGCCCGTGAAAGCGAACCGGCCGACATCGCCGGCTGAAGACGACATGGACGACGCGGAGGACGAGCTGCGCGCTGCGGAAATCGCGCTGATCGAGGCCGAAGTCGAGTTCAGGCTGAAGAACGAGCTCGATCGCGTGCAGGCCGAAGCGGCCAGGCAGCAGGCGCTCGAGTTGTCGCGCGTCGAGACCGAGGCGGCGGAGCGCCGCGCCCGCGAAATTGCGCGCGTCGAGAGCGAGGCCGCGCAGCAGCGCGCAATCGAGCTCGAGCGGACCGAGCGCGAAGCCGTGTCGCAGCGCGAGGCTGCGGTGGCGGAAGCGCGGGCGGCGGCGGAAGCCGCGGCGCGCGAGCGCCTGACGGCGGAGCTCGAACGCGTTCGCCGCGAGGCGGAGCAGCAGCTGGCGGAGGAAGTCCGCCGGGTCCGCGAGGAAGCGGACCGTCTGCTGGCGTCGAAGGTTGACGCGGCCGAGGTGGAGGCCGAACGCGACCGCGAGATTGCGCGCGTGGAGGCCGACGCCGCGGAGCGGCGCGCCCTCGAGGTCGAGCGCATCGAGCGCGAGACGACGGCCCAGCGCGAAGCCGCGGTCGCCGAAGCGCGCGCGGCGGCCGAAGCGACCGCGCGCGAAAGCCTGGCGTCGGAGCTGGAGCGCGTCCGGCGCGAGGCCGAGCAGCGCCTGGAGGAGGAAGTCCGCCGCGTGCGCGAGGAAGCGGACCGCCTGCTGACGACGAAGGTCGACGCCGGGAAAGTGGAGGCCGAGCGCGACCGCGAGATGGCCCGCGTCGAGGCCGAGGCCGCGCGCGACCGTGAGATTGCACGCGTGGAGGCCGAGGCCGCGCGTCAGCGCGCGATCGAGCTCGAGCGCGTCGAGCGCGAGGCTGTCGCGCAGCGCGAAGCTGCAGTTGCCGAAGCGCGCGCGGCGGCCGACGCGGCGGCGCGCGAAAACCTGACGTCGGAGCTCGAACGCGTCCGGCGCGAGGCGGAGCAGCAGCTCGCCGACGAAGTTCGACGGGTCCGCGAGGAGGCGGACCGGACGCTCGCGGCCAAGGTCGATGCGGCCGAAGTCGAGGCCGCGCGTGACCGCGAGATTGCGCGCATGGAGGCCGAGGCTGTGCAGCGGCATGCCGCCGAGGTCCAGCGCATCGAGCGCGAAACGGCCGCTCAACGCGAAGCCGCAGTTGCCGAGGCACGGTCGGCGGCCGAGGCGTCGGCACGCGAGGCGCTGGCCGCGGAGCGCGAGCGCGTCCGGCACGAGGCCGAGCAGCAGTTGGCCGAAGAGGTCTATCGGGTTCGCGAAGAAGCAGATCGGGTGCTGGCGAGCAGGCTCCAGATGGCGCAGGCGGAGGCCGAGCGGGACCGCGATGAGCGCATCGCGCGTGCGCGCGCCGAAGCCGAAGCCTCCCGTCGCGCCGCCATCGCCGAAGCCCGCAGCATCGTCGAGGAAGCGGCCGCGCGCGCGCAGATGGCCGAAGACGAGGTCGAGCGCGTCAGGGACGAGGTCGAGCGCGTCAGGGACGAAGTCGAGCGCGTCAGGGCCGAGGCCGAAGCGCAGTTGAAGGAAGCCGTCGCGCAGGCGCGCGCCGAAAGCGACGCGGAGCTGCAGGCGCAGGTGGCCCGCGCGCAGTCTGAAACGGAAGCGCGGCTCGAGAAGCAGCTCGCAAGCGCGATTGACGAAGCCGAGCAGGTACGCCACGCGCACCGGATGGCGACGGCCGACGCGGACAGAATCCGGTTTGAAGCCGCGGAAACGGCACGGGCGGCGGCGGAGGCCGCGCTCGCCACCGAGACCGCGCGCATCCACGCGGAGGCGAACCTTCGGCTCCAGGCGGAGATCGCACGGCTCCGCGAGGACGCCGCACGCAGGCAGGCCGAGAAGGTGGAGGAGATCTCCTTTTTCGCCGACGACACCGAGCCCGACGACACCGAGCCCGCGGCGCCCTGGGCCATTGTCGGCATGTCCCGTACGGCGCTCGAGCGCCTCCGGCTCGAGGGTATCCGGTGGGACTACGTCGCGACCGCCGCGCTCATCCTGCTGGTCCTCGTCGCCGGCGTCGTGTACCTTCCGCGCGCCGTCACCACCGCGGCGAGAACGTCGTCCGCGCTGGTCGGGACGGCCGGGGACGCCGCGAAGAGCGTCGCGCAAGAGGCCGTCGCCGCGGCGCCGGCCGTCACACGGCGCGCGCTGAATGCGGCCGAGCGCGCGATTCCGCGCCCGGACGTCACGACAGGGAAGCGGGAGCCTGCCGCCGCAGCCGCAGCCGCCGCCTCTGCCGCGGACGACGGTCCCGGCTTCATCACCGCGTTCTCGCGGATTCCGATGGACGTCTATGCCGATGGCAAGCGCATCGGCACGACCGAGGACGGCCAGCTTCTGCTGAAGAGCGGGAATCACCGGCTCGAGTTCGTCAGCCAGCGGTTCCGCTACCGGTCATCCGTGACGCTGACGATCAGCGCCGGTCACGTGGTCCCGTATACGGTGACGCTGCCAAGCGCGCCGGTGCACGTCACGGCGACGCCGGGAGCTGAAGTCTGGGTCGAGGGTGAGCGCGCCGGCATGGCACCGCTGCCGGCGCTGCAGGTGCCGATCGGCACGCGCGAGATCGTCGTGAAGGATCCGAACGGCGGCGAAACACGCCGGGCCGTCGAGGTGAAGTACGGCGAGACGACCGAGGTTACGCTCGGGGCGCCCGCCAATGACCGCGACGGGTCCGGCGCCGCGCCGCGCCTGGCTCCTCTCAGCCAATACCAGCCGAAGTAAATCCCGAATCGGGATTTATCTGGCGCTCCTCTTCATAAACCAGTTTGTCGTCTCCAGCACCGGCGCGGAGTCAATCGTTTCGAATCCGAACCGCTGGTAGAACGTGACGTTCGACGGCTTGTCCGTTTCGAGGTAGCCCGTCGCGTGCACGCGATCGAGCCGCGCGCAGTACTCCGTCATCAGCAGCGTGCCGATGCCGTTCCCCTGCAGGTGCGCATCGACCGCGACGGGGCCGAGATGCCAGTGAGGCTCCGGCAGGTCGTGCTGATTCCAGGCGCTCATCCAGCGGCTCACGCGCGCGAGCGCGCCGCCGCCGACCGCCGGCATCAGCCGCGGCATCACGGTGAGCTTTTCGGTGAGCGACGGCTGGCAGTGGCCGGGCGCAATCATCCCCGCAATACCGGCGAGCGTGTCGCCGTCGAACGCGCCGAGCACCGCACCCTTGGAGAAGATCAGCGGCAGCGCGATGGTGAAGAGGCTCGTCAGCCGCTGCTCCCGCAACCCGGCGTCCGTTCCAAGTGCGGCGATGTGCAGCGGGTTATCGCGCATCCCGCGAGCGACGACCCCGACGGCCGGCGGCAGGTCGCGCTCCTCGAGCCCGCGAACGACGATGATGCCAGTCACTGCGGGGATGTCAGCTTCAGCGCAATCGTCTGCGAGCCGGAGTCGAGCAGCTTCACCCGCTGACCGTAGCGGCGGATGGAGTCGAGGTATTCCGGATCGTTCCAGGCGCCATCTTCGACGTATTCGAGCGCAACCGCGAGGTACTCTCCCGGCGGCAAGCCTTTGATCTGGAACGTGCCCTGTTGATCGGGCCTCGCGGAACGCACGTAGCGCGAGTCCTCCAGCCACCTGCCGGCATCTTCGGCAAAGACGATCACGGCGCCATCGCCCGTCGCTGCGCCTTTCGTGTCGGTCACGGTTCCCGCCACCACGTTGATCGTGTTCGCGATGACCACCTGCACGTTGCCCAGCGTTTCGCCGCTGCGCGCCTCGATCGCTTCGTCGGTGATGTCGCGGCCGTCGAACTGAATCGATTGCACCACCCAGTCGTCCGGCAGGTTCACCCGCAGCCGCGCAGGGCCGTACAAGCCGGTCACGCTGAACGTCGAGCCGTCGGTCACGCGCCCGTTGTCGGGTGTCGCCGTGGGACTCGGCCCCATGGGCATGCCGTCGGAGCTTAGTGGCCGCGGGGCGACCCGTGCGGCCGCGCGCACCGCGGCCGGAACCGGAGCGCCGGAGGCGGTATAGAGCGCGCCGCTCACCGACCATCCGCTCGAGGTGATGAGTGCGATGTTGTCGATGTCGACCCCGGCGACCGTGATTTGAATGCCGGCGCCTTCGGGGACGGCCGTGCCCCCGATGTCGACCGTCGTCCGCACCGACAGCTTGTAGTCGCCGGGCGCGAGGCCCGTCATGCGGAACGTACCATCGCCCGCCACCGTCGTTCCCATCGTTGAGAGGGCGATCATCTGGTTCGGCCCGCGGAACTCCTGGCCGACCGACACCTGACGTCCTGCCGCGGGACGTCCCTGCGAGTCGAAGACGGTACCCGACACTGTCGCTGCGCGGCCGGGAATGAGCGCGAAGTCCGTGTTGCTGGCTTCCTGCCCGACACCGACGGTCACGCGCCGTGCGTCGGTGACACCGGGCGTGCCCGGATAGTAGGTTTGCGCGTAGCCCATGACGCGCTCGACGCCGTTCTCGACGACGGTCCACGTTTCGCGGATGTCGGCCATCACGAAATACGCGCCTGGTGTCAGTCCGAGCAGCCGGTACTGGCCCGCATCGTCTGTCGTCGCCGGCTGACCTTCGGGGATGAGGCGCCGCCGCCCCTCGAAGTACACCGGGCGCATCGCCCACACGCGCACGCCGGAGATCGCTTCGTTGGCTTCGTCGAGCACGCGGCCGGTGATGAGGCTCATGCGCGGCAGCGTGAAGTCCACGTTGTCGGCGCGCTGTCCGTTGCCCAGGTCGAAGGGCCGCCCCTGCTCGAACGGGCGGCGCTGGCCGTAGCTCAGTCGCAGGTAGCCGCTGCGCGTGACACTAATCGTGTAGCGTCCACCCGGAAGGTCCTTGATCTCGTAGCGGCCGTCGGCGTCGGTGCTCGTCGTCACGCCGTTGCCCGGCAGGCCTGGTCCGTTGATCTGGATGCGGGCGCGGCGCAGCGGACGGCCGCTGTCGGCGGCAAAGACGCGGCCGCGAATGGCCGCCGTGCCCGTTGCGGTTCGCGGCGCCTGCCCGGCGTCGCGCGGCGGCAGCGCGCCGCCCTGGATGATCTGCTGTTGATTTCCGCCGTACGCGGCGCTGGCAGCGATGACGAGCACCGCTGCCAGCATGGAAGTGCACATTCGCATGACGCGTCTATAGACGCAGGGAGACTATCTCCGGCCGTTGGCCATCACGGGGACGAACTTCTGGATGCGCTTGTTCTCCTCGACTTCGCCCGTGTAGATGTTGCCCTTCGAATCCATCGTGATGGCGTTGATCCAGTGGAACTGCCCGGCGTAGGTGCCGTTCCTGCCGAAGTTGCCGAGCGTCTTGCCGCTGGCGCGGTCGAGGATCCACACCTTGTCGTTGGTGCCGTCGGCCACGTAGAGATACTTCTGCTGCGCATCTTTCGAGAGCACCAGCTTATAGGTGGTGCCGCACGGCGGGAACTTCGGGTGGTAGAGCCCGCCGCAATCCTCCGCCTTCTGCGACGGCGTGTTCGGCGACACGTAGAACTCCTGCAGGAACTTGCCGTCGGTCGTGAACACCTCGATGCGGTTCTGGCCGCGCTCGCCGACGTACACCTTGCGGTCCTTGGAGATCTCGACGAAGTGCAGGTCGGGCACGAGGTTCTTCTCGTCCGGCGGGGGACCGCCCGTCCACTTGTAGGTCGGCAGCGGATCGTTGGTGATCTCGCTCAGCGCCATGCCGTGCCCGCCCCACCCGCGCTTGAACGCGCCCGTGGTCATGTCGTACACGAGCACGCGGCGCTGGTTGATGACGTAGATCTCGTTGGCCGTTTCGTCGAGCTGGAAGCGCCCCTTGCTGACGAAGGCGTCGGTCATCTGGTTGTTCTCTTTGAAGTCCTTTGCGTCCTTCGGCGGCCGGTGGCCGAAGTCCCACACCAGCTTCCCTTCCTTCGTGAACTTCAGGATGGTGTCCTGCGCGCCCGTGCCGGCGACCCAGACGAAGCCCTTCGAGTCGGCGATCACCGTCTGCAGCGCGGTCGGCCACTCGGGGATGAATCCCGGGCCGCCCCACGCGTGGACGACGTTGCCCTCCTGATCGAGCTCGATCACCTCGGGCCCGCGGATGCAGCAGTCGATCTTGTTCTGGTCGCCGCCGATCTCATCGGGGTTCGCCGCCGCCGCGCGGTTGATGAACCAGACGTGATCGTTCTGCGGATCGATCCCGATGCCGGTGACCTGCTGCATGCTCCAGCGGTTCGGCAGCCATTTCGGCCAGAACGGATCGACCTTGTAGATGGGCGCGCCGCCCTCGTCGAGCGCCTGGCCCTGCCTGGCCTGCGAGTGCAGCCCGAGGCTCGACAGGACGACGACGAGGGACAGAAGCCCAAGGAAGGTTGCGGCTTTGCGCATCGGAGACCTCCAGACGGGCGGTAGCGTATTCGAATCGCCGTAGCCGGACAAGGCGGACTTACAGACCCGCCTGTCTGGAAAAGGACGCGAGACGGACGGCGATGGCGTCGAGCGCGGCGTTGGCCTGCGCGCCGGTCCCCTCGAAATTGTTGACCATCGCCACGAACGCGAGCGGCTCGCCGTCGCGCGTCGTCACGTATCCGGCCAGCGACCGGACGTTGGACATCGTCCCCGTCTTCGCGCGAACGCTGTTCTCACCCGGAGTACCCTTCATGCGCCCCGCGAGCGTGCCGTCCACGCCGCCGATCGGCAGCGCCGTCATCCACGGCGACATTCCCGACGGGTCGTACATCCGGGCGAGGATCGTCAGCAGCGTATCGGCGGCGAGCACGTCGCGCCGCGAGAGTCCCGACCCGTCCACGAGCTGAAACCCATCAGCCGCGATGCCCCACGACACGAGGCGCTGCTTCATGCCGTCGAGCGCCTGATCGTTGGTGTGCGGCAGCGGCCCCGACGCGTTCAGCCGCTGCAGGGCCTCGCCGTACAGGTTGATGCTCTCCTTGAGCAGCGGCCGCACGATGTCCGAGAGCGGATGCGAGCGGTACGTGTAGAGGATCGCCGCCGAATCCGGCGGTGGAATGCTGATGTCGTCCGCGTCGACCGCTGGTCCGCCGATCTCGATGCCCGACGCCATCAGCCTCCGCCGCAGCATGCGCGCGAACCAGGCCGTCGGGTTGCCCGCCGACACGGTCAGCGTCGCCGGCATGCCGCCTGCCGGCACCGAGCCGGCAATCGTCAACGCCGTTTCGCCGGGGCGCATCTCGGGCCACACCAGCGTCGTGCTGCCAGGCGCGCCGGTGACGCTGCGATTCGTGATCGGCAGGTCCTGCACGTCGACGTTGAACGCGACCTTCGTCGGCGCGCCCGCGGCGGCGCCGGGCGTCACGGTCACGGTAAGGCGGTTCTCCGCGAGGTTGAGCGCGCCGAAGATGGCGCCGGTCGAGTACCCGAGGTCGTCCCACGACCACGCGAAGCCGGGCCGCGGCTCTTCGAACGAGTCGTCGACGCCGACGATGCGGCCGTCGATGCGATGGATGCCCGCCATCTTCAGCGCATCGACCCAGGCAGTCAGATCATCGCCGCCACGCCCGCCAATCGCCGGGTCGCCGCTCCCGACGACGAGCAGGTCGCCGCGCAGCACGGAGCCTTCGACGGCGCCGCCCGCGCGCAGCGTCGTCGTGAAGCGATAGTCCCAGCCGACCGCATCCACCGCCGTCGCGACGCTCACCAGCTTGGTGACCGACGCCGGGACCATGAGCGTCTGCGGATTGAGGTCGAAGAGGCGCTCGTTCCGCGCGAGCGACTGGACGGCGACGCCCCAGACGGCGCGCTGCACGCCCGGCATCTTCGTCGCGGCCGTCAAATCATTTTGGAGCTGCCGGGTCGCGTCGATCGGAACGGGTGTAACGACCGCGGGTGGTGCTTTCGCGCAACTGGCGGCCGCCAGAAATGCAAAATGCAAAATGCAACATGCAAACCCTACCCGTGTACGTAACAACGGGGTGAAAGTCGCAGCGACCTTCACCCCAATGTCGCAAACCGCAACGGGTTTGCATGTTGCATTTTGCATTTTGAATTACGTCGACGCGCTCATTTCAGGGCGTCGATCGCCGTCATCGCGTCGTTGAATGACATCGGTTCGACGGTGGCGCTGCCCGGCTCGCCGGTGCGGCTGGCGAGCACGGCGTTGCCGTTGCGCGCGAAGGTGACCGTCTCGGTCGTGTTGGTCTCGAGCTTCAGCGTGGCGACGAGCGTCGGCATCTTCAGCGCCGGATCGACGCGATCCTGGAACAGCTGCGCGCGGATGTTCGACAGCTTGGTCAGCATGTCGTCCGCCTTCGCCGCATCGACGTTCTTGCCCGCGCCGTCCTTCCAGACGTCCTTGCCGTCCTTGTCCTTCGACTTCTCGAAGGTCAGCGTCTCGTTGCCGCGCTTCAGCTCGACGCGCGTCGTGTTGAACGACCGGCCGTCGAACATGTCCTTGCGCCGCAGCGTGCTCGCGTCCTTCTGCAGGTCGGCCGCCGCCGTCGCGGGGATGGTGAAGACGAGCGGCCGCGACAGGTCGCGCGCGTACACGGATTCGCCGTCCTTCTTGCCGAGCGCGAGCCCGGCGCGCGTGCTGCCGGACATCACCGTGACGGTGGTGTCGGGCTTGTCGAGGCCGTACATGCCGAGATCCTTCGCCTCGTTCGAGACGATCTTCTGCATCTGCGCCGACGAGATCGCGGTGAGGATCGCTTCGGCGCCGGCGAAGTCGGCTCTCGCACTGTACGGCTTGGTCACGGCCCAGTCGCTGCCCATCTTCGCGAGCGCCGTCGTCCCGTCGTGCACGATCTCGACGCCGTCGGCCTTCGACTGGTCGAACTTCAGCACCGCCTTGTCGCGGAGGTCGAACGGGGTCCGCTCGAAGGTGTTCTCGAGGTACGCGGCAATCAGGAAGACGCGCTTCTGGTCGGGCGTCTTGGCGTAGAGGTCGCTGCCCGTCGCGGTCTTCTCGCCGAGCAGCAGGTGCTGCGGCTCGCTCTTTCCCTTGACGCGGAACGCGATCTCGCCTTTCGCCGGGTTCAGCCCGTACGGCGCGAGATCCGTGGGATTCTCGTCGACGACGCGATTGATCTCGAGCGTGGCCAGGCTGGTCGCCGCATTCGAGATCTGTCCCTGGTCCGCGTCCGCCTTCTCCGGCTCGACGAGCTGCCACGTGCCGTTGATCTTCTGCACGCGCGACGTATCGCCGGTCGCCGGCTTGATCTGGATCTCCTCGATCTGATCGGCATCGACGGTGAACGCCTTCGCCTTCACCTCCGGCGCGTCGGACGCCGGCCGCTTCCGGTCGACGAAGAAGATGTACGCGACGAGGCCGATCAGGACGACGACGAGCGCGATGGTCGACTTCAGGCCCCGCACGTCAGCGCTTCCTCCACCAGGTCCAGACGCCGGTGCCGAACACGAGCGCCGGCACGACGAGCAGCGACATCCAGAGCACCGCGGCCGCGTTGTTGGCGGTCAGCGTCAGGTGTCCCTCGGCGGGCGGCTTCGGCCGGATCGAGATCAGGTTCTCCTGCTGCGCCAGCCAGTTGATGACGTTCACGAACAGGTCTTGGTTCCCCTGGATGCGAATCGCGTAGTTGGCCGCGAAGTCCGAGTCGCCAATCGTGACGAACCGCGACTCGGGCGGACGCTGATCGGTCTTCGACGGATCGGGCTTCGGCACGTCGGTCGCGTTGGTCGCGGTGACGGCGCCAATCGTCACGGGACCCTGCTTGTCGCCCTTGTCGGCGTTCAGCTCCACGCGGCCCGACTTCAGCTGGTTCATGTCGGTCTCGGCCCAGCTGCGCGGGCTCGTTTGAATGATCGGGACCGCTGCGCGGCCGTTCGACGCCGGCAGAATCGGCGTGATCGACCTCGCGAGCGGAAACGCGGTGATCACGTTGAAGCGGTCGGTGATGGGGTGCGACGGATACTGTGCGACGACCGGCACCGACGCGTCGGTGCCGATCAACTGGCCCATCCCGCTCGCGTCGACGACGACGTCCTTGTCCGCCTGGAAATCCCAGTCACGGAGGAACGCCTCGAGGACCGGGGTGGGCGGTGATTTCTCGTCGGGCGGATCGATCATGACGAACACGTGCCCGCCCTTGGCGAGGAAGCGCTGCAGCATGTCGGCTTCCGGCTGGAACAGATCCGTTCTCGCTCCGGCGACGACCACTACGGAGGCATCGGCAGGCACGTCCTTTTCCTGCGCCAGCACGACCTTCGCGACGTCGTAGTTCTCGCGGCCCAGCGCGGCCTTCACCTCGCCGTAGCCGTCGCGCTCCATGCTGTCGATGTCCTTCTCGCCGTGCCCCTGGAGGAAGTAGACCTTCTTCTTGTTGGGGCTGAGCACCTTCACGAGGCCGCCGGTGAGGTCCTGCTCCTCGGGCGAGGTCACGCGCTCGGTCCGCCCCTTGTAGTCGATGACGACGGTGCCGTAGCTCTGGACCTGATACTGGCGCGCCTCGACCGGCCTCTTGTCCGCGTCGATGTACTCGACGTCCACCTTCGACGGCGACTCGTACCTGTACTGGTCGAGCGCGCTGCGGAAGCGATCGAACCCGTCCGCGCGATCGAAGACCAGGAACTTGACCTGCGAGTCCAGCCCGCGCAGCAGCTTCACCGTCTGGTCCGACAGCGTGTACTGCTGGTTCTTCGTCAGGTCCCACCGCTTGTTCTGCCGGAACGACAGGTAGTTGACGGCGACGAGGATCGCGAGGAACACCAGCACGCTGGCGCCGGCAATCGCGCCGTAGCGCGCGTTGCGCTTGCGGAAGTAGTCGACGATCTCGCGCCACTGGCCCAGCGTGTACAGGACGACGCACGCGAGGCCCGCCCACGCGCCGTACTTCGCGTACACCTCCCAGTTCTGCGCGAAGCGTCCCTGCGAGATGCCAATGCGCACGACGACGGCGGCGACGACCAGCGCCGTCCCCACCCATCCGACGATGTTCAGGATCTGCTTGATCATGGTGTCAGCCCTTCCAGCGCTCGGTGTCGACCGATCGCGCGGTCAGGAAAAGCCCGAACGACATCACGCTGAAGTAGTAGACGAGGTGCTTCGTGTCGAGGATGCCCTTCGTGAAGTCGTCGAAGTGGTCCGTGATCGACAGGTAATTGAGCACGCTCTGCGTCGTCGGCCCCGTGAACGACGCGATCCAGTTGATCACCCACAGCAGCAGGAAGACCGCGAAGGTGACCATGCCGGAGACGATCTGGTTCTTCGTCAGGCTCGAGATCAGCAGGCCGACGGAGATGAAGCAGCCGCCCATGAGCAGCAGGCCGACGTAGCCCATGACGACGACCTTCGGCTCGGGGTTGCCCCACGCGAAGAGGAGCACCATGTGAATCAGCGTGATGCCCAGCATCGCCGCGTACAGCGCCATCGCGCCGAGGAACTTGCCGACGATGATCTGGATGTCGGTGACCGGCGAGGTGAGCAGCAGCTCGATCGTTCCGGAGCGCTTCTCCTCGGAATAGGTGCGCATCGTGATGAGCGGCAGCACGAAGAGCAGGATGACGCTCGCGTTGAGGAACAGCGGGCGAATCAGCTGCTGGTTGATGTCCACGTTGCCGCCGCCGCCCCCAAGCCCTCCGAGCTGCAGGCTCTGCTGGTTGAAGATGATCAGCATCGCGTAGAAGAAGTAGCCGAACAGCAGCGCGAAGAAGCCGATCACGATGTAGGCAATCGGCGTGGAGAAGTACGACCGCAGTTCCTTCTGCGCAATCGCGAGAATGTTACTCATGGGCCACCACCTCCTCGACGGGCGCCGCGGGAGCGGGCGCGGCCACTTCTTCGGTCGTCACGTGCAGGAAGATCTCTTCGAGGCTCATGCGCATCGGCCGCATTTCCAGCAGCCCCCAGCCGCGGCCGACGATGGCGGAGGCGAGCTCGCGCCGCACGTCGCGGCCCGACTCGCTGTCCACCTCGTAGCCGACCATCTGCTGCCTCGTGTCGGTCACGACGACGCGCGTCACGCCGGGCACGCGCTCGAGCACGGCGGCCGCGTCCGCGCCTGCCGCGTCCACTTGCAGATACAACGTCTCAGAGCCGCGCAGCCGCGACGTCAGGTTGTCGGGCGTGTCCACGGCGACCACCTTGCCGCGGTTGATGATGACGACGCGCTGGCACGTCTGGCTGACTTCGGGAAGGATGTGCGTGCTGAGGATGATCGTGTGGTCGCCCGCGAGCCCCCTGATCAGCTGGCGCGTCTCGATGATCTGCTTCGGGTCGAGACCGGCGGTCGGCTCGTCGAGGATCAGCACGTCGGGATTGTGCATCAGCGCCTGGGCGAGGCCGACGCGCTGCCGGTAGCCTTTCGACAGCTTCCCGCAGTGGCGGTTGGCCACGTCGTCGACGTGCGTCTTCCGCATCATCTCCTCGACGCGCGCTTTCCGTTCACCGCGCGGCACGCCCTTGATCTTCGCGACGAACGAGAGATACTCGCGCACCGTCAACTCGGGGTAGAGCGGCGGCGTCTCCGGCAGGTAGCCGATGCGGCGCTTGGCCTCGATCGGCTGCTCCATGACGTCGTAGCCGGCGACGAACGCCTTCCCCTCGGTAGGCGGCATGTAGCCGGTCAACACCCGCATGGTCGTCGTCTTGCCGGCGCCATTCGGCCCGAGGAAGCCCAGGATTTCGCCCCGTTCCACGGTAAAGCTGATGTCGTCCACGGCGGTTACCGGGCCGTACCGTTTCGTCAGATGCTGAACTTCGATCACAGGAGTGCCTCCGCCTGCTTCATACGGTATGGAATCCGAAATAATTACAGGAGATCCGACTGATTATACGTACGGCGGGTCCGCCGTCGCAGGCACCGGCCTCCGGCGGGACCCGCCCCACGTACCGACGTACGTAGGCCGGGTCCCGATGGGGATGAGGTGCCCGTCCCCATCGGACCCGGCATTTCGGACGCCGACGCGCCTCAATTGGTCGGGATCCGGGAAGATAAGGGGAGAGTCTCCTCTAAGAGATGGCCACCGAGACCGTCACGTGCACAGTCTGTGAGCTTCACGCGGAGGCCGTCTTCCGCGTCGAGGGGATGGACTGCAACGAAGAAGTGGTCATCCTCGAGCGTCGCCTGAAGCCGCTTGCCGGGCTCGAGGCGCTGTCGGCCGATCTCATCGGCCAGCGCCTGCACGTGAAATACGACGCGGCCAAGCTCACCACCTCCGCCATGGTGGACGCCGTCGGCGAGACCGGCATGCGGATGTGGCTCGAGCACGAGGAGCCGATGCTCGGCGGCTCGGCGATCGAGTGGCGCTGGAAGATGATGCTGGCCTGCGGCGCGTTCCTGCTTGCCGCCGCGGCGTTAGACGCAGCGGGCCGGGGCGGTGCGGCGCTGCCGTTGTACCTCGCCGGCGTCGCCGCGGGCATCGTCTACCCGCTCCGGCGCGCGGTGACCGCGGCCCGGTCGCGCATCCTCGACATCAACGTCCTGATGGTCATCGCAGTTGCCGGCGCGCTGGCGCTTGGCGACTGGCCCGAGGCGACCAGCGTCGTGTTCCTGTTCGCCCTGGCCCAGTGGCTCGAGGTGCGGACGATGGAGCGGGCCCGGCAGGCCATCCGGGCGTTGATCGATCTCACCCCGCGCGAGGCGCTCGTCAGGCGGCATGGACGCGAGGAACGGGTGCCCGTCGACGCGATCGCGCCCGGCGACGAGATCGTTATTCGTCCCGGCGAGAAGGTGCCGCTCGACGGCCTCGTCATCACAGGCCGCAGCGATGTCAACGAGGCGCCGCTGACGGGCGAATCTCGTCCGATCGACAAGACGCCGGGCGACGAGGTGTTCGCGGGCACGATCAACGGCCACGGCGCAATGGAGGTGCGCGTGCTGCGGCTCGGGCGCGACAGCCGGCTCGCGCGCATCATTCACCTCGTCGAGACCGCGCAGGCGCGGCGTGCGCCCGTGCAGTCGTTCGTGGACCGCTTCGCCCGTGTCTATACGCCCGTCGTGCTGGCGCTGGCCGTCGTCGTGGCGGTGGCGCCGCCGCTGCTGGCGGGCGCGCCGTTCGCGACCTGGATCTATCGCGCGCTGGTGCTGCTCGTCATCGCGTGCCCCTGCGCGCTCGTCATCTCGACGCCGGTCTCGATTGTCGCGGCGCTGTCCGCCGCCGCGCGCCACGGCGTGCTGATCAAGGGCGGCGCCTACCTGGAACGGCTCGCGTCCATCCGTATCATCGCGTTCGACAAGACCGGCACGCTGACCAGGGGGGAGCTGACCGTCACCGACGTGGCGGTGGTCGGCGGCGCGATGGCGCTCGACCTCATCCGGCTGGCGGCCGCCGTCGAGGCGCGGTCGGCGCATCCGGTCGCCGCGGCGATTGCGCGCCACGCGCACGCGCTGCTTCCCGACCTTCCGGCGGTGCGCCGCTTTGCCTCGCTGCCGGGGATGGGCGCCGAGGGCGAGGTGGACGGCCGTCGGGTGGCGATTGGCAACGAGCGGTTCTTCGAGACGCTGGGCGTCGAGATTCCCGCGCCGTGGCCGGACGCCGAACGCCTGCGGGGCGAAGGCAAATCGCTCGTCTTCGTCGCGGCTGACGGCGTCGCGCTCGGCGCCATCGCGGTCGCCGACCATCCGCGCGAGACGGCCCGCGAGGCGATCGAGCTGCTCCGCACGCAGCACGTCTTGTCGGTGGCGATGCTCACCGGCGATCACGAGGAGACCGCGGCCGCGATCGCGCGCGAGCTGAAGGTGGACGAGTATCACGCGGCGCTGCTGCCCGAACGGAAGCAGGCGATGGTGGAATCGATGCGCGCGGCCCATGGCGCGCTGATGATGGTGGGCGACGGCGTCAACGACGCGCCCGCGCTCGCCGCGGCCGACGTGGGGGTTGCGATGGGGGCCGCCGGCTCCGACGCGGCGCTCGAAACCGCCGACGTCGCGCTGATGTCCGACGAGCTGCTGAAGCTCCCCTACGCGCTACGCCTCGCCCGCGCGACGATGCGCAACGTGAAGACCAACGTGGCGATTTCGTTGTGTCTGAAGGCCGCGTTTCTCGCGCTCGCAATCGCGGGCCTGGCGACGCTCTGGATGGCGGTGCTTGCCGACACGGGCGCGACCGTGATCGTCGTCGCCAACGCGTTGCGCCTGGTCCGGGCGCGGTAGCCACGAAGCGCACGAAGATTTGTAGCTAGTTCGTCTTCGTGCCCTTGTTGGCGTCGAGGCCGCGCTCCCGCAGCAGGGGTCCGACCTGCGGATCCCGCCCCCGGAACGCCCGATAGAGCTCCGCGAAATCCTGCCGTCCGGCGCGCGACAGGATCATCGAGCGGTACCGATCGCCGTTCGCCCGCGTCATCCCGCCGTGCTCCATGAACCAGTCGTACGCATCGTCGTCGAGGACCTCGGTCCAGAGGTACGAGTAGTAGCGCGCGGAGTAGCCGTTGCTCCAGATGTGAGAGAAGTACGTGCTGTGGTAGCGCGGCGGCACCTGAGGCACGTCGACGTGGAACCGCATCAGTGCGTCGGCTTCGAACGCGCTCACGCTCTGCCCGGGCGCGTCGGCGGGAAGCGCGTGCCAGGCCAGGTCGAGGAGCGACGCCGCGACGTTCTCCGTCGTCGCGAATCCCTGGTTGAAGGTTCGCGCCTTCCTGATCTTCTCGACGAGCGCCGCCGGCATCGGCGCGCCGGTCTGATAATGCTTCGCGTAGTTCGCGAAGACCGCCGGATCGAACGCCCATTGCTCGTTCAGCTGCGACGGAAATTCGACGAAGTCGCGGACGATGGCGTTGCTGCGCGGATAGCGGACGGTCGAGAAGAGCGCGTGGAGGGCATGTCCGAACTCGTGGAACATCGTCCTCACTTCGCCTGACGTCAGCAGCGCAGGCTGTCCGGGCGCCGGCTTCGTGATGTTGACGTTGTTGCCCGTGAGGGTCTTCGTGCCGAGCAGCGTCGACTGCCGGATGAAGCTGTTGGTCCAGCCGCCGCCGGCCTTGGTCGGCCGCGAGAAGAAGTCCCCGTAGAACAGCCCCAGCGGCGTGCCGTCCGAGTCCCGCACTTCCCACACCCGCACATCGGGGTGATACACCGGGATGTCGTGGCGCTCGGTGAACGTGATGCCATAGAGCCGGGTGGCCGCGAAGAAGACGCCGTCCTGCAGGACGCGAGTCAGCTCGAAGTACGGCCGGACCTCGCGTTCATCCAGGTCGTAGTCCGCCTTGCGCACCCGCTCGGCGTAGAACTGCCAGTCCCACGGGGCGAGCATGAATCCGCCGCCTTCCTGGTCGATCAGCTTCTGCATGCGCGCGGCCTCTTCGCGGGCCTTCGCGGCAGCCGGCGGAACGAGGTCGTTCATCAGCTTCAGCGCGTTCGCCGGAGTCTTCGCCATCTGGTCGTCGAGCGCGAAGGCCGCAAACGACGGGAAGCCGAGGAGGCGCGCCTGCTGCGCGCGCACCTGCGCAAGCCGGGCGATGGTGGCTTCAGTCGAGTTCGGGCCGGTGCCGCGCCCGCGCGCGGAGGCGGCATCGTGGAGACGCTTGCGCAGATCGCGGTTCCTGAGGTCGGCGAGCGCGGGCTGCTGGGTGGTGTTCTGGAGCGTCAGCACCCACTTGCCGGCCAGCCCCCGCGTCCGGGCGGCTTCCGCCGCGGCCGCAATGTCGGCCTCGCTGAGCCCGTCGAGCTGCGCGCGGTCGTCCACGACCACTGCCGCCGCGTTGTTGCCCGCGAGGCGCCTGGTGCGGTACTCCGTAGCCAGCGTGGACTCTTCGCGATTGAGCGCGCGAAGCGTCGTCTTGTCCGCGTCGTTCAGCAGCGCGCCGGAGCGGACGAAGTCCCGGTAGTACAGCTCGACGAGACGTTTCGCTTCCGGATCGAGCGCGAGGGTGTTGCGTCGATCGTAGATGGCCTTGACGCGCGCGAACAGCTTCGCGTTCAGGTAAATCTCGTCGTCATGCGAGGCGAGCTTCGGCGCCTCCTCGGCTTCGACCTTCTGCAGCGCCGGGTTGGTGTTGGCGTCGGTGAGCGCGTTGAAGATCGCCATCACGCGCCGCAGCAGCACGCCCGTCCTCTCCATCGCCTCGATCGTGTTCGCGAAGGTCGGCGGCGCTGCGTCGTTCGCGATCGCGTCGACCTCCGCGAGCTGCCGCGTCATCCCTTCTTCGATCGCGGGCTGAAAATCTGCGTCCGTGATCCGGTCGAAGACGGGCGCCTGGAAAGGCAGCGTGCTCGGCGAGAGCAGCGGGTTCACGCGGCTATTCGGCGTCTGCGCAAGCGCGGGAACAGACACCGCAACCACGACGGCGAAGAGCACCTGCTTCATGTCGTGGAGTATAGCCGCCGCGAGGCGACGTGAGGCTCGTCAGGCTTTTCGGTTGCTGAAGAAGTGCGCGTCGACGTACTCGGCAATCGCGCTCTGGTCGTCGTCGCCGAGCCCGGCAAACTTGAGACCCATGCCGACGCGCCTGTCGCTCCACGCCACCGTCGACTCGACGTCGATGTCCTTCTTGCCCATCGGCATGCGGAACCGCACCTTGACGGTCATCCCCTTGTCGAGCGGGTTGGTGGTGCGGACGGCGACGCCGCCGCGGCTGATGTTGAGCGTGACGGCCGCGGCAATCGTGTTGCCGAACCGGTAGGCGATCGGAATGCCGAGCACGACGCGCGGTCCCCCGCGGCGGTTGAAGTCGCCGGGGAACAGGTGCGGTGCGAGTGACGGCAAAATGTGCTGGAGCGACGTGTACTCGTTCACGAAGCCGGCGACGTTCAGCGCGGCGAGCTCGCGCACTTCGCTGGCGTTGGCAATGGTGCCGCTGAAGACGATGATCGGCGGCTTCTTCGTATCGATACTGCGCAATGCGCGCACGAGGTTCACACCATTGCCATGCGGCAGCCGCAGGTCCACGACGACGAGATCGATGTTCGCGAGGTCGGCCTTGACCCTCGCGATCAGCTCGCTGCCGGTCGAGACCGCGATGGCGCGGTGCCCGGCGCGCTCGAGCGCCGCCTTGAAGCGGTCGCGCACGAACGCCGTGTCGTCCGCGACGATCACCGTCTTGGTCGCAAGCGTCGGGGCCGCCGCGGAGTTCACACCCTGAGTATCGGTTGTGACTCAACGCAACCTTAGGCGTTCATTGCGGTTGCCTCGCGGATCTCGCTATAATCCGTCGTTCTGCCGGAAAAAGGCGTATTCACCTGTGGATGCACTCTTTTCCGGACAAGCTGGCGGCGGTTCTCCCGCCCCACTGGAGCCCGTATGGCGACCTGCCCCGAGTGCGAATTCGACGAGATCGAGACCGCTGATTACGAAGAGGGCGACACCTTCAGTTGCCCCGAGTGCGGCAAGAACCTCGTGCTCGTGGGCGCCGACGACGTCGAAATCGCCGACGATGACGACGAAGACGAGGACGACGAAGACCTGGAAGAGGATGACGAGGACGAGCTCGACGAAGACGAGGACGACCTGGAGGACGAGGACGCCCTCGACGAAGAAGAGGACTTCGACGAGTGACCCAGGGCGCGAGGGAACGAAACAGCGCGCCTGACGACCGGCGCCTCTTCGACCTTCTCGCCGGCTTCGATTCCGCGATCGTCGCCTTCAGCGGCGGCGTCGACAGCGCGTATCTGGCCTGGGCGGCCACGCACGTTCTCGGCCGCGAGCGCACCCTCTGCATCACCGCCGACAGTCCCAGCTACCCGGATCACCATCGGCAGCTCGCGCTCGGCGTGGCGCGCGACTTCGGCCTGCGCCACGAGATCATTCACACCCGCGAGCTCGAACGTCCCGACTACAGCGCCAACCCGGTGAACCGCTGCTACTACTGCAAGCACGAGCTCTACACGGCGCTCACGCGCATCGCGGCGGAGCGCGGCGTCGGCACGATCGTCGACGGCGCCAACGCGGACGATCGCGGCGATTACCGGCCGGGCCGCCAGGCGGCGCGCGAGTTCGGCGTCCGAAGCCCGCTGGACGAGGTCGGCCTGACCAAGGCGGACATTCGCGAGCTCTCGCATCGTGCGGGGCTCCCGACGTGGGACGAACCTGCGTCGGCCTGCCTGTCGTCGCGCATCCCGTACCACTCGGCCGTCACCGGCGAAAAGCTGCGGATGATCGAGCGCGCCGAGCGCGTGCTCCGCGATCTCGGGTTTCGCGTCTGCCGCGTGCGGCATCACGACGACCTGGCGCGCGTGGAGATTGGCGTCGACGAGCTGCCGCGCGCCCTCGAACCGGACCTGACGGCGCGCATCGTCTCCGCCATCCAAGCGCTCGGCTATCGGCAGGTGACGATCGATCCGCGCGGCTATCGCATGGGGAGCCTGCACGAGGGACTGATCCTGCGCGTGGCCGGTTAGCGGTTGGTGGTTTGTGGTTAGTGGTTGGACCAACGAGCAACGACCAACCACGAACCGGGCCGGCGCCGCCGTCCTCCTCATCGCGGCCTTCTATCTCGCGGCGCACCTTCCGTTTCTCGCCCCCTCCCTCGAGGACATCGACTCGATCAACTTCGCGCTCGGCCTGCGCCACTTCGACCCGGCGCTGCACCAGCCGCATCCGCCCGGCTATCCGATCTACATGCTGCTCGGGCACATCTCGCTGCCTGTCGTCGAGCGCGTGACGTCGACGACAGGCGTGCCCGCGGAGGCCAAGGCCCTGGCGATCTGGTCGGCCATTGGGGGAGCCGGTTGCCTCGTCGCAGCATGGTTGCTGTTTGCGGCGTTGAGCAGGGGGCAGGAGGGGGCAGGGCGCAGGGGGCAGGAGTTCACAGGAACCAGTGAGCAGACGGCCGTGTGGGCGACGCTGCTGCTGGCTGCCGCGCCCGTTTTCTGGATGACCGGACTCCGCCCGATGAGCGACATGCCGGGCCTGGCGCTTGCCATCGCGGCCCAGGCGCTGATGCTCCGAACGAAGGCGACCGAGGGAGCGCTGCTCGCCGGCATCGCGACGGGCATCCGCGTTCAGTCGGCGGTCCTGACGCTGCCGGTGCTGGCGTTCGTGCTCTTCGAAGAGCGCCGGCTGTGGAAACCGATGGCCGCGTTCACACTCGGCTGCCTGGCATGGGGCATCCCGCTGGTCATCGCGAGCGGCGGCGTCAATGCCTACCTTGCGGCGCTCCACACGCAGGCCGCGGAAGACTTTTCGTGGGTGGACATGCTGTGGTCCAACCCGACACCGCGCCACATCGCGATCGGTCTATTCCAGGCGCTCGTCCTGCCGTGGGTGTCGATCCCGCTGGCCGTTGCCGTCGGCGTCGCCGCGGCCATCGGCGCGCTGGTGACGCTGCTGCGCGACTGGCGGGCGTTTCTCGTGCTGTCAATCGCGTTCGGCCCGTATTTCGTCTTCCATCTGCTGTTCCAGCAGCTCGATACGGTTCGTTACGCCCTGCCCTTGGTCGTGCCGGTCGCCTGGCTCGCCTCGCGCGCCTGTGCCCTGGCCGGAGGGTTCACGGCGGCCGTTGCCGTGCCCTTCGTCACCGCTGCGCTCATCGTCGCGGTCCCCGGCGGGGTTGCCTACGGGCGCGAACCGCACCCGGCTTTTCGCGCCATCGCCGACGCCGTGCAGCGGGCGCGCGTGGAGCCTCCGGCCGCCGTCTTCAGCCATTACGCGGTTCGCCGCCCGCTCCAGGCTACCGACGTCGGCGCGCTTCACGTCGTCGAGCCGCCGACGCAGTACGAGTGGCTGGGACCGGTCGACTACTGGCGGAAGGGCGGCACTGCGCCCGTCTGGTTTTTCGCCGACCAGCGTCGAACCGACCTCGCGTTAATCGATCCGCACAGCCGGACCGACGTCGTCCGCTACCGGTGGGAGGTCGAGCGGCGCCCGGAACTGAGCGGTACGCGGCCGCTTGGCGTCGACTGGTATCGCCTCGGCGTTCCCGGCTGGTTTGCAGGCCGCGGCTGGTCGCTCACGCCGGAAACCGGAGGCCTCACGCAGGCATCCTCCAGCGGACCCGATCGCCATCCCATCGAGGCATGGGTCAGGCGGCGGCCCGGTCCGTTCCACCTCGTTGCCGGCGCGCGGCACCTCGGAAACGCCGGCGACGCGGATGCGGAGGTCACGCTCGCCGTCGACGGTCGCCCGATCGATCGATGGCCGGTGACCCTCGCCGAACGCAACGTGCTCCGCTTCGTCGAGCTGCCGCAGGGGATTGACGGCGACGGCGCGTTCGCGACCCTGACGATTGCATCGCGCGCGCTGGACCCCGGGCGGGCGGCGACGGTCGCGATCCGCCAGTTCGACATCCAGCCATCCACGCAGCTGATTTACGGTTTTGGCGAGGGATGGCACGAGGCCGAGGCGGTCGTCGAGACGGGAGTGACGTGGCGCTGGACGAGCGAACGATCCGTGCTGCGGATAAGCGGGCCGCCGCAGGCGGTGCGGATCACGATGCGCGGCGAGTCGCCGCTGCGGTACTTCGGCCGCGCGCCGACCGTCACGGTGACCGTGGCTGGCGCAACCATCGCGCAGCTTCAGCCCAGTGACGATTTTGACTGGAGCGTGACGGTGCCCGCCGATGCGCTCGCGAAGTCGGGCGGCGCGGTGGCGATCGAAACCGACCGCGTCTACATTCCGGCACAAGTCGAAGGCACGGCTGACGAGCGGCATCTCGGGCTGCGCATCTTCGATCTGCACGTAGATCCAGTCTCTCCTTGATTGACAGTGCACAGATCGGACTGTAAGCTCCTCGCGGCACTCTTAAACGCAACAAACGCTCAGGGAGATCGCCTCTATGAGTCTGCGCCGTATGTCCTGGACCGCCATCCTTCTTGTGATGGTGATAGTGATCTCGGGATGCGCGAAGAAGGTGCCGCCGCCGCCACCACAGCCACCTCCTCCTCCGCCGCCGGCTGTTGCGCCGCCGCCTCCTCCGCCTCCGCCGCCGCCGCCGCCGCCACCCGCGCCACCCGCGCCGCCGCGGCCGCTGACGGAAGATGAAGTCTTCCAGCGGAAGTCGCTTGCGGACCTGAATGCGGAGCGGCCGCTTGGCGACGTGAACTTCGACTACGACATGTCGTCGGTACGCGACGACGCGCGGCCGATCCTGCAGCGCAACGCCGACTACATGCGCCGCTGGCCGTCGATTCGCGTGACGGTCGAAGGGCACGCGGATGCCCGCGGCACCAACGAGTACAACCTCGCGCTCGGCGAGCGCCGCGCCGCCGCGGTGAAGGACTACCTGGCGAGCCTAGGGATCGCGGGCGATCGCATCCTCGCGATCAGCAAGGGCGAAGAAGAGCCGCTCTGTACCGAGATGACCGACCCGTGCTACGCGATGAACCGGCGCGGCCATTTCATCATCACGGCCAAATGAACGGCGGGCGGGTCCGAAGACCCGCCCCTACATCGCCCTCAACTCGTCCACGATCGCTGCGGCGGCCCCGCGTGGGTCCGCTGCAGCGATGATCGGTCTTCCCACGACGATGTAGCTCGCGCCCGCCTTGATCGCCTCCGCCGGCCCCATGGTCCTCGACTGGTCCTGCTTCTCCGTTCCCGCGGACGCGCCGCGGATGCCCGGCGTCACGATCTGAAAATCGGGCCCGCAGGCCTGTCGAATCGCGCGTGTCTCCTGCGGCGAGGCGACGACGCCCTGCAGGCCGGCCTCCTGTGTCATGCGCGCCAGCGCGACGACCTGGTCGAGCACCGGGCGGTCGACGCCAACCGCGTGCAGCGCATCCTGATCCATGCTCGTCAGCACAGTCACGCCGATCATCAGCGGCGCCGGGCGTCCGAGCTTCGCGGACGTATCGCGAGCGGCCCGCGCCGCCGCCTGCATCATCGCGCTACCTCCCGATGCGTGGACGTTGATCATCCACGCGCCCGTGCCGACCGCGGCTTCGACCGCCTGTTCGACCGTGTTCGGGATGTCGTGATACTTCAGGTCGAGGAAGACGCGCGCGCCCGAGTCCGCGATGCGGCGCACGAGCGCGGGCCCATCACTGGTGAACAGCCTGTTGCCGATCTTGAACCCGCCGGCGAGGCCGCGCAGGGCCGTGACCAGCTGCATCGCACGCTCGCCGCTCTCGACATCGAGGGCGACTAGGAGCTTATCCACTGTTTTTCGCGGGAGGTCGTGTCGATCGTGCCTACGAGGTCGGCGATGCGCTCGACGTGGTGCCGGCGCATGTACTCCGTGATGCCGTCGAGGAGCTTCCCCCAGATGAACGGATCGACGAAGTTGGCGGTGCCGACCTGCACGGCGCTGGCGCCGGCGATGATGAATTCGAGCGCGTCGCGCGCGCTCGCAATGCCGCCCATGCCGATGACTGGAATCTTCACGGCGCGGCGGCACTCGTACACCATCCGCACGGCAATCGGACGAATCGCCGGGCCGCTCAGCCCGCCGACGATGTTGGACAGGATCGGGCGCCGGGTCTCGACGTCGATCGCCATCGCCAGGAACGTGTTGACCAGCGAGACGGCGTCGGCCCCCGCATCCTCCGACGCGCGCGCGAGCGAGGCGACGTCGGTGACGTTCGGCGTCAGTTTGGGAATCACGGGCAGCGGCGTCACCTTCTTCACCGCGCTGACGACGTCGAAGGTCCCGTGAAGGCTGCAGCCGAAGGTGATGCCGCCCTCCTTGATGTTCGGGCAGGAGATGTTGAGCTCGAGGGCCGCGACGCCTTCCGCGTCGGAGAGAATGCGCGCGAGCTCGACGTACTCGTCCAGCGTGCTGCCGCAGATGTTGACGATGACCGTCGCGCGCAGCTGGCGGAGCTCCGGAAGCTTCTCGCGAACGAACCGGTGAACGCCGATGCCCTGCAAGCCGATCGCGTTCAGCATCCCTGACGGGGTCTCGACGATCCGCTCGGGTGGGTGACCCTCGCGCTCCTGCAGGAAGAGGCCTTTGACCGCGACACCGCCGAGCGTCGAGAGGTCGACCGCCTCGGCGTATTCGACGCCGTAGCCGAAGCAGCCGCTTGCCGCGATCAGCGGGTTTGCGAGCGTCAGCGCGCCGATTCGGACTGATAGATCGCTCATTGGTACGTAGGCCGGGTCCCCCGGCGCGAATGAAGCCATTGCGCCGCGGACCCGGCGTCCCTCAATCCCATACGAGATCTTGACCTCGGAACACCGGTCCCGCGATGCAGGACCGCACGTAATGGTGTGACGCGTGCGCGTCCCGAACCGGGATCACGCAGCTGTAGCAGCCACCCATGCCGCAGCCCATGGTTCGTTCCACCGACACCTGTGACGGTCGCTTGAACTTCGCCGCGACGTGCGCGACCGCCTCGAGCATCGGCTCGGGGCCGCAGGCGTAGATCATGACGTCGGATCCCGACCGGGATCCGAGCTCGCGCTCGAGCGGAGCCGTGATACGTGCGCGATCGCCGACGGATCCGTCCTCCGTCGCGAGGACGAGCCGGATGCCTCGCGACCTGAACCAGTCGAGATAAAACAGCTCCGCACCCGTTCGCGCGCCGTAAAACAGCGTCGTCTTCGTCCCGCGGGCCAGCAGCGCGTCGCCAAGCGTCGCAAACGGCGCCAGGCCGACGCCGCCGGCGACCATCCACGCTTCGGCAGGAGGATCGACGAGCTCGAACGGACGGCCGAGCGGTCCGAGGCAGGCGATCGTGTCGCCCTCGACCGCATCGAACAGCATGCTCGTCGTCACGCCGATCCGTTTGCTGAGCAGCGTCAACCCTTCTACGCGGTTGTTCGACCGAACCACTTCGAACACGGAAAATGGCCGGCGCAGCAGCGGGTCTCCACCGCGGCCCGACTTCACCATGACGAACTGTCCTGGCAGGGTGGCGGAGGCGATGTCCGGAGCCGCGAGCGCGATGACGTTGTAGTCGGGGGAGAGACGAATGTTGCGGATCACACGCGCCTCGACGTCGCGAAGCATTCCGGCGAGTATAACGCCCGCTGCCCGCTGCCCGCTGCCTGCTGCCTGCTGCCTGCTGCCTGC
>Ga0070704_100000099_pt1 | contig 30058 bp, 26 predicted proteins | sample KBSK5252metaG_FD_65467 | JGI IMG/M metagenome (GOLD analysis project Ga0070704, IMG submission 65467) | Corn, switchgrass and miscanthus rhizosphere microbial communities from Kellogg Biological Station, Michigan, USA - KBS K5-25-2 metaG | ecosystem: Host-associated > Plants > Roots >...
TCGAGGTGAGCGCGATGGCGCGGCTCGCCGTCGAGCTGGTGCACCAGGCCGTCGGCGCCCTCGACCGGCTCGATGCCAGCCGCGTCGCCGATGCTGCGGCGCGCGAAGAGCAGCTCGATGCATCGCTCCGCGGCGTGCTGCGCAGCCTGATCAGCTACATGGTCGAGGACCCGCGCACCATCTCGGGCTGCCTCGACATGCTGTTCGTCGCCAAGTCGCTCGAGCGCATCGGCGACCACGCGACCAACATCTTCGAGCACGTCATCTACGCGGTCCACGGCGAGAACCTGCGCCACGCGGCGCCCTTCTCGCCGCGATAGGGAAAACGGCGCAGGCCGCGCAACCTCGCTGTCACAACGGGGGGTTACACTGCTCTGACCATCCGGCGGAATGCCCGATCGCCGAGCGCGCGCGGATAGCGCGCCGGGATCGGCGTTCCGATCGGACGGCCTGCCGCGTGGTTGGGCCTAGAATCCCGCCGTGCTGCCTACCCAGGTCTCGGTGCTGATCGCCGGCGGCGGCCCGTTCGGGCTGATGCTCGCCAACGAGCTCGGCCGCCGGGGCGTCTCGGTGCTGCTGGTCGACCCCAAGGACGGCACCACGCGCAACGTCCAGGCGAACGCCACGCAGGCCCGCACCATGGAGCACTACCGGCGCCTGGGCTTCGCCGACGAGGTGCGCGCGCTCGGCATGCCGGCCGACTTTCCGACCGACATCGCCTATTTCACTCGCTTCGCCAGGCACGAGCTCGCGCGCTTCTCGCTCCCCTCCGCGCGCGACGCGCGGGAGCTCGTCAGAACGCTGTCGGGGTCCTGGAGCGCCGCGGAGCTCCCCCATCGCTGCAACCAGAAATTCATCGAGCCGGTGCTGCGGCGCCACGCCGAACGACTCGCCGGCGTGTCGGTGTGCTACGGATGGCGCATGACGCGGTTCCAGGCGCTCGAGAACGAGGTTCAGGTCCAGGTCGAGCCGGCTCCCGGGGGTCCGCCGCGCTCCGTAAAGGCAACGTATCTCGTCGGCGGCGACGGGCCAAGGAGTCCCACGCGCCAGGCGCTCGGCATCCGCCATGCCGGCGAGACCGGCGTGACCCGCGATTTCGTCGGCGGGCGCATGTACGCTGTCTATTGCCGCATCCCCGCCTTCTACCGGGAGATTCCGCATGCGCCGGCCTGGATGAACGTGAGCTTCAACCGCGAGCGCCGCTGCTTCATGCCGGCGGTGGATGGGGGCCAGGAATTCGCCTTTCACACCCAGCTGAAGCCGAACGAGGACGAAGCGCGCGTGACCGACGAGTCGGCGGCCGGGATGGTGCGGCAGGCGATCGGCGCGCCGCTCGCGGTCGAGGTGCTGGCGCGCGACACGTGGACGGCGGGCCATTCCCTGGTGGCGGAGCGCTTCGGCGCCGGGCGCGTCTTCATCGGCGGGGACGCCGCGCACCTCTTCACGCCGACCGGAGGCCTGGGCTACAACACCGCGGTCGAGGACGCGGTGAACCTCGGCTGGAAGCTCGCCGCCGTCCTGAAGGGCCAGGCGGCGCCGCCCCTTCTCGAGAGCTACGACGCCGAGCGCCGTCCCCTCGCCGTGCGCAACACCTCGTACGCGAAGGGGTTCGCCGATTCGCTCGGCATCGAGCCGCCGCGCGAGATCGAGGACGAGGGCGCGGCGGGCGAGCTCGCGAGGAAGCGGGCCGGCGAGTATCTCGCGCGCCACGGCGCGGCCGAGTTCAACATCCCGGGCATCACCTTCGGCGGCCGCTACGACCACTCGCCCGCGATCGTCGCGGACGGCAGCACGCCGCCGCCCGACCTGCCGAACGTCTATGTGCCGAGCGCGTGCCCGGGTGGCCGGCCGCCGCACCTGTGGCTCGGCGACGGGCGCTCGCTCTTCGACGCATTCGGCTTCGAGTGGACCCTGCTGCGGCTGGGAAAGGGCGCAGGCGCGGGATTCGAGCGCGCCGCACGGCGCCTTGGCCTGGATCTCACGGTGTTCGATCTGACGACCGACGAAGCGCGCGCCCTCTACGGCGCCGAGCTCGCGCTCATCCGCCCGGACCAGGTCGTCGCCTGGCGCGGCGGTGACGACCGCGCCGCCGAAAGCGTGCTCGCGAGGCTCATGGGCCGTGGCTGAGCATCGTCACCATCACGACCACGAAGAACACCATCACGAGCACCGCGAAGGCAGCCACGCGCCGGCGCTGCACGGCGCCGCGCTCCTGACGCTCGCGTTCGCGCTCGTCGAGGCGGTAGGCGGATGGTGGACCGGCTCGCTCGCGCTCCTGTCGGACGCCGGCCACATGCTCACCGACGGCGCCGCGCTCGGACTGGCCGCGCTGGCCGCATGGATGGCGCGGCGGCCGCCTTCGGCGCGCCACTCCTACGGCCTCGGCCGCGCCGAGGTGCTTGCCGCTCTGGTAAACGCCGTGACGATGCTCGTGATCGCAGGCGCCATCGGCTACGAGGCCCTGGCGCGGTGGCAGTCGCCGCCGCCGGTGAAGGGGGGCGCGGCCGCGCTGATCGCGGCCGCGGGCCTGGTGATGAACCTCGTCATCCTGCGGCGCCTCACGCCCCATTCGCACGACCTCAATACGCGCGCCGCGATGCTTCACGTCGTGGGCGACGCCTTGGGGTCGGTCGCCGCGCTCGCCGCCGGCCTCGTGATCGCGCTGTCCGGATGGCTGCTGATCGACGCCATCGCTTCGCTCGCCATCGGCCTGCTGGTCGCCGCCTCGGCGCTGAGGTTGACGCGCGAAAGCCTCCACGCGCTCATGGAGGGCGTTCCCCACGGCGTTTCGGTCGATGCCATCGGCCTCGAGATGGCGCGAGTCGAAGGCGTGATCTCGGTGCACGACCTGCACGTGTGGACGCTCTCGGGCAGCCGTACCGCGCTCTCGGCGCACGTGGTGGTCGGCAGCATGCGCGAATGGGACCGGATCCTCGGCGCGCTGCAGCGCTGCCTGCACGATAAATACGGGATCGACCACGTCACTCTGCAGCCCGAGTCCGACACCCGGCCGCTGGTGCGTTACTAGGCTAGCGCGGCCAGAAAGTGATGAAGGTGCCGGCGATGCCGGCGATGCCGATCAGGGCGATGACGGCCCCGGAGAGCTTGTGGCGCATGAGCTCGAGCGCCATGCCATGGGCACCGGCTACGAATCCGGTCGGGCGGAACTGGCGGTAGGCTTCGCCGCTGTTCCTCAGTCCCGAGACGGTGTGGAGCTTTTGCATGGACCGTCACATTAGCCGCGAGCGAGTAAAACGCACTGGCAATAGGTCACGCGCGCCCTAGGTGCCTACAGAAGTTGACATCGACGTGTCAACTTCGACGGCGTCCTACGCTCCCGCGGCGGATCTGACTGCGGCGGCGATGCTGTGCGCGGCGGATTCGATCGCGTCCCTGGGCTCGCCCTCGACCATGACGCGCAGCACCGGCTCGGTGCCGGAGGGACGCAGCAGCACGCGCCCGCGGCCGTTCAACGAACGTTCGGCATCCGCTTGCGCAGTCAGTATCTCCTGATGCTTTTCCCAGCGAAAGCCGCGCGGCACTTTCACGTTCACGAGCACCTGCGGGAACATCACGAGGTCGGCGGTCAGCTCGGCGAGCGAGGCGCGCGTCTCGCGCATGGCGTGAAGCACCTGCAGCGCCGAGACGATGCCGTCGCCGGTGGTGTGCTTGTCGAGGCAGATGACGTGTCCCGAATTTTCGCCGCCGAGCTCCCAGCCTTTCTCGCGCATCATCTCGAGCACGTAGCGGTCGCCCACCGCCGCGCGGCCGAACGGAATTCCCAGGCGCTGCATCGCGTTCTCGAACGCGAGGTTGGTCATCAGCGTGCCCGCCACCCCGCTCACCTTGCCTTTGCTCGCGCGGTGCTTCGCGATGGCATAGAGAAGCTGGTCGCCGTCGTAGAGGCGGCCGCCTGCGTCGACGATCACCACCCGGTCGGCGTCGCCGTCCAGGCCGATGCCGAGGTCGGCCTGCCGGTCGAGCACCTGCTGCCTGAGGGCGGCGGGCGCGGTGGCGCCGGTCTGATCGTTGATGTTGAGGCCGTCGGGCTCGACACCGATGGCTGCGACGTCGGCGCCGAGCTCGTGGAACACGTGCGGCGCGACGTCGTACGCCGCACCGTGCGCGCAATCGACCACCAGCCGCAGGCCCCGGAGATCGAGCTGCGTCGGGAAGGTCGACTTGCAGAACTCGATGTAGCGGCCGCCGGCGTCGTCGACCCGCCAGACCTTGCCGAGCTTCGCCGCGTGGTTGCAGGCCATCGGCTGCTCCATCTCGGCCTCGATCAGCGCCTCGGCTTCGTCCGGAAGCTTGAAGCCGTCGCCCGAGAAGATCTTGATGCCGTTGTCCGGGTAGGGATTGTGCGAGGCGCTGATGACCACGCCCGCCGAGAGGCGCAGCGCGCGCGTGAGATACGCGACCGCCGGCGTCGGAATCGGGCCGCACATGTGCACGTCGACCCCCGCCGCGGAGAAGCCCGCCTCGAGGGCCGACTCCAGCATGTAGCCCGAGATGCGCGTGTCCTTGCCGATCAGGACGCCTGGATTCTTGACCCGGCTGGAGAGCACCTTGCCCCCCGCGTAGCCCAGGCGCAGCACGAAATCCGGCGTCATCGGACTGGAGCCGACCGTGCCGCGCACGCCGTCGGTGCCGAAGTATTTACGACTCATTCTTGTATGCCTGCCACACGGCGATCACGTCCTTGGTTTCCTTTACGTCGTGCACCCGCAGTATTCTCGCGCCACCCTGCAGCGCAAGCAAAGCCATGGCAAGGCTGCCGGCGAGGCGCTCGTCGAGCGGCCGCCCCGTCAGGTGGCCGATGGTCGACTTGCGCGACAGGCCAGCGACGATCGGCGCGCCGAGCGAGCGCAATTCTCCCAGCTTTCTGAGGATTTCCAGATTGTGGCGGGCGGTCTTGCCGAACCCGAAGCCGGGGTCGATCGCGATGCGGTCGGCGCCGATGCCCGCGAACCTCGCCTTCCTCACCGCCTCGCGCAGGAAGGTCTTCACTTCGCCCACGACGTCATCGTAGCGCGGCTCGTGCTGCATGGTCGCGGGCTGGCCCTTCATGTGCATGAGGCACACGGCGCAGCCGGTGCCGGCTACCGCCTCGAGCGCGTAGGGCTCGGACAGCGCCTGGATATCGTTGATCATCGAAGCGCCCGCGGCGAGCGCCGCCTTCATCACCGCGGGCCTGCGCGTGTCCACCGAGACGCAAAGATCTCCGATCCGCTCGAGAACCGGAAGAATGCGCTCGAGCTCCTGCTGGTCGGACACCGGCGCCGCGCCGGGGCGGCTCGATTCGCCGCCGATGTCGATGATCTCGGCCCCTTCCTCCGCCAGCCGCCGCGCATGCGACACCGCTGCTTCCGCGGCGAAGAACCTGCCGCCGTCGGAGAAGGAATCGGGCGTGACGTTGACCACGCCCATGATCACCGGCTTGTCCAGCGGGAGCCTGAAGCGCCCGCACCTCAGGAAATTGGAGCCGTTCTTCTCTATGCGCTCGGGGCTGGCGCGGTTTCGCCTTGCGCCCCACCGCCGCTCGCGGGCTTCGACGGGCTGGGAGAGCTGCTCTGCTTGGGCGGCCGCGGCGGCTTCCCGGCCATGATGTCGGCGATCTGATCGGCGTCGATCGTCTCCCACTCGAGCAGCGCCGCGGTCATCGCCTCGACCCTGTCGCGCTTGTCCGTGAGGATCTTGCGTGCGAGCGCGTACTGCTCGTCGATAATGCGGCGGATCTCGCTGTCGACCTTCTGCAGCGTCACCTCGGACACATTCTTGTGCGTCGTGATCGAGCGGCCGAGGAACACCTCGCCGTCGTTCTCGCCGTATACCATGGGCCCGAGCGCCTCGGACATGCCGTAGCGCGTCACCATGTCGCGCGCGATGTGCGTCGCGCGCTCGAAGTCGTTCGACGCGCCGGTCGAGACGTTGCCGACGAAGATCTCCTCGGCGACGCGCCCGCCGAACAGCATGCAGATCTGCGCCAGCATCTGGTCGCGATAGAGGCTGTAGCGGTCCTGCTCGGGCAACGCCCAGGTGAGGCCGAGCGCGCGCCCGCGCGGGATCACCGTCACCTTGTGCACCGGGTCGCAGCCCGGCAGCGTGGCGCCGATGACCGCGTGGCCCGACTCGTGGTACGCCGTCTTCTTCTTGTCCTCGGGGGTGATCACCATGGACTTGCGCTCCGCGCCCATGAAGATCTTGTCCTTGGCCTGCTCGAAGTCATCCATGTCCACCAGGCGCTTGTTCTTGCGCGCGGCGAACAGGGCCGCCTCGTTGACCACGTTCGCGAGATCGGCGCCGGACATTCCCGGCGTGCCGCGGGCGATGATGTTCGGATTGACGTCCGGCGCGAGCGGCACCTTGCGCATGTGGACTTTCAGGATTTCTTCCCGTCCCCGGATATCCGGAAGCGGCACCACCACCTGGCGGTCGAAGCGCCCCGGACGCAACAGCGCCGGGTCGAGGACATCGGGCCGGTTGGTGGCGGCGATGACGATGACGCCCATCGTCGCCTCGAAGCCGTCCATCTCGACGAGCAGCTGGTTCAGGGTCTGCTCGCGCTCGTCGTTGCCGCCGCCGAGGCCCGCGCCGCGCTGGCGGCCGACCGCGTCGATCTCGTCGATGAACACGATGCAGGGCGCGTGCTTCTTCGCCTGCTCGAACATGTCCCGGACGCGGGCCGCGCCCACGCCGACGAACATCTCGACGAAGTCGGAGCCCGAGATGGAGAAGAACGGGACCTTCGCCTCGCCGGCGATGGCGCGGGCGAGCAGCGTCTTGCCGGTGCCGGGCGAGCCCACCATCAGCACGCCGCGCGGGATGCGCCCGCCGAGCTTCTGGAACTTGGAGGGGTCGCGCAGGAAGTCGACCAGCTCGGCCACCTCTTCCTTCGCCTCCTCGCAACCCGCGACGTCGGCGAAGGTGACGGTGTTGGTGGATTCGTCCAGCATGCGCGCGCGCGACTTGCCGAACGAGAACGCGCCGCCGCGCCCGCCGCCCTGCATCTGGCGCATGAAGAAGATCCACACCCCGATGAGCAGCAGCATCGGGAACCAGGAAACGAAGATGTTCATGAGGAGCGAGGGCTCCTCTTCGGGCTTGGCCTCGATCTTGACGCCGTACTTCAGGAGGTCGGACACGAGCCAGATGTCCCCCGGCGAATAGCTGGTGACGCGCTTGCCCTCGGCCGTGGTCGCCTTCAGCTGGCGCCCCTCGATCGTGACCTTGGCGATGCGGCCCGCCTTCACCTCTTCCAGGAACTGGGAGTACTCCATCGGCGCCTGGGTCGACTGCCGCTGGTTGAACTGATTGAACACGGTCATCAGAACCAGCCCGATGACGAGCCAGATGACCAGGTTCTTAAGCATATTGTTCAATGACTTTGCTCCTCTTTTGCCACGCCGCGGCAGTCAGATCCATCGTACACGCGCCCATCGCCCCGGGCTATCCCGAAATACCCCGGCCAAGCACATAAGTCTCCGCGGATTCCCCCCGGGATGCGAGGGGTTTTACGACTTTTACCTTGCCAAACCTCGCACGGAGCCGCTGCAAGACTTCGTCGAACGCCTCGCCATGAAACGCCTTGAGGACAAAAACGCCCTCAGGTTTGAGCACCTTGCAGCAAAAATCGATCGCGGCCCCGGTGAGTTCGAGTGCTCGGGCCTGGTCCACGTTCCCTATCCCCGACAAATTCGGCGACAGGTCCGAAAGAACTACGTCTGCTCTCGCGCCCGCCAAGGCTCGATACAGGCTCTCCGAGCGGAAATCGCCCTTCAGCAGCGTCACCGCGGAGATGGGGGCGATCGGCAGAAGATCAATCGCGATGACGCGGCCCGAGGGCTTGACCTTGGCGGCCGCGACCTGGGACCAGCCGCCTGGCGCGGCGCCGAGGTCCACCACGAGCTGGCCCGGCTTGAGGATCTTCTCCTTCGCGTCGATCTGCAGCAGCTTGAAGGCCGAGCGCGAGCGGTAGCCCTGCGCCTTCGCCTGGCGCACGTACGGGTCGGTCACATGCCGCCGCAGCCATGGCTTGCCGCTCTTCATTTGCGCGCGAGAGAGCGGGTTTCGCCGTGCTTCAGGACGAAGAACTGCTCCTCGCTCAGACCCGCCTTGCGCCGCTCCTCGGCGAGCCGCTGCGGCGGCTCGTAGAGGCTTTCGTCGGTCAGCCCGTCGAACGTGCCCCAGTGAATCGCGAGCGACTGGCGCGCGCGCACGTCCTTGTGCGCCTGGACCGCCTCGGCCGGGTTCATGTGCATGATCTTCATGAACCAGCGAGGTTCGTAGGCGCCGATCGGCAGCGCGGCGAGGTCGAAGCCGCCGAAGCGCGCGCCGATGTCGGCGAAATCCTTCGAATAGCCGGCATCGCCGGAAAAGAAGAACGAAAGCTCGGGATGCCGGAGCACCCAACCGCCCCAGAGCGTCCGGTTCTCGTCGGTCAGCGTGCGCTTGGACCAGTGCTGCACCGGAACGAAATGCAGCTCGAGCCCCTTGAAGCTGCGGCTCTGCCACCAGCCGAGCTCGATCGCGTCTTCGATCCCCTGGCGCGAGAACCAGTCCTTGAGGCCGAGCGGCACGAAGAAGCTCGGCGCGCCGCCGGGCTGCGCCGCGAGCTTCTTCACGCTGTCGAGGTCGAGATGGTCGTAGTGGTTGTGCGAGATCAGCACCGCGTCGATGTGCGGCAGGCCGTCGAGGCCCGGGGCCGGAGGCACGACCCGCTTCGGTCCGGCGAAGCTCACCGGGGAGGCGCGCGCCGAGAACTGCGGGTCGGTGAGGACATTGAGCCCGCCGACGCGCACCAGCACCGTAGCGTGCCCGATCCAGGTCACCGACGGGTTCAGCGCGGGCGAAAAATCGCTCTTCACGGTCTCGAAGCGGTACCCGCCCTCGGGCCGGCGCGGCAGCCCGTCGCGCCACTGCTCCCACTTCCATTTCCAGAAGCCGGTCTTCTCCGGGTGCGGATAGTTGTTGCGGAACCGGCCGTCGTTCGAGCTCATGCACCCATCCGCCACGCCAACCGCCGCGCCGGCCAGCAAGGCGACGAGCGCACGCCTCAATGCACCACGCGGGCGAGCGCCCGGGCCTCGCGCGCGGTCGGAAGACGCAGGTGCGGTTTGAGCGCAGCGCGCAGGGAACGCCGCGCCAGCAGGCTCTTCAGGTGCTCATCGTCGAAGGCGGACTCGGCGAGGCGGCGTACTTCCCCGCCCTCCAGCGCCGCGATCGGCACGCCGTCCTTCAGCAGAACCCTGTTCCTGTAGACCGAAGCAATGCGCGGCTGCGGCGTGAGGATGCCGACGAGATTGAGCGGATCGGCCGCGCTCAGCACAACGAGCTCGTCGAGCGCCTCCATCCTGCGCACCGCCCGGAGCCGGCCGACCGCGTCGGGCGCGGCGAACTGCTCGCCACCGAACCCGGCGACGAAGCGCCCGCCGCGGATCTCGCCGCGCGCCTCCAGGCGGCGGTAGGCGCGCACCAGCTCGCGCCACGGCGGCAGCCCTGATTCGCGCTGCAGCATGGAGCGGAACACGACGCCGTAGCGCTTGAGGAGCGTCCTCGCCACGGCCTCGGCATCGTCGTTGCGTTCGGAGACGAGCAGCGACCATCGCCCGGCCGTTTCCACCAAGGCTCGTCGCTTCTCAGGCGGAGCGAGGAGCGCGCGCAGCCCGGCGAAGCTGTCGGCGGTGGCCACGCCCGCGCCCGCCAGCTCGGCCAGGGCGCGCTCGACGAAGGCCGGCAGCAGGCGCGTCGCATTGACGAGCTCGTTGAAGAAGGACGCGCCTCGCTTCTGCAGCGCTTCGCGCACTGCCCCGGCCTCGGACGAAAAGTCGGGAACGTCCTTCTCCATGCTCCAGTGCGCGGCGTGCTCGCGCAGAAGCAGCGCGATCGGCGAAGTGCGCAGCGGCGCCTTGCTCCCGGGCGTGAGTCGTCCCCACGCCACCCGGCCGCTCAGGCACAGCCGGTCGAGCTGCTCCGCGCCGTAGTCCGCGACACGGGCTGGCAGCACGTCGTGCTCCCACGCAGCGGCCGCGAGCTCGAAGCCCTCGAGCTGCTCGATCACCGCGGCAAGCCCTTCGGCGCCCTTCACCTGGTCTTCGCCTGCGACGTGCTGCCAGTGCAGGAGGAAGCGCATGAAGTCGGCCGCGCTCACCGGCTCGATCTCGGCGCGCAGGCGGTTCAGCGTGTAGCGGTGGATGCGCGCGAGGAGCCTGCGGTCGCACCATTCCAAATCGGCATTGGCCGTGAAGCGCCCGCGCAGGATCCGGCCCCGGCTCTCCAACTGAAGAAGAGCGGTATCCGCATCCGGAATTTTCAGTTCGCGTTCCGTTACGGGCCCGAGGACCTCCAGGCGGCTTGCCAGGACTTCAACCGGGTCGTCGTCCTTGCGCTCGTGGGCGAGCCAGGCCTCGCCTCGCTTGAGCACCCTTTCGCCTAATTCGGCAAGCAGCGCGGGCCAGTGCGGCGCCAGCTCCGAGGTCTGGATGAAGCCGGCCACCATGAGGGCGTCGTACATCTCGTCCGCGGTATTCGCGACCGGCCATGCCTCCGCACGCACCCGCTCGATGGCGGCGGGATCGAGCGCGCCCAGGTCGTCGGCGCTGCGCGCCTCGGTGGCGCGGCGGGTATACACGGCGCGAGTGCGCCGTTCTTCCAGGGGCGCGTCGTCGAGGAACGTATACACCGCCGAGTTGAGCAGCTCGTGGCTCAGGACCGAGGGCTCCGGCGTGTCTCTCGCAACCGTTCTGATTTCCCCGGCGTAGAGGCGCCGGAGCTGGGTTTCCAATCCATGAAGATCCACCGCCTCTTCCAGCGCGTCGCGCAGAGCCTGGTTCACAAGCGGATGGTCCGGGATCTCGCGCGCGCCCTGCAGGTTGTCCTGGCAGGCCACCGCGTCCGGGAACACCGCCTGCAGCAGGTCCTCGGCGTACATGCGCTGGAGCTGGTTGGGCACTCGCGCGCCGCCGCGGTTGCGCGGCACGGCGAGCGAAAGCGTGGTGCTCCAGCGCCAGCGCGTTTCGAAGATCGGCGACTGCAGCAGCGCCTGCACCAGGGTCTCGCGCACGCTGTTCGGGTGCAGGTAGCGGAACACCTCCTCCAGCGCGAAGGAATGCGAGGAATTGAGCGAGAGGATCACGCCCTCCTCGGTCGCCGCCGCCTGGAGCTCGAAGTTGAAGCCCTGGCAGAACTTCTTGCGCAGCGCGAGCCCCCAGGCGCGGTTGATGCGGCTGCCGAAGGGCGCGTGCAGCACGAGCTGCATCCCGCCCGACTCGTCGAAGAAGCGCTCGAGCGCGATCGTTGAAGCGCTCGGCACCACGCCGAGGCTGCGTTTGGCCTCGCCCAGGTAGCCGGCGATTTGCTCCGCCGCCTCTCGGCCAAGGAGATATTTTTCCTGGAGGAGCGAAGTGGCGGGCTCGACATCGCCATCCTTGCGCGTCGCCTCCGGTCCGGGAAGGACAGCATCCACCGCTTCCCGCAGTCGCGAGACCGCAGCGCTCATTTCCTCGCTGCGCGCAGGCGCCTCGCCCAGCCAGAAGGGCATCGACGGTGGCTGACCCGCGGCGTCGGCAACACGGACCACGCCGTTGCCGATGCGCAGGATGCGCCAGGAGGTGTTGCCGAGCTGGAACACGTCGCCCGGCAGCGATTCGATGGCGAAGTCCTCGTTCAGCGTGCCGATGAAGTGGCCCTCGGGCTCGAGCAGCACGCGGTAGTCGAACACCTCCGGTATCGCCCCGCCGTTGACGATCGCGCTCATGCGCGACCCTTTGCGGCCTCGAAGCTTGCGGTTGAGGCTGTCGTGGTGGATCAGGGCGCCGCGCCGGCCGCGGCGCGTGACGTAGCCGCGTGCAAGCATCTCCACGACCTCTAGGAACGTCTCCTTCTTCAGACCGCGGTATGGGTAGCTGCCCTGGAAAAGGGCGAGCAGCGCGTCCTCGTCCCACTCCTCTTCCGCCGACGTTTCCGCCACGATCTGCTGGGCGAGCACGTCGAGCGGCTGGTCGGGCACCGCGACGCGGTCGAGCTCGCCCTCGCGCACGGCCTGGACCATGGCGGCGCACTCGATGAGATCGTCGCGCGTGAGCGGGAAAATCCGGCCCTTCGGCACGCCATGGATGGTGTGCCCGGAGCGCCCGACGCGCTGCAGGAAGGTGGCGATGCGGTGCGGCGAGGAGATCTGGCACACCAGGTCGACGTGCCCGATGTCGATGCCGAGCTCGAGCGACGCGGTCGCCACCAGCACTTTCAGGCGGCCGCTCTTCAGCCGTTCCTCGGCGTCCAGGCGCACTTCCTTCGCGAGGCTGCCGTGGTGAGCAGCGACGTGCTCGGCGCCGAGGCGCTCCGAGAGCTGGTGCGCCATGCGCTCGGCGAGGCGCCGCGTGTTCACGGTGATGAGCGTGGTGCGATGCGAGCCGACGAGCTCGACCAGCCGCTGGTAGATTTCCTGCCACACCTCGTGCGACATCACCGCTTCGAGCGGCGAGCCCGGCACTTCGACCGCGACGTCGAGCGCGCGCTTGTGGCCCTTATCGACGATTTCGCAATGGGAAGAGGTGAGAAACTTCGCGACTTCGTCGATGGGCTTCTGGGTCGCGGACAGCCCGATGCGCTGCAGCCGGCGGCCGCAAACATGGTCCAGGCGCTCGAGCGAGAGCGCGAGGTGCGCGCCGCGGCGCGACTGGAGCACGGCATGGATCTCGTCGACGATCACCGCGCGGGCGCTTTTCAGGATCTCGCGCGAGCGCCCGGCGGTCAGCAGGAGGTAGAGCGACTCGGGCGTGGTGACGAGAATGTGCGGCGGCGTGCGCAGCATCGCGGCGCGCTCCGCCTGCGGCGTGTCGCCGCTTCTCACCGCCGCGGTGATTTTCGTCGCTGGATAGCCCATGGCCTCGGCGAGCGCGCGGATTTCCCGGCGCGGCTCGGCCAGGTTCTTGTGGATGTCGGCCGAGAGCGCCTTCAGCGGCGAGACGTAGATGACTCGGACCTCGTCCGGGAGGGCGCCTTTTTCCGCGCCTTCGCGGAACAATTCGTCGATCGCGGTCAGGAACGCGGCGAGCGTCTTCCCGGAGCCGGTGGGCGCCGCGATCAGGGTGTCGGCGCCACGCCGGATGGCTCGCCAGCCTTCGAGCTGGGCCGGGGTAGGCTCGCCGAAGCGGCTTTCCCACCAGCGCCGCAGAACGGGGTGAAAATCCTGGGGTAGCAAGACGGGTATTTTGACATTAGATTTTCGGATTCATTCCGGCCGAAGAACGATGAACAAACCGAAAGGCATGCTCAACGTCGAGTCGCTGCGCGCGATGGTGGCCGCGGGCGAGATCGAGACCGTGATCGCGGGCTTCACCGACCACTACGGCCGCCTCATGGGCAAGCGCTTCGACGCCGAGATGTTCGTGGACGAGGTCGTAAGCTCGGGCGGCCACGCCTGCGACTATCTCCTCACCGTCGACATGGAGATGGAGCCTGTGCCGGGTTACGCCTTCGCCAACTGGGAGCTCGGCTACGGCGACGTGCACATGGTGCCCGACATGGCGACGCTGCGCGTGGCGAGCTGGCTCGATAAGACGGCCTTCGTGGTGTGCGACGTCAAGAGCGAGAAGACGCACGATTACGTGCCAGTCGCGCCGCGCTCGATCCTGCGCCGGCAAACGGAAAGCGCGCGCCAGGCCGGGTTTGCGGCGTTTGCCGCGACCGAGCTCGAGCACTACCTCTTCCGCACCAGCTATCGCGACGCCGCGCAGCAGGACTTCCGCAACCTCGAGCCCGCCGGCTGGTACCTCGAGGACTACCACATCCTGCAGGGCACGCGGACCGAGGGATTCCACGCCGCGGCGCGGCGCCACCTCAAGCTCTCCGGCGTGCCGGTCGAGACCTCCAAGGGCGAATGGGGCCGGGGGCAGCACGAGCTCAATATCCGCTATGCCGAGGCACTGGCGATGGCCGACCGCAACGTGGTCTTCAAGCAGTGCCTCAAGGAGCTCGCCGAGGCCGCCGGCATGAGCGTCACCTTTATGGCCAAATTCGCTGCCGACAGCGCGGGCTCGAGCTGCCACATCCACCTGAGCCTCTGGCGCGACGGAAACAATGTTTTTCCGGGAAAGGAAAAGAGCGGACGCGCCGGCGTATCGAAGGAATTCAAGTACTTTCTGGGCGGATGGCTGGCGCACGTCCCGGAGCTGATGGTGTTCTATGCGCCGACGGTCAACTCCTACAAGCGCTACGTGGACGCTTCCTGGGCCCCGACCCGCCTCGCCTGGAGCTACGACAACCGCACCGCGGGCTTCCGCGTCGTCGGCGACGGCCCGAGCCTGCGCATCGAATGTCGCATCCCGGGCGCCGACTGCAACGCCTACCTCGCCCTCGCCGCCGCGCTCGCCTCGGGCCTGGACGGCATCGCGAACCGCATCGAGCCGCCCGAATGCTTCGTCGGCGACGTCTATGCCGCCAAGGCGCTGCCGCGCGTCCCCTACACCCTTTCCCAGGCAGTGGACGCATTCGAAGCGAGCGCATTCGCCAAGCACGCCTTCGGCAAGGACGTGGTCGAGCACTACACTCATTTCTATCGCACGGAGGCGGCTGCCTTCGACAAGGCAGTCACCGACTGGGAGCGCAGGAGATACTTCGAGCGCATATGAGACTCAAAGACAAAGTTGCGCTGATCACCGGCGCCGGCAGCGGCATCGGGCGCCAGTCCGCGCTGCTCTTCTCGCGCGAAGGCGCGGCGGTGCTTGCCGTCGATGTCAACGACCAGGCAGCCCAGGAAACTGTGCAACTCGTCAAGCAGCAAGGCGGCCGAGCTTCCCACTTCAGGGCGGATGTATCGAAAGCCCGCGACTGCGAGCAGATGGTGGCCGCCGCCGAGCGAGAGTTCGGCCGGCTGAACGTACTGTTCAACAACGCCGGCATCATGCACGCGAAGGACGACGACGCGATCGCCACCGACGAGTCGGTGTGGGACCTGACGCTCGACGTGAACGCCAAGGGGGTGTTCCTCGGCTGCAAGCACGGCATCGCGGCGCTGCGCCGCGCCGGCGGCGGCTCGGTGATCAACACGGCGTCCTTCGTCGCCCGCATGGGCGCTGCCACGCCGCAGATCGCCTACACCGCTAGCAAGGGCGCGGTGCTCGCCATGACGCGCGAGCTCGCGGTGATCCACGCGCGCGAGAACATCCGGGTCAACGCGCTCAGCCCGGGGCCGCTGAAGACCGAGCTCCTCATGAGCTTCCTGAATACCGAGGAAAAGAAGAGGCGCCGCCTCGTGCACCTGCCGATGGGACGCTTCGGCGAGGCGCACGAGATCGCCCAGGCGGCGCTGTGGCTCGCCTCCGACGAATCCTCGTACGTGACCGGGGCCGAATTCCTGGTCGACGGCGGCCTGACCGCGGCCTACGTCACCCCGGAATAGCCCTCAGTTCCACCCGCCGCCGAGCGCCCGCACCAGGGCGACGGTGCTCTGGTACTGCGCCGAGCGCACCTGCACCGCCTGCCGGCGATTGCGCAGCTCGCTGCGCTGCGCGTCGAGCAGGTCGAGCTGGCTGACGTAGCCGCTGCGGTAGCGCACGTCGGAGAGCGCGGTGCTGCGGCTCGAGGACTGTACCGCGCGGCCCTGCGCTTCGGCCTGCTCCGCGAGCAAGCGCAGCGCCGAGAGCTCGTCTTCGACGTCCTTGAATGCCACCAGAACCTGCTCGCGATAGCGCACCACCTCGCCTTCGAGCTGCGCGGTTGCGCTCTCGACGCCGGCCTTGCGTCGCCCGCCGTCGAACACCGGCAGCGAAGCGACCGCGCCGAGGAGCCAGGCGCGCGAAGACCATTCGAAGAGATCCGAGAGGTCGGTCGAGGCGTAGCCCGCGGTCCCGGTCAGCGCCACGCGCGGAAAATACGCGGCCTTCGCCACGCCGACGCGCGCCTGCGCGGCAAGCATGGTCTGCTGCGCGGCCGATACATCGGGCCGGCGCGTAAGCAGCGTGCTCGGAACCCCGGCCGGGATGACGGGCAGCGCGCTGCTCCATTCCGCGACCGGCAGGGAGAAGCTCGACACGATCTCGCCCACGAGCACCGCGAGCGCATGCTCGAGCCCGGCGCGCTGGCGGTCGAGCGCGAGCGCGTCCGATTCCGTCGCCGCGACCTCGGTGCTCGCGCGCGCGACGTCGAGCTCGGCGACGTCGCCCGCGCGCCAGCGACGCTCGGTGAGCGCGAGCGTTTCGCGGTATGCGCCCACCGTGCTTCTCACTAGAGAGCGCTCGTCATCGAGCGCCCGCAGGGCGAGATAGGTCTGCGCCACCTGCGACTGAACCAGCAGGCGCGCGCTCTGCAGGAGACCCTCCTGCGCCTGGGCGTCGAGGGTGGCGGCATCGCTGGCGTGCGACAGGCGGCCGAAGAGGTCCGCCTCATATGAGAAGTCGACCCCGGTGGCGAAGATGTTGCGCGCCGGCCCGACGAACGTGCCGCCGACGATGCCCTGCGCCCGCGTAGCGCTCGCGCCGACGCCGATCTGCGGCGAGCGGTCGGCGTCGGTCGCACGCACGAAGGCGCGCGCCTGCGCCAGGCGCGCCGCGGCGACCTGGATACTGGTGTTGCTCCGGTTGGCGCGCTCGACCAGATCGTCGAGCACCGGGTCTGCGAAGGCCTTCCACCACTCGCCGCGCGGCTGGGCTTCGGCCGGCGCCGCCTGGGTCCAGCGGCCGTCGCCTTCCTTGAAGGCCGCGGGCGGCTGGGGCAGCTTCTCGGGCTCGATCTTCGGCAGCGAAGTCGCGCAGCCGGCAAGCAGCGCAACCACCAAAAGCAGGGACGGACCCCATTTCATTCGGTTAGAGATCATGGCAGCAGACTCTCTGACGATTTTGGTCGCGGGCGGCTTCAATCCCCCACAACGAGGCCGTCGTTGCGATGACGGCGCTCGCAGCGAGACACATCGAGGCATCGAGTCTCATGGCGCCTCCCTGGCGACCGGTGCGGCCGGAAGCGGCTTGATGGCGCCGCCGCCGAAGGCCTCGGCATCGTGGGGCACCTCGCCGTGGCGCTTGAGCGGCCGATTGCCGCTGAGCGCGCGCAGCAGCACGTAGAACACCGGCGTGAGGAAGATGCCGAACGCGGTGACGCCGATCATGCCGGCGAATACCGCGATGCCCATCGCCTGGCGCATCTCGGCGCCGGCGCCGACCGAGTGCGCGAGCGGCAGCACGCCCATGATGAAGGCGATCGAGGTCATGATGATCGGCCGCAGCCGCAGCCGGCTCGCCTCGATCGCAGCCTGCACCGGCGAGCGGCCGGCGAATTCCAGCTCGCGCGCGAACTCGACGATCAGGATCGCGTTCTTCGCCGCGAGCCCCACCAGCACCATGAAGCCGATCTGCGTAAAGATGTTGTTGTCGCCGTGGGTCAGCCAGACGCCGGTCAGCGCGGCGCCGAGGGAGAGCGGCACGATGAGGATGATCGCGATCGGGAGCGCCAGGCTCTCGTAGAGCGCGGCGAGCACCAGGAACACGAGGAGGATCGCGAGCGGGTAGACCCAGATTGCCGAGTTGCCGGCGAGGATCTCCTGGTAGGTGATCTCGGTCCACTCGTAGTCGATCCCCTTCGGCAGGGTCTCCGCGGCGATGCGCTCGATCGCGTCCTGCGCCTGTCCGGAGGAAAAGCCGGGCGCGTTGCGGCCGCTGATGTCGGACGCGAGGAAGCCGTTGTAGCGGATGGCCCGCTCGGGGCCCGCCGCCGGGCGCACGTTCATCAGCGCGGAGAGCGGCACCATCTCGCCGGTGCTCGAGCGCACCTTCAACTGCCCGACGTCCTGGGCGCGGGCACGGTACGGCGCGTCGGCCTGCACGCGCACCGAATAGGTGCGGCCGAACTTGTTGAAGTCGTTCACGTACAGGCTGCCGAGATAGATCTGCATCGTGTCGAACACATCGGTCACCGCCACGCCGAGCTGGCGCGCCCGGGTGCGATCGAGATCGGCGTAGAGCTGGGGCACGTTCACCTGGTAGGTCGAGAACAGGCCGGCGAGCTCGGGGGCCTGGTAGGCCTTCTGCAGGAACTTCTTCGTCGCCTGGTCGAGCGCCTCGTAGCCGAGCGACCCGCGATCCTCGAGGTAGAGCTTGAAGCCGCCCGTCGTACCGAGGCCCTGCACCGGCGGCGGCGGGAAGATGACGATGAAGGCGTCCTGGATCGCCGCGAACTGCTTGTTGAGGCTGCCCGCGATCGCGCCGCCGCTCAGAGCCGGCGTCTTTCTCTCGTCGAAGTTCTTGAGCGCGGCGAAAACGATGCCCGAGTTCGAGCTGTTGGTGAAGCCGTTGATCGAGAGCCCCGGGAACCCCACCGCGTGCTCGACGCCGGGCTGCTTCATCATGATCTCGCCCATGCGGCGCATCACGTCCTCGGTGCGGTCGAGGGTCGCGCCGTCCGGAAGCTGGGCGAAGCCGATCAGGTACTGCTTGTCCTGCTGCGGCACGAAGCCGTCGGGCACCGCCTTGAAGAGCACGCCCGTGACCGCGAGCAGCGCGACGTAGATGCCGAGCATCAGGGTCTTGCGCGTGAGCACGCCGCTCACGCTCTTGCTATACCCACGGGTCGCGGCGCCGAAATAGCGGTTGAACACGCGGAAGAAGCGGTTCTTTTCGCCCTGGTGAGGCTTGAGAAGCAAAGCCGCCAGTGCCGGCGAAAGCGTGAGGGAGTTGATCGCCGAGATGACGGTCGAGATCGCGATGGTCATCGCGAACTGGCGGTAGAACTGGCCCGACAGGCCGCTGATGAAGGCGAGCGGCACGAACACCGCCACCAGCACCAGCGCGATGGCGATGATCGGGTTGGTCACCTCGCGCATCGCCTGGTAGGTCGCCTCGCGCGGGCTGCGCCCCTCGGCGATGTTGCGCTCGACGTTCTCGACCACCACGATCGCGTCGTCGACCACGATGCCGATCGCCAGGACCAATCCAAACAAGCTCAGGGCGTTGATGGAGAAGCCGAAGAGATAAAGCAGCGAGAACGTGCCGACAATCGACACCGGCACCGCCACCAGCGGGATGATCGAGGCGCGCCAGGTCTGCAGGAACAGGATCACCACGAGGACTACGAGCGCGGTCGCCTCCAGCAAGGTGCGCACCACGGCCTTGATCGAGGCGCGCACGAACTGCGTGGGGTCGTACACGATCTGGTAGTCCGCGCCCTCGGGCATGTTCTTCTTGATGTCCGCCATCGTGCGGCGCACGTTGTCGGAGATCTGCAGCGCGTTGGACCCCGGGGCGGCGAAAATGCCGATCGCCACCGCGGGCTTGTTGTCGAGCAGCGAGCGCAGCGCGTATTCCGAGGCGCCGAGCTCGATCCGCGCGACGTCGCGCAAGCGCGTCACGGCGCCGTTGCGCTCGGTCTTGACGATGATGTCGCCGAACTCTTCCTCGCTCGCGAGCCGCCCCTGGGCGTTGATCGAGAGCTGAAGGTCGGTCTTGTCCGGCGCGGGGGAACCGCCGACCACACCGGCCGCCGCCTGCACGTTCTGGCCGCGGATCGCCGACACCACGTCGCTCGCCGAGAGGTTGTGCTCGGCGACTTTGCCGGGGTCAAGCCACACGCGCATCGCGTAGTCGCCGCTGCCCCACATGAGCACCTGGCCCACGCCTTCGATCCGCGCCAGGCGGTCCTTGACGTTGAGCAGCGCGTAGTTGCGCAGGTACGTCATGTCGTAGCGCTCGTTCGGCGACATGAGGTGCACGACCATGGTGAGATCGACCGCGCTCTTCACCGTCGTCACGCCGAGGCGGCGCACCTCCTCGGGCAGGCGCGGCTCGGCCTGGTTGACGCGGTTCTGCACCAACTGCTGCGCGAGGTCCGGGTTGGTGCCGATGCGGAACGTGACGGTGAGCGTCATGTTCCCGTCGGTGGTCGCCTGGCTCGACATGTACAGCATGTTCTCGACGCCGTTGATGCTCTCTTCGAGCGGCGTCGCCACGGTCTCGGCGATCACCTTGGGGTTCGCGCCGGGGTAGCTGGCGCGCACCACGACCGACGGCGGGACCACCTCCGGGTACTCCGAGATCGGCAAGAGGCCGAGCGAGATCAGGCCACCCAGCAGGATGAGCACCGACAGCACCCCCGCAAAGATGGGGCGGTCGATGAAGAACCTGGAAAGATTCACTTCGCCTCCTGCGCTGCGCCAGCCGGCTGAGCCGGCTGAGGTGCGAGCACGGCGCCCGGCCGCACGCGCTGCAGGCCGTTCACTACGATGCGCTCGCCGGACTCGAGTCCCGCGCTAACGACGCGCTGACCGTTCACCGTGCCGCCGAGCGTCACCTGGCGCCAGATCGCCTTGTCATCCGCACCGACCACGAACACAAAGCGCTTGTCCTGGTCGGTCCCGATCGCGCGCTCGCTCACGAGGATCGCGGGCTCGGCCTTCGCCCGGCCCATGCGCAGCTTGACGTACTGGCCGGCGATCAGGCTGCCGTCCTTGTTGTCGAACACCGCGCGCACGCGCACCGTGCCGCTCTTCGTGTTCACCTGGTTGTCGATGAGCTGCAGGCGCCCGCGCAGATTCCGCCCGCCGTTGGTCACGGTCTCGGCCTCCACTGCGATGTCCTTTTGTCCTTCCTGCAGCGCGCGCAGCACGACGTGCTCATCGGCGTCGAAGCTGGCGTAAATGGGGTTCACGGAGACCAGGGTCGTGAGCACCGGCGCGCCCGCGCCCGCAGGGACGAGGTTGCCGACGGTGACTTCGAGCTTGCCGACGCGGCCGGCGACCGGCGCACGGACCTGGGTATACGAGAGATTGAGCCTTGCCGAGGTCAGCGCCGCCTGCGCCGCGCGCTGGTTCGCTTCGGCCTCCTGCGCGGCGTTCACGCGCTCGTCCAGCTCTCGCTGCGCGATCGCGCTCTCGTCCCAGAGCCTTTGCGCGCGCTCGCGCTCGCTCTTCGTATAGGTGACCCGCGCCTGCGCGGCGATGACCTGCGCCTGCGCGCGGTCGACCTCCGCTGCGTACGGATCCGGATCGATCGTAACGAGGAGCTGGTCGCGCTTGACCAGCGCCCCCTCGGTGAAGTGCACCGACTTGACGGCCCCGGCGACGCGCGAGCGCACGTCGACGCGCTCGACTGCCTCGAGGCGGCCGGAAAACTCGTCCCAGGTCGTCACTTCCTGCTGCTGCACCACCTGCACCGGGACCGGCATGGCTTGGGGCTGTGCTGCCGCGGCGGCTGCCTTGCTCTCGGCGCCGGCCGAGCGCAAGGCAAACGCTCCGGCACCCACTGCGACCAGCGCGGCGAGCGTCGCGGCGGCGATGACGCTTCGGCGGCGGGTAATTTGAACCGTGGTCATGGCTTGAGATCCTCCTGAACTTGTCGATGCCATCGATGAGCCGGCACTCTAGGCGCGCTCTTTCACCGGAGTCGTTTCACGCTCCACGGGGCTCGCTACAGCTGTAATGGGCGTCGAAAAAGGACCCGGCGCTGCCAGATTTCGGCTGTAACTTTTTTGGGCCTAATCGGCAATCGGCCGGTTACGTGCGACCGCCAAGCTGCATCCCATGAAAGCCTTGCTACAAGCCGCGCGCACCGCGGGTCCCTATCTCCTGGTGGAGATCGTGCTCCCGGGCGGCACGCTGATCGCGCTCGCCCTGTGGCTTCTCAGCCCCGATGGCAAGGCCACCACCTCCCAGGCCCTCTTATGGATGCGCCGGATTACTGGCTCGATTCCATCGTTCTCGCGCTGATCGTCGCCCTGATCATCGTTGCTTGAAGGCGACGCGGGCAGTCAGCGCCGGACGGGCTTCGCCTTCTGCAGAACGTCCTGGATCTTGGCGTACCCGAGGAGCGCGGCCGCCTGCACCGGCGTCTTGCCATCCCGGTTGGCGATGCGGGGATCGGCGCCCGCCGCCAGCAGGCGCTTCACCTCGCGCATGTCGCCACTCACCACGGCGCCGTGGAGAAGAGTGTTGCCGAACGGGCCCTGGTAATTGGGGTTACCGAGCGAATTGCCTGGCGCGCGAGTCATGAGATTCATTGTGCAGGATGAACGTGACGAGCGCATTGCCAATTGTTCACGTTCTAGACCGGTCGGATTACTGCGCCTCGATCCCGGCCTGCTTCAGGAACGCCGGCCACTTCTGGGCTTCGCTCTGCACGAAAGCCGCTGTCTCCTCCTGCGACATCGAGATCTCGCGCCAGCCGCCGCTCTGGAAGCGCTGGCGCGCGTCGGGCAGATCGATCACCTTCAAGGTCGCGGCACGCAGGCGCTGCACTACGCCTCTGGGCGTCTTCGCCGGCGCGAAGAGTCCCATCCAGCTGTCCAGCACCAGCCCTTCGACGCCCGCTTCACGGCCCGTGGGCACATTGGGCAGCAAGGGGTCGCGCACCGCGCCCGAAGTGACGATCGGCTTCACCCGGCCGTCGGCGATGAACGGCCGCGCGGTCGTGGTGTTGTCGAAGAAGAGATCGACCCGTCCAGCCAGCAGATCGACATAGGCAGGCTGCGCGCCCTTGTAAGCGACTTCCAGCAGGTCGACACCGGCGAGCCGCTTCAGCAGCACGGCGCTGATGTGCTGGCCGGTGCCGATTCCGGAGGTCGCGATCGTCAGCCGGCCCGGATTGGCGCGCGCGAAGTCGAGCACCTCGCGCAGCGTGGATTGCGCGAGGTCCTTGCGCGCAACCAGCGCATAGGTAAAGGCGCCGACGAGCGCCACGGGCGTGAAATCCGCGACCGGGTCGTAGCGCGGATCCTTGTGCAGGCCCAGGTTGAACGCCATGTTGGCGAGCCCGCCCATGAGGAGGGTATAGCCGTCGGGCGCCGATGTCGCGGCGGCCTGCGTCCCGACGAGCGTGCCCGCGCCCACGCGGTTCTCCACGATGAACGGCTGCCCGAGCTCCGCGCCGAGCTTGTCGCCGAGCAGGCGGCCGGCGAAGTCGTAGCCGCCGCCGGGCGCGCTCGGCACGATGATGCGCACCGGCTTCGCCGGGTAAGCCTGGCCAAACGCGCTGCAAGCCGCAAACAGACCCGCCACCAACAGGAAGCGCATCGTCGAGCTCCTCCGTCCGCTACCATAACGCGCTGATGCGCTATCTGGAAGATTTCGCCGTCGGTCAGAAATTCGGCTCCGCGACGCTGCGCGTCGAAGAAGAGCGGGTCAAGCGCTTCGCCGCCGAGTTCGATCCGCAGCCATTTCACCTGGACGACGCCGCGGCGCGGGCGACGCTCTTCGGCGGGCTCGCGGCGAGCGGCTGGCACACGGCGGCGATGACCATGCGGCTGCTGGTCGAAAGCGACCTCAAGCCCGCGGGCGGCATCGTCGGCGCGGGGTTCGACGAGTTCCGCTGGCCGCGGCCGGTGCGCCCGGGCGACGAGCTGCGCATCGAGGCCGAGGTCCTCGAGGTGCGCCCGTCGAAGTCGCGCCCCGAGCAAGGCATGGTGAAGCTGCGCACCACGACGCTCAACCAGAGAAACGAGCCGGTCCAGGTCTCCGTGGGCAACCTCGTGGTACCGCGGCGTCCCCGGTGAAGCAGCGCACCGTCACGCCGGTCGATGGCTCGGTCTATGCCGAGCGCGAGCTCGCCGGCGCCCGAACCATCGAGAACGCCCTCGAAGCCGCGGTCCGCGCGCAGGCCGCCTGGCGGCGCGCGCCGCTCGCCGAGCGTGCGGCGATCGTGCGCCGGATGGTCGAATGGTGCGTCGCGCGCGCCGACGAGCTCGGCGCGGAGCTCGCCTGGCAGATGGGTCGGCCGCGCGCGCAGAGCCCGAACGAAATCCGCCGCGGATTCCAGGAGCGCGCGCTGTATCTGTGCGGCATCGCCGAGGAAGCGCTCGCGGACCTGAAGGTGCAGAAGAAAGAGGGCTTCGAGCGCTTCATCCGGCGCGAGCCGCATGGCGTGGTGCTGGTGGTCGCGCCGTGGAACTACCCATGGCTCACGTCGGTGAACGCGGTCGTGCCGGCGCTGCTCGCCGGCAACGGCGTGATCCTCAAGATGGCGGCGCAGACGCCGCTCGTCGCCGAACGCTACGCGCAAGCCTTCGACGCGGCAGGACTGCCGCAGGGCGTGTTCCAGTTCCTTCACATGGACCACGCGAGCACCGCGCGGGTAATCGGCGATGCGCGCATCGCGTATGTCGCGTTTACCGGCTCGGTGCCGGGCGGTCATGCCGTTCAGCGTGCCGCCGCCGGGCGCTTCGTCGGCACAGGGCTGGAGCTTGGCGGCAAGGACCCGGCGTACGTGCGCCCCGACGCGCCGCTCGCCGCGACGGTGGAGAACCTCGTCGACGGAAGCTACTTCAATTCCGGCCAGTCGTGCTGCGCGGTCGAGCGCATCTACGTGCACCGCACGATTTTCCAGCCGTTCGTCGATGCCTTCGTCGACGTCGCTAAGGCGTACCGGCTCGGCAATCCGCTCGAGCCCGCGACCAACCTGGGTCCGATGGTGCGCACCGAAGCCGCCGATAACGTGCGCGCGCAGCTCGCCGATGCCGTCCAGCGGGGGGCAAAAAAACTGCTTAATTTGAAGGATCAGGCGGGCACCCCGTATTTGCCGCCGGAAGTGCTGGTGGACGTCCACCACGGCATGGCGCTGATGACCGAGGAGACTTTCGGCCCCGCAATCGGCATCCAGCCGGTGGCCGACGACGAGGAAGCAATCCGGCTGATGAACGACAGCCGCTACGGGCTCACGGCTTCGATCTGGACGCTGGACCTGGACGCGGCGCTTCGCATCGGCGAACGCGTCGAGACCGGCACCTGGTTCATGAACCGCTGCGACTACCTCGACCCGGCGCTCGCCTGGACCGGCGTCAAGGATTCCGGCCGCGGCTGCACCCTCTCCAGGCTGGGACTGGAGACCTTCACCCGGCCGAAGTCATTCCACCTGAAGCTCGCGCCCTAGCCCTATGGGATGCCGCTGCCGCCGCTCGCGTACGAGCACGAGCAGTTGTCGATATGGATCGCCCACCACTCGGCATCGCGCAGCTGCACCTTCAGGCGCTCGCGGTCGGGTTCGGAGGTGGCGGCCATCAGCTGCTTCTCGGTCTGCTCGATGCGCTCGTAATAGGGCAGCGCCTGCGGCGGACTGGGACGATAGGCGCGGCCGCGCTGCAGCCCGGCTAGGAACGCGCCCTCGGTTTCCTTCGGACAGACGCCGTAATAGGCCTTGGACAGATATCCAGCGCGGAAGCCGGTCTGCGAAGTGCAGTAGGTGGAGAGGTTGGTCGGATCCGGGTCGGTAAACGCCGCGCAGCCCGAAAGGAAAATGAAAGAAAGCGTCCAGGTCAGCTTGGTCATGATGCCGTCTTTCATGGGTCAGTTTGCCGTCATGTAGGTTCCGGGATCGTTGACGATGTGGATCGCCATCTGCTCGATCTGGCGCAGCTGTGCCCTGAGCCTTTCCCGATCCGGATTGGAAGTGGCGGCGAGCAACTGCTTTTCCGTCTGTTCCATGCGCTCGTAATAGGGCTGCACCTGCGGCGGGTTGGCCCGATAGCCGCGCCCACGCTGCAGACCGGATAGAAACGCGGCTTCGGTCTCCTTCGGACAGACGCCGTAGTAGGCCCGCGATTGATAGCCGACGCGGTAGCCGGTTTCGGCTGTGCAGTACGTCGCGAGGTTCGTCGGATCCGGAGTTTCGAGGCCGGCGCAGGCCGAAAGCAGCACGACGGGAACCGTCCGCAGGAAGCGGCTCATGTCACTCTCCCTTCTGGATTGTCAGTTTCGCCCGCTGCCGCCGGTCGCGTACGAGCACGAGCAGTTCACGATGTGGAGCGTTTGCCACTCGACGTCACGAAGTTGCACCCTGAACGGCTCGCGGTCCGTCTCGGAGGAGGCGAGCAGCTGCTTCTCGAGCTGCTCCATGCGCGCATAGTAGGGAAGCGCCTGAGGCGGGTTAGCCGCATAGCCGCGTCCGCGTTGCACGGCGGCGTAGACCGTGCCCTCGGTTTCTTTCGGACAGGTCCCGTAGTAGGGCCGCGACAGGTAGCCGACGCGGAAGCCGGTCGCGGGCGTGCAGTAGGTGGCCACATTCGAGGGATCCGGGTTCGTGAACGTCGCACAGCCCGAAAGGAAAATGAAAGGAATGATCCAGGTTAGTTTGGTCATGACGCCGACATGTAGGTTCCGTTGTTATACAAGAGATGGATCGCCCACCACTCGAGTTCCCGTAGACGTACGCGCAGCGCTTCACGGTCTGTATCGGACGAAGCAGCAAGGATCTGCTGCTCGGTCTGCGCGATTCTCTCGTAATAGGGTTCTACTACCGGGGTTCGCAGCCGATACTCGCGTCCGCGCGCGAGTCCCTGCAGGAACTGCGCTTCGCTCTCTTTGGGACAGACGCCGTAATAGGCAAATCCCTGGGACCCCAGGAGGTACGCGTTCTGGGCGGTGCAGTAGCGCGCGAGATTCTCGGGGGTGGGCTTGCTGATGCTCGCGCACGCCGCAAGGGCGACAGGAAGCAGAAAGGCAAGCTGGCGTTTCATCGCACCTCCGTGAGCGCTAACAGGCGCGCACGAGCCGTATTCCACGCCTATTCGTAGCGCACGTCCATGATTTCGTAGCGCTTGACACCGCCGGGAGTCTGCACCTCGACCGACTCGCCCGACTCCTTGCCGATGAGCGCGCGGGCGATCGGCGAGCTGATCGAGATGCGGCCCGCCTTGATGTCGGCCTCGTCCTCGCCGACGATCTGCCAGGTCGAGGCATCGCCGCTTTCGTCCTCGACCTCGACCGTCGCGCCGAACACGCAGCGCCCTTCGGCCTCGACCAGCTTCGGGTCGATCACCTGGGCGTTGGCGAGCTTCGCCTCCAGCTCGGAGATGCGCCCCTCGATGAAACCGGCGCGCTCGCGGGCGGCGTGGTATTCCGCATTCTCCGAAAGGTCGCCGTGCGCGCGCGCCTCGCCGATCGCCTTGGAGTTGGCCGGGCGCTCGATGGTCTTCAGCCGGTGCAGCTCGTCGCGCAGCAGCTCGGCGCCGCGCTTGGTCATGGGGGTCTTGGGCATGTCAGGAAGCCATGGCGGCGTCTAGTTTGGCATGCAGGTCCTGCAAGCGGTAGGGCTCGAGCTGCGCCAGGTGCTTCATGCCGGCGCAGGCCGCCTTGGCGCCCGCTACGGTGGTGTAGTAGGTGACGCGCTTCGCGAGCGCGGTGGTGCGGATGGCGCGCGAGTCCGTGACCGCCGTGCGCGAGGCCTCGACCGTGTTGACGATGAAGCTCACGTCCCCGTTCTTGATCATGTCTACGATGTGCGGCCGGCCCTCGGCCACCTTGTTGACCGCGGTGACCGCGATGCCGTGCGAAGCGAGAACTTTCGCGGTGCCGCGCGTGGCGAGCAGGCTGAAGCCGAGCTCGGCGAGATCGGTCGCGATGCCGACCGCCGCGACCTTGTCGCCGTCGCGCACGCTGATGAAGGCGCGCCCGCCCTGCGGCAGCTTCACGCCGGCGGCGATCTGCGACTTCACGAACGCTTCGCCGAAGGTCTCGCCCACGCCCATCACCTCGCCGGTCGACTTCATCTCCGGGCCGAGGATGGTGTCGACGCCCGGGAACTTGGCGAACGGGAACACCGCCTCCTTCACCGAAAAATAGCCCGGCGTCACCTCCACGACATTCTGTTCCTTCAGGGTCTTTCCAGCCATGCAGCGCGCGGCGATCATGGCGAGCGGCAGCCCGGTCGCCTTGGATACGTAGGGGACGGTGCGCGAGGCGCGCGGATTCACCTCGAGCACGTACACCGTGTCGCGCTGGATCGCGTACTGCACGTTCATCAGGCCGATCACTTCGAGCGCCTTCGCCATCACCCTGGTCTGGCGCCGCAGCTCGCGCTCGATGTGGCTCGCGAGCGAATGCGGCGGCAGGCAGCAGGCCGAGTCGCCCGAGTGCACGCCGGCCTGTTCCACGTGCTCCATGATGCCGCCGATGAACACCTCGGCGCCGTCGCTCACGCAGTCGACGTCGACCTCGATGGCGTCGGTCAGATACCTGTCGAGAAGCACCGGCGAGTCGTTCGACACCTTCACCGCTTCTCTCATGTATCGCTCGAGCTCCGACTGCTGGTGCACGATTTCCATCGCGCGGCCGCCGAGCACGTAGCTCGGCCGCACCACTACCGGATAGCCGATGTCCTCGGCGTGCTTCACCGCCTCCTCGGCCGAGCGCGCGGTGCGGTTGGGCGGCTGGCGCAGCTTCAGCTTCGTCAGCAGCTGCTGGAAGCGCTCGCGGTCCTCCGCCACGTCGATCGAGTCGGCGCTGGTGCCGATGATCGGCACGCCGGCGGCGGCGAGCTCGCGCGCGAGCTTGAGCGGCGTCTGCCCCCCGTACTGCACGATCACGCCCCAGGGCCGCTCGGTCGCGACGATCTCGAGCACGTCCTCGAGCGTGACCGGCTCGAAGTAGAGGCGGTCGGAGGTGTCGTAGTCCGTCGATACGGTCTCGGGGTTGCAGTTGACCATGATGGTCTCGAACCCGTCGTCGCGCAGCGCGAGCGCGGCGTGCACGCAGCAATAGTCGAACTCGATGCCCTGCCCGATGCGGTTCGGCCCGCCGCCGAGCACCATGACCTTCTTGCGCGCGGTGGGCTGGGCCTCGTCCTCCTCCTCGTAGGTGGAGTACATGTAGGCCGTCCGGGTCGCGAACTCGGCGGCGCAGGTGTCGACGCGCTTGAACACCGGACGGATGCCGAGCGCGTGCCTTTTCTTCCTGACCTCCTCCTCCTTCGTATTGAAGAGATACGCGAGGCGCCGGTCGGAGAAGCCTTTCCTCTTCAAGACCCGGAGCCTCTGACCGTCTATTTCGGACAACCGCCTGTCGTCGAGCTCCATCTCGAGCTCGACGATCTCGCGGATCTGGTCGAGGAACCAGGGATCGATGCGCGTGAGGCGGTAGACCTCGTCGAGGGTGAAGCCGTTCTCGAACGCGTCGCCGACGTACCAGATGCGCTCCGGGCCGGGCTCGCCGAGCTCGCGCTCCAGGGTCTCGCGGTCGCGCGTGCGCTGGTTCAGGCCGTCGACGCCGACCTCCAGGCCGCGCAGCGCCTTCTGGAACGACTCCTGGAAGGTGCGGCCGATCGCCATCACCTCGCCGACCGACTTCATCTGCGTGGTGAGGCGGTCGTTCGCCTGCGGGAACTTCTCGAACGCGAACCGCGGCACCTTGGTGACGACGTAGTCGATGGTCGGCTCGAACGACGCCGGGGTCGCGCCGCCGGTGACTTCGTTCGCGATCTCGTCCAGGGTGTAGCCGACGGCGAGCTTGGCGGCGACCTTGGCGATGGGGAAGCCGGTCGCCTTGGAGGCGAGCGCGCTCGAGCGCGATACCCTGGGGTTCATCTCGATCACCACCATGCGGCCGTCCGCGGGGTTGATCGCGAACTGCACGTTGGAGCCGCCGGTGTCGACGCCGATCTCGCGCAGCACGGCGATCGACGCGTCGCGCATCACCTGGTATTCCTTGTCGGTGAGGGTCTGCGCCGGCGCCACGGTGATCGAATCGCCGGTGTGCACCCCCATCGGGTCGAGGTTCTCGATCGAGCACACGATGATGCAGTTGTCCTTGCGGTCGCGCACCGCCTCCATCTCGAACTCTTTCCAACCGATGAGCGACTCCTCGATCAGGAGCTCGCTGGTCGGCGAGGCCTCGAGGCCGCGCTCGCAGATCGCCACGAATTCCTCGCGGTTGTAGGCAATCCCTCCCCCGCTCCCGCCCAGGGTAAAGGAAGGTCTTATGACCACGGGAAAACCCAGTCCGGCCTGCACCTGCAGCGCCTCGCCCATCGAGTGGGCGAGCGCCGAGCGCGCCGAGGCGAGGCCGATCCGCGTCATCGCCTTCTTGAATTTCTCGCGGTCCTCGGCCTTGTCGATCGCCTCGCGCGAGGCGCCGATCATCTCCACGCCGAAGCTCTCGAGCACGCCCTCGCGCGCGAGGTCGAGCGCGCAGTTGAGCGCGGTCTGCCCGCCCATGGTCGGCAGCAGCGCGTCCGGGCGCTCCTTCTCGATGATGCGCGCCACCGTCTGCCAGGTGACCGGCTCGATGTAGGTGGCGTCGGCCATCTGCGGGTCGGTCATGATGGTGGCGGGATTGGAGTTCACCAGCACCACGCGGTAGCCCTCGGCGCGCAGC
>Ga0070704_100000100_pt1 | contig 29970 bp, 40 predicted proteins | sample KBSK5252metaG_FD_65467 | JGI IMG/M metagenome (GOLD analysis project Ga0070704, IMG submission 65467) | Corn, switchgrass and miscanthus rhizosphere microbial communities from Kellogg Biological Station, Michigan, USA - KBS K5-25-2 metaG | ecosystem: Host-associated > Plants > Roots >...
GTTCGCGGCGTCGGCAGCCGCAGGCAGCGTAAGACTTTGAGCCGCTGGGCCACGAAGAAAACACGGTGATCCGAACCCGCATTGGGATAGCGAAAATGGACACCGCGCAGGAAGAGTGCAGTATTTCGTCCATCGCTGCAGGGTATGGGAGGCCGCGACGTGGCAGATTCTGTTGAGAAGAATCCGCACCTGTTGCGTGCCTACCCGTCCCCGCGGTCGGCCTGCGCCCGCGCTGCCTGAATCGCCTGACTGAGCTCGACAGTGGCGATCCAGAGGTCGGCGAACTCCGGGTGTTCGGGGTTCATGATGCCGATGCGAAGATCGGTCGTCAGGCGGGTGCACAGCTCGAGCGCGCGCCGCACCCGGAATCGCTCCTCGAACGACGGGACGTCGTCGGCATGAGCGCCCTGTAGCTTGGCCCACAGCCCCAGTCGGGCATCGTCCAATCCCCGCTTGACCGCTTCCAGCTCCTCCACCGCGCCGTTCTCCGAGGAAATTGGGATGGTTTGAATGGCGGCGGCGAGCGCTGCGAGCCGATCCATGACATTCGCGTCGTCCATTGATCTCCTCGGTACGGGACCAGATTTGCTCCAACTCCGGAACCTACCAGCGCAAGCCGTCGCCGTCTATATCGTCCTTCGATGCCTACCCCATTCCCGCGAATCGGCCGGCCGGCGGGTTCAAGGCCGGGACGCCGGAACGATACGGAGAATCCGTCCATTCGGGCTGTCGGTCACCGCATAGAGAAACCCGTCCGGACCCTGCTGGATGTCGCGAAAGCGCTCCCGGAGCTCGCCGAGATGGCGCTCCTCCTTGGTGACGATTCCGTGGTCCAGCACCAGCCGGACCAACGCGCCCGGGGTCATCGAGCCCACGAACAGACTCCCCTTCCATCCCGGCAGCGAGTCGCCCCGATAGAAGACCATGCCTGAAGCGGCAATCACCGGATCCCAGTAGAACACCGGCTGCTCCATTCCAGGCTTTTCGGTCCCTTCGCCGATCTTGGCCCCCGAATAGTCCCGGCCGTAGGTGATCACCGGCCAGCCGTAGTTCTTCCCGGCTTCGGGATGGTTCAGCTCGTCACCCCCCGCCGCGCCATGTTCGGCGGTCCATAGCTGCCCGGTTTCCGGGTCCAGGGCAGCACCCTGCACGTTGCGATGGCCGTAGGACCAGATCTCCGGTTGCACCCCTGGACGCCCGATGAAGGGATTGTCCTTCGGCACCGTTCCGTCGGGATTGATCCGCATGACCTTGCCCATCCCGGCGCTCAGCGACTGTGCGCTGTCGCGATAGGCCTGTCGGTCACCCTGGGTGATGAAGATCGTGCCGTCCCGGCCAAAGACGATTCGCGACCCGAAATGCGCTGCCCCCTGGAGCTTCGGGCGCTGCCGGTAGATCACCTCCACATTTTCGAGCTGGCCCTGGCCGAGCCGGCCCCGTGCCACGGCGGTACCCGCCGTGCCTCCTTCCCCCGGCTCCGCAAACGAGAGGTAGACCATCCTGTTCTCCGCGAACCGCGGATCGAGCGTCACATCGAGCAGGCCACCCTGGCCGCGGGCAAAGACCGCGGGCACACCGCCAAGAGGCGCCGAAAGCGTTCCGTTCGGCTCGACGATGCGAAGCCGGCCCGGTCGCTCGGTCACGAGCATCCGGCCGTCGGGCATGAACGCGAGTCCCCAGGGATGCTCCAGTCCCCCGGCCACGGTCTCGGCGCGGACCACTCCGGTCATCGAGCTCGGCGTGGAGGATCGCGGAGCGGGTCCTTGCGCTGCTCCGCATGCAACGATCGTGACGATTAGAACGAGAGTCGGAGTCGGGTGTCGCATCTGCCACTCCTCGGAGCCGGTGTGATATTATCCGCCGAGCCGAACCTCTTCTCAACCAAGATACCCGCCGGCCGGATTCGGGAGGTATGCCGCCAGTCTATTTTGCCTCTCCCGCGAAATGGCGAGCCTGGCTCGAGCAGCATCACGCGAGCGCCGACGAGCTGGTGGTTGGATTCTACAAGCGGGCGACGGGGGAGCCGAGCCTGACGTGGCCCGAGTCCGTCGACCAGGCGCTCTGCTTCGGCTGGATCGATGGCATCCGCCGGCGGGTCGACGACGCCCGGTACACGATCCGCTTTACTCCGCGCCGGGCGCGAAGCATCTGGAGCCTGGTCAATACGAAGCGAGTCGCCGAGTTGACGAAACAGAAGTTGATGCGTCCGGCGGGCCTCCGGGCATTCGAGGCGCGGACGAAAACCGGAGTGTACCACTACGAGCAGGTGCGCAAAGCGTCGCTCGGAGCGGCGTACGAGAAGAAACTGAAGGCCGTGCCGGGGGCATGGAAATACTTCAAGTCGCGGGCCCCTTGGCTGCAGCGAAACCTGATCCTGTGGGTGACGAGCGCCAAGCAGGAGGGAACGCGGCTGAGGCGGCTGGCTTTCCTTATCACCGCTTGCGCGGAGGGTCGTCCGATCGGAGGATTGACGCCTCCGAAGTAGCCGGCGCACGGAGCTCGTAGAACCCCGCGTCGCACACGGGGAGATATCCGATGCGCCGGTAAATCGCGTTGGAGGTCGGGTTGGCCAGATCGGTGTAGAGACAGCAGTACGCATTTCCCTGCTCGAGCAGGTGCCGGCTCAGCGCCGCGACGCATGCCGTCGCATAACCCCGCCCCCGGTGCTCGGGCGGAGTGTAGACGAAGTTGACTCTCACCCCGTTGGCGGTCTTTCCCGTCCACGCCGCCATCGAGACCGGACCGGGGTCGTCCCACACGAAGAGACTTCCTTTCAGCACGCGATCCTTCGCGATCTCCGCCGCGTGCCGCTCATCTCCCATGAGGGACAGCATGTCCGCCATCCATGGCGTCAGCGCGCCGATTTCTTCCGGCCGTGCGGGACGCAGCTTGCCTGGCGCCGGCCGGACAGGCGGAATCACGGTCCTGAGCTCATGAATCCGCTGCCGCATCCGCTGCTCGGCGTGGCGGCCGGTGGACCGGGCAAGAAGCTCCGCGAAGGCAGCGACCGAGGGCTCGGGTCCTCCCACCGAGGATGCGTCCGGGCAGGCGGACCCCGCGTCAGCGACGAGCGCGGCAAGAGTCTCCGGGTCGCGAATCGCGGTGATACCGACTTTGTCGGTGACACTGCGGAAGGCACAGCCGACGACCTCGTCCCCTCGGAGCGCGGCGGCGAAGTACTCCGCCTCGCCGGGAGCGTCTCCCCGCTCCGAGATCTCCCGCGCGATCCCCAGCATGAGATTGTTCGCCACCTCGGCCGTGTAGAGAAAACCCTCTGTCGCCGAGAGAAAGGCGCGAGCGGTCGGATATCGCGTGACCCTGATCGGAGTCGTCATCCAGTCACCACGACGGCCCGTAGGGCTGGAATCCGGGTCCACCGGATCCAGAGCTCCGCCGCGACGTACGTCACCCCGAGTCCGATCCAGAAGGATGCCGCGAGGAGCTCGAGGGGAGGCCGGCCGGTCAGGACGAGGAGTGGAATGGATACGACCCGCACCGTCGCAATGCCGGCTCCGATGGAGATCAGCCGGAGCATCCATTCGCGGTGCGTGGTGATGTCTCCACGGCGGATCGCCGCATAAGCCCGCCACAGTGCGACGACGAAGATCGTGCCGAAGAGATAGATCGCGGCGTCCGCCGCCACGCCCCCGAAGGGTGAAAGCGCGGCAAACAGCAATCCCGACGCCACCGTGGGAATGGCTGCGATCAGCGCGATCCGGCCGGTGATTCGATGAATGCGCGGATAGCGTTGCCGGATGCCGGTCGAGAATTGAAACGGCGCGAGAGCGAGGAACACACATCCCGCCGTGACGTGGACCAGTGTGAGCCATGCGGCGTCCGCGAACCACGCCTCGACGATGTCGGTGTCCGAAATCATCCAGAGCGGAAGCGACGAGCGAATCCACGCGAAGGTCGATCCACCGGTCGCGACCGCGACGCCGCGCGCGACTGCCGCAACGATCCCGAGCACCGCGAGCACTCCGAGGCCGGGCCAGAGCACCCAGCGTCGCAGTCCGAGTGCCCTCACGACGTGGCCGTCCTGTTTGGGTGGCATGGCTCCTTAGAGGTCCCGAGTGCGCTTCCGCGCCATCGACAGTCCGGCGTACAGCAACAGCCCCGCCATCGCGGCGATCCCGGCGTCGCGCGCCTGGCGAATCGTGCTGTGCGAAAGGAGCCACCCGACCAGGATGAGCGCAATGACCGAGACCGCGACTCCCGCTGGCGCGCGGAACATCGCGGCGGGAGCATTCGCCCGGCGCCGAAGCACCGGCAATGCCGCGCAGGTCACGGCGTAGCTGAGCAGCCTTGCGATCACGCTGATCGTCGCGGCGTAGACGAACGAGCCCGTCACCGTGAGCAGGAGCACGGCGCCCGACGTGATGAGGATGGCCACGTGTGGTGTCCTGAATCTCGGATGCGTGCTGGCGATGGCGCGCGGGAGCAGACCCCCTTCGGCCATCGCGAAGGGCAGCCGGGATCCGGTCATGACGATCACGTTCAGATTCCCGAGAATCGAGACCACCGCCCCGGTGGTGATCAATGTGGCGCCCCAGGAGCCGAGGAAGCGTCCTCCGGCATCGGCGAGCGGCCGGGGGGAGCCCGCCAGCGTCGGAAGCGTGCCGATGGCGACGAGCTGAATCAGAAAATAGAGTACGACGACGACGCCGATGGCGTAGAGCAGCGCACGCGGGAGATCTGCCCGTGGATCTTTGGCTTCTCCACCGGAGATCGTCGTCATCTCGAACCCGCTGAACGCGTAGACCAGGAGCAGCACCGTGGCGGAGAACTCTCCCACCTCGGGCGGCGCCGCGAGAGAATAGCGGCCCGTATCGAGCACCAGCACTCCGACGGCGACGAAGAGCAGCAGCGGGAGGAGTTTGGATACGGTAAAAAGGTTGTTGGCCCGGGTCGCGTTGCGAACCCCGCGCAAGTTCACCACGGTGAGCGCGGCGACCACCGCCCCGATGAGAATGACCCGCGGCGTCGGCGATTCCGCGCCCGGCCAGAAATGGCCGAGGTACCCGATCATGAGGTTGCAGTTGGCTGCGAAAGCCGTCATCCGCGCGATCCAGATCAGCCATCCGACCTCGAAGCCGACCAGTGGACCGAACGTCTCCCGCGCGTACAGGTAGGGACCGCCGGTTCCGGTAAACCGGCTGCTCACTTCGGCAAAGCAGAGAATGATGAGGGTGACGACGAACCCGCACGCCAGAAAGGCGACGAGACTCCACGCTCCGATGCGGCGAAACGCTTCCGAGGGAAGTCCGAAGATCCCCGCGCCGATGATCGCGTTGACGGTAAGCGCCACGAGATCCCACCGGCGGATCGCGCGAACCAGGCCTGTCCGGCTCGGAGTCTCCGCCGCCGGCCGGGGGATTCTAGGGTTCCTCCGACCGTGGTGGAAACCGCGGGATCCACCGCCCCACCTTCGCCGTATATCGCTCGTACGAAGCCCCGAATTGCCGCCGCAGATACGGCTCCTCGTAACCCATGACGAAAAGATTCACGACGACGAAGCCGACGGCGGCGAAGGTCAGGAGATCGAGGGAGCGGGTCAGGAGGACCTCGCCGAGCAGGATGGTCGCGACACTCAGGTACATCGGATTCCGGACGTAGCGATAGAGGCCGGTCACGACCAGCTCACGAGGTGGGTCCGCCGGGGACAGCGTCCCCCGGCCCCTGGCCGCGAACTCCCAGATACAGCGCCCGAGCAGGAGCGCGCCAGTGATCACCAGCATTCCACCGGCCCAGTGCAGCGGATCGCGGACGTCCAACCGTACGTTGCCCAGCCCGAAATAGCGCCACGGCAGATAGACCGTCATCGTGCCGGGGAGGATGACGGTCCAGAGGAGACTCCGGGCGGCGAGCCACACCGCGCTCACATCGCTCCGTATCGAAGCATCATGGGTCCAATCTACGTCCTGCGCCGCCGCCGGGGATCGACCGGCGTCGGAAGCTCGAACCAGATCTCGACGGTATAGCCGTCGGGATCCTTCGCGAAGAGGTACGGCTCGCCCGGAATGAAGCTCCCCTGCTCGAGGACCGTCCCTCCGGACGTCACGACCGCGCGGGCCGCGCCGGCAATGCCACCGGCGGATCGGAGCCGGTAACCGAAATGCCTGATGCCGCCGGACTTCCCTGCCCCGGCCCGCGCCTTCTCGAGCACGAGCACGTCGCGCGCGCCAGGGGTTTGCAGCTGGGCGAAGCCCGGGTCGCGATAGACCACCTTCGCCCCGAAGACTCCCTGGTAGAACGCGATCGAGCGATCGAGGTCACGGACGGCGAGTGCGATGTGGGTCAGGCCGTAGGTGCGCAGCATGGCTCATTCCTCGACTGGAGTACCTGGGTACTGGGAGCTGGGTACTGGGAGCTGGGTACCACCAGCCCCCAGCACCCAGCACCCAGTCCCCGACTTCAAACCCGGTGAGCCCTCCCGGCATCCTAGCTGTGGATCGTTCAACCCTTCGACCGAACGGGAGTCAACCATGAACACCATCCTCTGGTCCCTCGCGCTGTCCCTTGTTGTCTCCGCCCCGTCCACCCCGGATCGCGCCGGCGGCTGGGCCACGATCAGTGTCGAAAAGGTGCCCGACAAGGTGGTGACGGGACAGCCGCTCGACCTCGTATTCGTGGTCAAGCAACACGGCGTCACCCCGCTGTCCGGACTCAAGCCCACACTCGAAGTGAAGGGCGCCGGCGCGGTGACTCGCGTCGAGGCCTCGCCGGGCAAGGAAAAGGGCCAGTACAAGGCCACGGTCGTCCTGGCACAGGCGGGCAGCTATTTCATCACGATTCACAGCGGCTTCGGCGAGAGCCGGCTGACGCTCCCCGCCATCTCGGCGGTCGCGTCGATCACCGGAACCCACTGAAACAGCTAGGGCACGACGACGAGCGTGCCGGTCATTCCGGTCGCGAAGTGCGGAAGGCAGACGAACGGATAGCGGCCCGGCGGCAACGCCGGGACCGCTATTTCGTACGTATCGTTCTCGTCGACGAGGAGGGGGCTCGAGAGGGGGCCGATTTTTTCTCCCGGCATGGCCCGCTCGAGGAGGGCGCGTGATGCCTCGGGGATGGAATCGGAAAAGAACTGAACGCTGTGGGGACCGCCCACCTCGTTGGTGAAGCGAAGCGTGTCCCCCGCGCGAGCGGTGATCGTCGCGGGAATGAACCGGGCGGAAGTCATCCGGATTTCGTGAACCGCCGGTGCCTGCGGCTGGTGAAACGCCGCAAGCCCGAGAAATCCCGAAAGGAGTGCGGCGGCATACCGCGCGTGGCTCATTGTCCGGGCCTCGGTTCGCCGGGCCGGTAGCTCTGAAGCGCGCCCGACGGACAGCGGGCGATCTGCGCCGCAACCTCGTCGGCGGGAGCCGCCTCCGGTCGCACCCATCGTTTCCGGCGCACGTCGAATACCATCGGCAAGCCGCGGACGCAGTTCCCCGAGTGAATGCACAGCGCGGGATCGAAGGTGACGGTGATGTCGGGGGTCTCGTATACCTGCAGCCGGTCACTCATCGCATTCTCTCCTTTTTCATACTGGAGCCCTCTGAGCTATGCGATCACGAAGGCGCGCACCGGAAACGTCCCGAATCCACGGACCTTGACCGGTACCGCGAAGAACCGGCCCCCCCGCTCGGGGACGATGTCGAGGCCGCGCATATGCTCGACGATTGGAATATCGTGCCCCAGCAGCACGGTGTGAACCGGCCGGGATCCGTCCTCCGTATCGTCGATGTTGAAGGAATCGATGCCCACGAGAGTGGCGCCCGACCGGGCCAGCCACTCCGCCAGCTCGCCGGTGAGGTGCGGATGGCCCTCGAAGTATGCGTCGGTCCGCCAGTGGCGATCCCACCCCGTCTCGAAGAGGACGGCGCGGCCGCGAACTTCTTCGGGCCGGAGCGCGAGCCGGGAAATCTCCCGCGGAGCGCCGGAGGGAATCCGCACCACTACACACTCGAGATTGGCGAGGGAGGAAAGGCTGAGTCCCGCGAGATCCTTGCCGTCGGAGTACCGGTGAAACGGGCTGTCGATATACGTCCCGGTATTGGCGACCATCTCGATCTTCCCGATCTGGAACTCCGTTCCCGCCGCGTAAATCGCGCGCGATTCCTCCCGGCTCAGATAGTCGCAGATGATCGGAGCGGGGAGTCCTTTGTATGTCACCATCCCATGCTCGACGGTGTGACTCACGTCGATGAGCACGGGGGGAACGACGGGTGGCGTCATGGGAAAAGTGCGCCGGAGAGCTGCTTGGCCATGAACACCGCGCTTGCCGGGCACAGATCGCCGAATTCCCTGGTCCGCCGGACTGCAGGGGGCGCCGTCTCGCGATCCGCCCGGACATAGCCCAGGCGTTCGAAGAATTCAGCCGCTGTCGTGGTGAGGAGGTAGATCGAAGTCACTCCCAGCTCCCGCGCGTGCTCCTCGGCGGCCGCCACCAGGGCACGGCCGCTTCCAGCACCCCGGGAATCGGCTTCGACCGCGAGGGATCGCAGGAGCGCTTCCGTTCCCAGCAGCTCGAGGCCGACGACGCCGTGGGGCCGATCCACGGCGCCGCACCCGAAGAAATGGCTCAGGTCGACCTGCGAAAGATCCGCGGTGGGTAAACCGGCCGACTCCACCAGCCGTCGCACCGCGGCAGCCCCGGGCTGCCGGAAAATCGGAATCGCGTTCCTGCCTTACGGGGCGCGCGTGCCTTCGACCCGGAGGCGAACCACCGAATCGGCGCCGGCGGTCACATAGTGTGCGACGGTGCTCCCGACCAGCTTGCCGTCCCGGAGCCGGACGACAGTTTGGGTACTCACCTTGACGCCCTTGCGGAGGACGCTCTCGTACGGGCCCGATTCGGTCGTCAGGCTGTCACCGGCCATTGCGACCACCCGGACCGGCATGATGGGGCGCCCGGGCAGGGCCATCGTCCAGCCCGCCGTATCGGCCGTCGCGACCATGGTCGCCGTCACCAGGACGGAATCGCTGCCCTCGGCGGTCGTCCGCATCGTCCAGGTGCCGGCGACGTCGGCGAGCGCAATCGGCGCGGGCGGGGGAGGTGCGACTACGGCCGTCGTATCCTGGGCCGGGGGCTGTTCGGACTTGCCGCAGCCCGCGACCACGGCAGCACAGCACAACAAGGTGAGGAACCGCATGAACCCTCCAAGACGAAGCGTACATATATGTGGGAAAGCGGATGCGCCCGCGAATGTACGATTGGCTGGCGGGAACGGCAATGCAGCCCCTCTCGTGAGGGCCGGCCGCTTCAGGTCCCGGGAGCGATGCGGTAGTCGAAGATGTAGGAGTGCTTCCCCCCCTCGATGATGATGGTCATGTTGCCCGAGATGCCCGCGAGCTCGCCGGTACCGGAGTCCGGAACCACCGAGATGACCAACGACGGCGCACCGCGGTTCATGGAGCCGCTGTGCTGCAGGATGAAGCTCCCGGGCTTTCCATGCAGCGTGCCGCTCACCCGCTCGATCGCGACGTAGCCCGCGGAATTCCTGACCTCCGCCGATCCTCCAGTGAGCATCTCCCCCTTGCTGGTCGCGACCAGATCTCCCTGAAACTGTTTGTCGATGGAAAACCTGGCGAGCGGCGCCCCGGAGTGATCGTGCGCCGTCGGAACCGGATTCAGTTTGACCTCGAAGGTGCCGCCGGCATGGGTCACGATCGTCTCCTCATCCCTTCGAATGTACAGCTCGGAACGCTTCCTCAGACCGGTCTCAGAATCCGCATGTATTCCACCCACGGGCCGACGGCTTCGGTGTACTGCCGCGCCATCACGCGAGAGATCTGCACGATGTGGTCGAGGTCGTGCACGACCCAGCTCGAGAGGAGCTGCCCCAGAGTCACCGTCCCGAGCGCGGGATGCCGCCCCCGTCGTGGCAGGTCCGCGGAGGTGAGCCCCAGCGCGGCGAGGCGGGCGAGACTCGACTCCCGGAGCGATGCGAAGGTGTCGAGCAGCTCCGCGAGGGTTCGTCCCCGCGAGGCATCGAACATCGCGAATCTGTCGAACGGAATGAAGGCCACCGATGCCCCGTGCGTCAGGAGATGCTCCACTCGCGGCATCCAGTCGGTCCGCTCCCCGTGAATGAGATGCCCGACCACGTCGAACGGATTCCAGGTGTCCGGGCCCTCGGTCGCCTCTATCCAGGGCGACGGGAGCTCCAGGAGAAGCGCGCGCAGCACCGCGGGAGTCCGCGCAAGCAACGGGGTTGCCGTCTCGAAAGTGAATTCCATGTGGTCTCTCGCTTTGGGGTCACGGACAAGTCACGGCCCCAGGCTTGGTTTCAGGTGTCACGATGGCGTCGTCTCACGAAGGAGGTGCAGCGTGCTGGCCAATACAATCACCCTGTCGCGATTCCCGCTGCTGCTCTGCAGCATGCTGATGCTCTACTTCGGGCCGGCATCGGTGCGACTTGCCTCCGTGGGACTGCTCTTCGTCGGGATCATGCTCGATACGGTGGACGGCGTCGTCGCACGGAAAACGGGACAGACGAGCCTCCTCGGTAGCGTGCTGGACATCGCCGCGGACCGGACCTACGAGCTGGTGCTCTGGGTGTGCTTCGCCGACCTTCGGATGATCCCGGCCGCCATCCCCTTGATCGTCCTCGTTCGCACCACGCTCACCGATGCATTGCGGAGTATCGGTGTCGGCCAGGGATTGGCTCCATTCAAACAGCATCGCACCGCGCTCGGCCGGTTTCTCGTGGGCTCGACCTGGATGCGGGTCGGATACGCCGTCTCCAAGGTGGTCACGTTTTGCGGCCTGGCACTCGCGCACGCCTTCGCCGCTTTTCCCACCGGCACGGCGATGCGACTCGCCGCGCCGCCCCTGATGGATATGCTCCGCGTGAGCGCCTGGGTTACCGTTGGTTTCTGCGTGCTGCGCGGGATCCCCGTCATCCTCCATGCAGCGCGGCAATACTGGAATGCGCCACAGGCCGACGGAGGGAATCCGTCGGCCTGTGGAGTGACCCCATGACCCGGGGTCTAGAAAGCGGGCGACACCTCGGGAAGCTGATAGGGGTACTTCTGCCTCCCGGTCAGGCCGTCCAGCGCACCCTGTTTGGTCAGGCGGTCTTCGGCAAAAAAGAGATAGGCGCGAACCTTGTTTCCGTGCGCCAGCAGTTCCTCTTCAGTACAACCGGAGCCGGCGGTCAGCTCCGCGAGCAGTTTGGCGTACCCGCGGCTGTTCTTGGTCGCCAGATCGGGACGAGAGAGCTGGAAGCAGAGTCGGTCGAAGGAACTGGCCCACTGGACGTCGAGCGGACCACACGACGGAGCGGCGCCGCTTGCTGGAGGGAAGGCCGTCGCCCGCTGCCGCTTCTCAACCTGAGTCAGAGTTGACATGTGCGCTCCCTGCGCGGAAAACCCGCTGAAAAAGACGACGCCGGGATCCCTGAGATTGGCGTCTCCCTGAAAGATAGCCGGATCGCCCCCCGGGGGTCGGGTGGAGCGTATTCGGGCGGTCTAGCGGAGGCCAAGGGTGACCTTCGCGACCATTCGCGCATGTGCCAGGCCGCCCCAGCACACCACCGCCGCGACGAGGAGCGCCATGGCGCCACTCAGGACTCCCGTCCACCACGCCGTACCGCCCCAGACCACCGGGGCGAGACCCGCCGTCATGGTGAGCGCGAAAGCCCACGCTCCAAAGGCCCCCCGGGCCCAGCGAGGTCGGGCAAACAGGGCGATCAGGCACATGATCGCCGCCAGCCCGTACAGTATCTGAAACACTGCCGCGACACGCTGCCCGCCCCCCTCCGCGTCTCGCAAACCGTCGAGGCCTTCCTTGACCCCGAGCCAGACCGTACCGCCCAGCGCGAGGCTCACGAGGACGAGGCGAAGGCGCTGGGGCCACGTCGTCATCGCAATCGCCGCAGTTCGACCTCCGACATGATGAACCCGAATCCGGGCCAGCCCCCCGACTTCACCGACCGCCCGAACCACTCCCGCGCGCGCGCCGTGTCTCCCCGTACGAGGTACCAGTTGCCCACCCCGTAGCTCAGGGTGGCGACGGCGATATCACTGGTATCCGCCGGGGTCAAAACATTGTCGGGGCCGATCTGTCCGCGGTAGAGCTTGAGCCGCTGAGAGTATGCGTTGTTCACCGGCAGGGAGTCGGGACGCCGGTCGAGCATCGCCTGCGCTTCGGCCCCCCTCCCCGCCCGGGAGAGCGACATCCAGAGCCAGTCGGTCGCACCGGCCAGCTCGCCGGCATCCGGCGCTCGCGGCTGGGCGTGCTGGAATGCGTCCGCCGCGCCGGTGAAGTCCGCCCGGGCATACCGCACGATGCCGAGGTGATACCAGATCCCGTAGTTGGTGCTGTCGAGACGATTGCCCCGCAGGAGATCGGCCATTGCCCGGTCGAATTCTCGAACCGAGAGATAGCGATGCCCTCGCCAGCGATAGAGCATCGGGTGCTCCGGCGCGATCGCGAATCCGCGGGTGAACGTCTCGATCGCCTCGCGAAACTGGCGGGCGCCTGATTGGGCGATGCCGAGCTGGATGATACGGTCCACATTCCGCGGGTCCGCGGCGAGCGCTTGCTCCGCGCGCGCGATCGCCCCGGTGTCGGGCTGCGAACGGTATTCGACCCCGCTCGGCGAGCGATACTGTACCGACTGACCCGAGGCCGGGGCGACGAGCGTGGCCGCGAGCAGGACACCCACCCCGCCGACTCGCCTCAGAGGTATTTGAGCCATCCGTCACCTTTCCTGGCCTTCACCTGGGCGTACCACCGGCATGCGAAGTACAGCAGAACGACCGCCACGGCCCAGACGAGGTAGAGCAATCCGAGGCCCCAGGTGTATCCGTCGGGAGCGTCCGGATTCCCCATCGGGTGGTTCGTGAACAGCCACGGGCTCACCGTGCCGAGCCGGATCTTCGACACCAGCAGGGCGAGTGCATGGATGAGCGGGATGTGCAGCAGGTAAAAGAAGAATGGCACTCGCCCGAACACCGTGAGCCACTCGGCCAGCTTGCCGCGCGCCGACTCGAGCAGCGGAATCAGGGTGATGGTGGGCCCGAGCGTCATCAGGAGAAAGTTGAACGAGGCGGGGTATTTCGACGGATTGAGAAATGCCAGGAGCGCCGGCATGGCCCGCCCGCCGTCGCCGCCGTCCGGCGCTCCGCCCCAGGGCGAGGGATCTCCATAGAGATTGAGCCCGCGCAGGACCACGAACAGTGCCGTCGCGGTGAGCCCGATGCCCAGGCACAGCCGCCGCCGCCGCGCCGGATCCGAGGTCAGAATCGTGCCGAACGCATAACCCGCGGCCATCACACCGATCCAGGGCACGATCGAGTAGAGCACGATCAACGGAGGGCCGCCGGCGCCGAGCCGCACCGGCTCGGCGAAGAATCCGAAGTAGAGAATCGTCCAGAGCCACCCCAGCGGACGTTCCGGCATCGACGAGGCGAGCTGGAAAAAGCGTGAATCGAGCAGATTGTGCCCGGCGATGACCGCGAGGCCGACGAATCCGACGACGCGGACCGGCAGTTTCACGAGCACGGCCATCAGGATCATGCACCAGCCGATCATCCAGATGACGCCGGCGAGCATGTAATGCTCGTAATCCAGGTTGAACGTCCAGGAGAGCCGGATGACGGTGAGCTCGAGCAGCACGAGCCAGGCGCCGCGGATGAGCAGGAATCTCGAGAGATCGCCGTGCTTCCGGCCGTAGAAGTACGCACTGCTCCCCGCGAGGAAAACGAAGGCCGGAGCGCAGAAATGGGTGATCCATCTGGTGAAGAAGATGCCCGGCGTCGGGCCGCCGCCGGGTAGTCCCGAAAACACCCGCACATGGTCGATGGCCATGAGGACCATCACCGCGCCGCGGATGATGTCGATGGAGCGGAGTCTGCTGCTGGGAGAGTCTTCCATGGGCGCCGGATTCCTTCCCAACCTATCCGGCGCCGGTGAATCCGCTAGAGCGGGCCCGCCGATTTACGGCGACGCCGGTGGAGGCCGGGCACCCGGCGCGCGCTTGGCCCAGAATTCGTCTTCGCCTGCGCCGGCAAAGTCCACCGTGCCTTTCATGGAATCGCCGGTGACGATCGCCGTGATCGTGAGCTCGAGCGGATTGTCGTTATACATCACCGTGTAGCTGAATCGCACCACCGTTCCCTTGATGGTCCCCAGCAACGGCACGTCGCCCGCCTCACGCTTGACGGTCCCCGTCAGCGTGTCGCCGCTCACCTGGAACACGATCTTGAAGGACCGGGTCCCGCCCGGCGTGTTGAAGGACGCATCCCATTCACCGGCGATCGACTGCGCCGGTGCGGCGGTCGTGACCGCGGCGCAACAGACCACCGCCGAGAGCAACATTCGCTTCATACCTCGACTCCGTTGGATGAAAGACCGTCGGAAAGATAGTCCACCGGCCGGAAGAGGGTCCACGTCTCGAGGGTGTCCGCGACGCGGGCGTGCCCCTCGACTCGATATCCGAAGTGCGCATACAGTGAAAGGTTGCGCGGATGCTCGGTGCTCAGGCTCACTCCCGTCGAGCGCGGGTCGGCCCCCGCCAGCGCATGGACCGCATCCAGGAGCCTTCGAGAGAGGCCTTTTCCCTGATGGCCCCGGCACACGCCGATCATGTTGAGATGGTGATGCGGGGCGCTGATCGCGAACTGCTGCGCGGCCGAGCTGAAGGCCTCATAGCGAGCCCGCGCCTCGCGGCCGAGCTCGGCCCACACCGCCTCACGGTGCGCGAGCAGCGCCGGCGGCGGACTCGGATCACCAGGGAGGGTCATCGTGGCGGTCGCGACCAGGTCGCCGTCCTCGTCATCCACGCCGAGGAGCGGGTCGTTCCGAAACACCCGGCCGCTCACGAACAGGCCGACGAGGGTCCGCAGGCGGTCGTCATACGGAGGCTCGGGCCCGAGCACGTACCGCATGACTGGATAATCGTAAAACGCATCGGACAGGACCCGGACGACGTCCGGCATCCGGTCGGAGGAGAGCATCAAGACCGTCATCGCAGCATTCGGCCGGCCAGCTCTTTCACGAGCTTCGCGGCCACGCAGGCAGTCATGCCGGAACGATCCTGCTTCGGGTTGAGCTCGACGACATCCGCCCCGATCACCGGTCCGCCCAGGTGCTGCACCAGGCTCACGACCTCCCGCACCGTCAGGCCCCCCGGTTCCCAATGCGAGACGCCGGGGGCATGTGCGGGGTCCAGGCCATCCAGATCGATGGAGACATAGACGGGTCCCTCCACCCGCGGACGCGCGCCGCCGGCCCAGGCCCGCATGTCGATCACTTCGACTCCAAAGCGTGCCGCCTGCTCCTGCTGGTGGCCGTTCATCGTTCGGATGCCCACCTGTACCAGGCGGGACGCGAGCCCTTCCTCCATGATGCGGGCGAAGGGGCACGCGTGCGAGAAACGGTCCCCTTCGAACTCGTCGTAGAGATCGGGGTGGGCGTCGACCTGCACGAGCGTCGGCTTCGGATACACTCGGTTGATCGCCCGGAGAATCGGATAAGTGACCGAGTGGTCCCCGCCAAGCGCCAGGGAACGCGCGCCCGAGGAAAGCAGCGCGGCGATGCCGGCTTCGATCAGTCCGCGCGCCTCACCCGTCGCCGGAAGCACGAGGTCGCCGGCATCTCCCAGACCGTCCTCGCCGGAGAGACAGCGGAGCTCTTCCGACCACGCGTTTCCCGCCGGCGAGTGCAGCGCTTCGCGTATGAGCGGCGGCGCTTCCGCCGGTCCGCGCAGATAGGAGGAGCTGGCATCGTACGGCAGTCCGATCAGGCGCGGCGCCGGGAGACGCACTCACACCCCCACAAGCGCGTTGAATACGGACATGCAGGCACGGCCCGAGTTCCGTCGCCAACCGGCCCCGGCCAGACCGAGGAGGCCCGGAGAGTCCTGGTCGAGAAAGTAGGGGGACAGGAGATACGCGTTGGTCACCGGTTCCCGTCCCATCCTACCCGGCCAGCTGATAGGCCGCCGCGATCCAGCCTCGAAGCTCGGCATCCAGCTCACGGGGAGATGCCAGCCTGATCTCGACGTGCCAGCGGTTGGCCGACGCCTGCTCGCTCTTGCGAATGCGGGGGCTCCCGATGTCGGTGGCGGATTTGAGCGTGAGAATCAGCGCGGCGCGTTGCGTCGCGATGCCGGCGAACGCGGTGGCGCGGCACCAGTGGATCGAGGTCTTCTTGACCTCGACCCGTACCGGACCCAGGGTACGCGCCGCGCGGAGCAGCTCGGCATAGGTTGCCGCAACATTGGGTTCTTTCCCCCGCAAGTGGGCCGTCACGGTCGTGGGCGCGGGTTTCGCCGGCATCCCGGTTCGTCTCCGTAGTAGATCGGTCAGGGCCGGATCAGCAGCAATCGCGCCTGTTTGAGGTAGGGTTCGGCGGCACGGCAACGCGGTTCGGCGCGCTCCAGGCCGCAGAGCAGTGGAGCGAGCTCGCGGACTCTGCTCCAGGTCGCGGCCTCGAGGCAGGAGATCCGCATCATGAGCTCAAGCGTGCCGCCTCGGTATGCGGAAGCCTCCCACCCGCACTCGGCCACGATGTACGCTCCCCACGCTGTTTGTGCCGAGTCGAGTCCGCCGAATTGCGGTTGCGGCAGATTCCTGCGAAGCTCGGCCAGCAGCTGGCTCAGCCGCTCCTGCGCAGCAGTCAGATCCGTTTCGGTGCACCTGTTCATGATCAGTTGCGTCGACGCCGAGTCGAGGCATCCCGATCGCATCCGCAGGAACCCCTGCGCCGAGGCCGGCGTCGCCAGCAGGGCGGACGCGACGGCGACGCGTGCCAGACCGGCGAAAAGCGAGGGCATCACGAGTTGGAGTCGCATGCGGTGCTCCAGGAAGATCGCCTTCGCGCCGAAGAGGTATGATACTGGCCGGATGGCCGAGGTGCCACGGGAGAATCGACAACGCTTTCGGTTGCGGGTAATTTCTCGGCGTCACCGCAATGGATCTCATCGAGGGGGGCCGAATGAGTGGTGTGCGGGTACTGGTCGGGACACGCAAGGGCGCCTTCGTCCTGACGGCGGATGGAAAACGCAAAGCGTGGGATGTCAGCGGTCCCCATCTTCCCGGATGGGAGATCTACCATGTCAAAGGGTCCCCCGCCGACCCGAATCGGCTGTACGCATCCCAGTCCAGCAGCTGGTTCGGCCAGGTGATCCAGCGTTCCGACGACGGCGGACGGAGCTGGGCGCCGGCAGGCAACCAATTCGTCTATGACGGCGTGACCGGCACGCATCAATGGTACGACGGCACTCCGCATCCCTGGGAATTCAAGCGCGTCTGGCATCTCGAGCCGGCGCTCGCCGATCCCGATACCGTGTACGCCGGCGTCGAGGACGCCGCCCTCTTCCGCTCGACCGATGGCGCCCAGAGCTGGCAGGAGCTCTCGGGACTCCGGGGTCACGGTTCAGGGCCCCGCTGGCAGCCGGGAGCCGGAGGGTTGTGCCTTCACACCATCCTCCTCGACCCGACCGACCCGAAGCGCATCTACATCGCCATCTCCGCCGCGGGCGCATTCCGGACCGACGACGGGGGCACCACCTGGCAGCCCATCAACCAGGGACTGAAATCCGAATACATCCCCGACCCCACGGCCGAAGTCGGCCATTGCGTCCACCGCATCGCGATGCATCGGTCCCGCCCCAACGTGCTGTTCATGCAAAAGCACTGGGACGTGATGCGAAGCGATGACTCCGGCGATTCGTGGCACGAGGTGAGCGGAAACCTGCCGACAGATTTCGGATTCCCGATCGATGTGCACGCGCACGAGCCCGACACCATATATGTCGTGCCGATCACCAGCGACTCCCAGCATTTTCCGCCCGAAGGCAAACTGCGCGTCTATCGCAGCCGGACCGGCGGAAATGAATGGGAAGCGCTGACCAATGGCCTCCCCCAAAGGGACTGCTACGTGAATGTGCTGCGCGACGCGATGGCGGTGGATTCGCTCGAGTCCTGCGGCGTCTACTTCGGCACCACCGGCGGCCAGGTCTACGCCTCGGCCGACGCCGGCGACACCTGGGCCGCGATCGTGCGAGACCTGCCCCCGGTGCTCTCCGTCGAGGTCCAGACCCTGGCATGATCCGGGTGATTCTGCCGGCACCCTTGCGCGCTCTCGCGCGCATCGACGGCGAGCTCCGGCTCGACCTGACGGGAGCGGCCACGCAACGCTCGGTCCTCGATGCGGTCGAAGCCGGCTATCCGGCGCTGCGTGGCACTATCCGCGACCAGGTCACTCAGCAGCGCCGGCCCTTCGTGAGATTCTTCGCCTGCGAGCAGGACCTGTCGCACGAGTCACCCGACAACCCGCTGCCCGAGCCGGTCGCCGGAGGCAGCGAGCCGTTCATGATCGTGGGCGCGATCGCCGGCGGCTGAGGTCTGCCGCGGCGAGAGGCCAGGTCGGAAACTGGAATTCGAATCCCTGCGCGAGCAGTCGTCCCGGAATCACCCGTCGGCTCTTCAGGATAAGCTCGGTTTCCGTCTTCATGGCGATGGCACCGACCTCCAGCATCCACCGGGTGGCCGGCAGTCCGATCCGCACCCCCATGGCGCGGCGCAGGTCGGCCATGAACTCCGCCTGCGGCAGGGGCGCCGGGGAAGCGACATTCACCGGCCCTTCGAGGTCGTCGTGTGCGATGATCCAAAGCAGCGCTTCGACGAAGTCGGCCTCGTGGATCCACGACACGTACTGCCGGCCCGAGCCGGCGCGTCCCCCGAGACCTTTCCGGACCAGACCCGCAAGCGCGTCGAAGATGCCGCCTCGGTCGGGACTCATGATCATCGCCGACCGGAGCGCTACTCTGCGGGTGCCAGGAACCCTGGCATCGTTCAGCGTTCGCTCCCAGGCAGTCGCGACCTCTATGCTGAATCGCCAGGTGTCCGGCACATCGGGTTCGGAGCCGCCGATGATCCCGGTGGCCTCATCGTTCGGGAGATCGAATCGATGGGCATAAATGGTCGCCGTGCTCGCCTGCAGCCAGAGCCTCGGTGGATGTCGGGAGGCAGTGATCGCCTCGCCGACGGCACGGGTGGAAGCGACCCGCGAGTCCAGGATGTCACGGCGATTCGCGGGGCTGTAACGGCAGTTCACGCTCCGGCCCGCAAGATTGACGATGACGTCGGCGCCCTCGAGCTCCCGGGTCCACGGCCCGCTCCGTTCGGCATCCCAGAAGACGGTACGCCATGGCGCGGCCGATGGGTGCCGGCTGAGCACGACGACATCGTGGCCTCGATGGAGTAACTCCCGCGCCAGGAGCGTGCCCACCTGGCCTGACCCGCCGGGAATGACGAACCGCATTGAACCTCCGATCCGTCAGTGAATCCCGCGCAGCCGCGGCACGAATCGTCCCGTCCTCTCGCGGTAGTCGCGATAGGATTCCCCGAAGCGCGCCAGGAGGTGCGCTTCCTCGGTCCTGCTGCGTACGGCGAGGAGACTGAAGACCACCGCGCCGGTCAACAGCATGAACCAGTTGGCCGCAATCAGCGCGATCCCGGCAATCAACAGCGCCATCGCGTCGTAGAAGGGATGCCGGACCCACCGATAGGGACCCTCCGTAACGAGGGTATGCGCCCGCCTGGTCACCACCGTGTCGGTCAGGTTCGTGCCGAGTCCGCGAAGCGTCCAGGTGAGTAGTGCGAGGCCAAGTCCGAACACCACGAATCCCGCCCAGCGCAACCAGGCAGGGAGCGCCACCGAGGACCACCGCATCCAGGCTGGATTGGCGAGGTAGGCGATGACGCCGAGCCAGAGGAGCAGGCCGGCAGGCCGCAGGGTCGCAAGGATGAAGATTCCCTCCTCTCGCCGGTCCAGCACTTCCTTCGACGCCCAGGAACGGATTCGGTGGTACCCGGTGACAATGAGCACCAGGAGAAAGCCCACGCCGAGCGCGGCACGGAAAGCATTTTCCTGGGTCATCGGCTCCGGTCAGTCAAACCTGGATTCCCGCTCCCGGAGGTACGCGGCGATTTCCGCGTATCGTTTGCTCCGTGCATCCGAAGGACGCTCGCCTCGGTAGTACTCGGCCCATTCGCGCGGCGTCGCCTTCTCCGCCTTGTCCCTCACGCTCAGGCTGGCGCCCGCCTCGACCAGCACCTTCACCGCGTCCAGTGAGCCCGAGCAGACGGCGTGATGCAGCGGCGTCGCGTGCGCATACAGGTCCGCGCTCGGCCGGTTCACGTCGGCACCGAGGCCGATCATCCGTCTGAGCGCCTCGTCCTTGCCGTTGAGCGCGGCCAGCACGAACCCAGATTGCTTTTCCTTTGCGTCCGCGGCACCGGCCAGGCGCGCAACGTCATCCCATCGTCCCAGCAGAAGTGCGGTCGACAGCGTGAGCGGAGCGCCGCGGGCCAGCAGGTGCTCTGCGGCCGCAAAGTGCCCGTTGACGAGCGCGTTGTCCGGCACGCCATCGGGAGACGCGCCGGCATCGACCAGCACGTCGATGAGCTCGAGCTGCACACCACACTGCGCCGCGACCCCCGACCAGGAGACCAGCCGCAGCGTGTAGTCGAGCTGTTCCTGCAGGTGCTTGGCGCCCTCACGCCGCGCGGCCTCGATGATCGAGCGGGTGAGCTGGGCGATGTTCGGCGGCAGCTTCCCGTTGCGACCCGGATCCTCCGCCACGAACCAGAGCAGATATGGATGCTTGAAGAATCCCTTGAGGGCACCGCCGATCTTGTCGCTCAGCCAGGTGCCCGGTGATTTGAGCCGGTCCCGCGCCAGTCTCGGGTGCTCGGCGAGGAGACGCTCCAGCGCGAGCGCATCGCCTGCGTCGATCGCGGCGACCGCGTCGCGGAACAGCGTGTCGAGAGAAGGAGCTTTGTCCGCCATGGCAGTCCCTCAGCGCGTGTCGCTCAGCTCCACCTGGAGACCTCGGCCATCACGTTGCGCACGCTCGTACACCAGTGCGGCCGCGGCCACGTCCTGCAACGCCGTCCCGGTGCTGTCGAACACGAAGATCTCCTCGGCGGATGTACGCCCGGCGCGCTGCCCCGTGATCACCTGGCCCAGATCACCGTGGACGTCGGAGCGGGAGAGCACGCCCGCCTCGATCGCATGGTGGAGCTCGCCGATCGTCGCCGCCTGCTCGAGAATGTCGACCACCACCCGGCTCAGCCGGAGGACCGCCGGCTCCAGCTCCTGTTTCTCCGGGCTGTCGGCACCGACCGCCGCGATGAAGAGGCCCGGATGGAGAAGATCCGCGGAGAACACCGGCGTTCGCGCCGTCGTGCATGTGACACAGATATCGCTGGCGCCGACTGCCGCGGCTAGATCGTCGGTCGCGATGATCGGGATGCCGAGCTCTGGCGCGAGCTCTTCCGCAAATTGGCGCGCCCGGACGGGATCCACATCGAGGGCAAAGGCCCGCTGGATTGCACGGACGTGCATGAACGCCCGAAGATGGCTCCGGCCCTGACTCCCGCATCCGTATACCGTGACCGTGCTCGCCTCGGCGCGGGCCAGGTATCGCGCGGCCACCGCGCTGGCAGCCGCGGTGCGCAGGATGGTGATCTCGATGGAGTCGAGCAGCGCGAGCGGCCGGCCCGAAACCGAATCGAAGAGCGCAACGATCCCCTGGATCGTGGGCAATCCGAAGGACTGGGGATTCCGTGGGAAGTTGGCGTTGACCTTCGCCGCGAAATAGCCTGGCGCCCCGCCGAGCGCGGCGGTCTTGATGTGGAAGCCGCCGTCGTCGAGGTGAGCCCCCAGCACGCCGGGAGCAATCGGCAGCTCACCGAGCGCATGTTGCCGGAACACCCGTTCGACCGCGTCGATGCAGTCCCGGAGGCTCAAAAGACCCGCGACGTCCTGGCGAGTGAGGAAGAGCATCCCCGGTAAGATATCGCGCGGCGCGGGCTCTTGACGCCCGCTTGAGGGCGCGGTGGGAGGTTCGTGTCACCCCTCAGAGGAAACGGCTATGCGATCTCAAGCGCTCGTCCTGGTGTTCTGCTTCGTTGTTCCCCGGCTTTCCGCCCAATCCGGCGCCCCGCCCGATTCCGGACAGCGAGTCTGGGTGCGTTCCCCCAAGGCATCGGGGGCCCTCGATGCCGGCGTCAAAGGCACGTTCGAGGGGATGACGAGCGACTCGCTCCGAGTCAGGCAAGCTCCCGGAGGCCCCCTCGTGTCGGTTGGATTGGGACCGCAAACCAGACTCTTCGTCTTCACGGGCCGGCGTTCCTCGTTGGGGCGCGGCGCCGCTATCGGTGGCCTTGGGGGTGTCCTGGCCGGAGCGATTATCGGGTTTGCCGGCGGTGAGGACTGTTCCGGAAATGATTGGCTCTGCTTCGATCGCGGCACGATGGCGCTCGCGGGTGCGGTCGCCCTCGGGGGAGTCGGGCTCGCCGGAGGGCTCATCGTCGGCGCGCTGAGCTCCCACGACACCTGGGCACCGACGGGATGGAGAGCGAATCTGCATCCGCTGGTCACGCCCGTGCGGCAAGGGCTCGGCCTCGGACTCTCAGTAGCGTTCTGACGCCGCCGGACGATCGGGCTATGCGAGCATCCGGCCCATGCGCACGAAGTTGACGCTTTGCCCGTCCGGCAACTCGTGCGTCACTGCTTCCAGTGCCTCGTACCCGAGCGCCCGATAGAGCGGCTCTCCCGGCAGTGTGGCCATCAGCTCTGCGCGGGAAAAACCGGCGGCGAGGGCGGCGGCCTCGGAGCGCGCCAGCAGGGCGCGCCCGAGGCCTTGTCGTGCCCACCGTGGGTGGACGAAGAACGCCCGGATACGTGCCGCCTCGGTGGCGGGATCCAGGAGCGGATCGCTGGCGCCCTTCGATTGATCGCCGCCGAAGAGTGTGCGGCGACCGCTCCATCCTCCGCAGGCGGCGGGATGGCCGTCGCGCTCGACGACGTAGTACGTCCCGTCGATGAGAAGCTGGGTGTCGACGCCGAAGACGTGAGTAAGAAGCGACTCGATTTGCGCCGGCGTATAGTAGCCCCGGCTGAGCTCCTGCGCCGAGGCGGCGATGAGCGCGTTGAGCGACGGAACCTCCGTCAGCAGCGCAGGGCGGATCGAGTCCACAGGAAAGCCGGTCAGAGCTGACCCGCCAGGGCATGGAGCTTCGTCATCGTGGCCCAGTTCCTGGAAGTCACTGCATCGCCGAGAATCTTTCCGACCGCCGCAGCCAGCCGGCTGTCGATGCTTCCGGCGGGACACCAGAGATAGGCCGCCCGCCGGCCGAGCGCGAGCGCTTCAGGGGCCCAGTCCTGCTCGGTCAGCGACTGCAGCTTGGATCGGTCCGGCGGGTGGGTCAGCACGAACACGAGCAGGCGGCTCGGATTGTCCGCGACCTTGTGCAGGGGATTCTTCGCGACGATCTCGGCCACTTCCGCCGCGGTGAGTACCGTCACCCGCGAGGTGACTCCGAGCCGGCTCGCGAGGGCCCGCTCGAGGCGGGGCGCGGGATCCGCTCGGTTCCCGGACGGGACGGTAAAGACGACGTTGCCGCTGTTGAGCAGCGTTTGCACCGCTCCATATCCCAGCTCGGCCACCATAACACGCAAATCCGCCATGGCGACTCGCTTCGCCCGGCCGACGTTGATTCCACGAAGGAGCGCTACATGTCGTCCCGCCAAGGAGCCCCCCGCTCGTCGCCCGGCAGTGCGTGCGTCATGGATGCTGGTGCCCCGCGGGTGGTGCGCCCAGCGGCACCTTCCGGAACGGCACCGGCGGCCGCTCCAGCCGCACCGGCGCCTCACCCTGCGTGATGTGGTAGGCGCGGTTGAGGGCCAGGTCGGGAAACGTCGAAACGGTCCGTGCCGAATCGGGCCAGCGAATCCGCAGCTCACGCACCCGCGCCGCTCGCCCCAATCCAACCTGGAGGGTGAGGCTTCCGGCGCCGAAGGAACCGCCGGTGCGCACCGTGCGCCAGATGGTTCGCTCGGTGCCGTTCGCCTCCGCCGTGACGACTTCGACCCGCGCGCCGATCGCGGATCGGTTGGCCGTACGGCCCTCCAGCTCCAGCGAGATCCAGGCGTTGGCGGACACCCCGGGATTTTCGAAGAGGACGCTGGTGAAACGGTCGCCCTGATAGGCGCCCCCCATCACCATGTACACGTCCTGATCGCCATCGCGGTCGAGATCCGCGAAGGCGGCGCCGTGGCCCTTCTGGATATGCCCGAAGCCGCCCGGCAGCGTCACTTCCTCGAAGCGACGGCCCTGCACGTTGCGGAACATCCGGTTCGGAATGACCGATCGCAGATCCGGGTTTCCCGTTCCGACGTAGAAGTCGAGCCAGCCATCGTTGTCCAGGTCGCCGAAATTGCTCCCCATCGCGTAAATGACCTTGCGATCGAGTCCCACCTGGCGGGTGACGTCCGAAAACGTGCCGTTGCCGTTGTTCCGGAACAGCCGGGAGTGATCCAGCTCGACCGGCGCCCCGCCGACCTCGATCTCGACCGGCAAGCCGAGATATTCGCGCGCGACCGCCTCATGCAGGGCGGAGCTCGAGCGCACGTCATAGCTCAACACCAGCAGGTCTTCCCAGCCATCCTGATCGAAATCCCAGAACCAGGTCGGGAAGGAAGCCATCGGCAGCTCGACTCCCGCGGTCATCGATCGCTCCTCGAATCGCCACGTCTCCATCGAGCTTCCGCCGAGGTTGACATAGAGCCGGTTCTTGCCGAAGAGCACGGACGCGTAGAGATCGGGAAGCCCGTCGTTGTTGACGTCGCCCCAGACCACCCCTTTGACGAATTCATTCAGGGTGATGCCGACCTGTCCCGAAACTTCGGTGAAGCCCCCCTTGCCGTTGTTGAGATACAGCTCGGATGGATGCGAGGGCCCACCCGACGCCGCATTCGACTCGTTGCCGATGAAGAGGTCGAGATATCCGTCGAGGTTGAAATCGGCCCACGCGGCGGTTTGCGTCGGATGGAAGGAGAGAAGCCCCGACTCGAAGGTCACGTCGTCGAAACGCCCGTCCCCCCGGTTTCGCAACAGTGAATTCGGGTATTTCCCCGCCTCGCCCATCCAGGCGCCGCGCAGCACGAGGATGTCCACGTCGCCGTCGTTGTCGTAGTCGGCGTGCACCGTGTTGAGGCCGCCGACGATGCCGTCCAGGCCCGACTCCGGCGTGTGATCGGTATAGCGGCCAGTCCCGTCCGCGAGGAACAGGTGCACCGGGTCCTTGAGCCCCCACGACGTGGTAAAGACATCGAGGAAGCCGTCGCCGTTGAAGTCTTCGATACTGAGGCCCCCGGCCAGCCCGGTGACGGCGAGGCCGACGTCTCCGGCCACATTGGCGAATCTCGGAAACGCACCGTTCGCGGGCGGCGCGAGGTTCGGAATGCGGTATGGCCGCGGGATGCTGTCGGGATAGCCCCCGATCGCCATGTAGGCGAGGTTGAGCAGCCACTGCGAGCCCCGGTCGTCGGGAAAACTCCGCAGCAGCCTGGTGTAGCGCGCAATCGCCTCCCGGGCACCTTCCTGGCGGGTGTGCCGCCCGGCGCCGTCGAGCGGAAGGATGCAGACGTTCGCGGCGGGATTGCCGATGCAGTTCTCCTGTTCGCCGAGCCGCAGGTAGGCGAGGGCAAGGAGATCGAAGAGCGGCTTGCCTTCCCTTGTGATGGCGTCCTCCGACAGCCCCGCGTCGCGCATCAGACTCTGCAGCTCGGCGATCGCCTCACGGGTCTGGCCGCCCACCAGGCGCTCCTGCGCGACCTGGTATCGGTTGCCGAAGGCCTCGGCGCCGGACTGCCGCGCGACGATCGCCTGAATCGCGTCCGCCCGCTCGAGGCTGAGGAAGGGATTCGCCATCGGGTTGGCGATCGCCTGGGCATTGAGCACCGACAGTGTGTCGGCCATCCGGGCGGTCCCGTCCTTCGAGTCCGGCGACCGGGCCTCCTGATTGCACCCGAGTCCGCAACCCACCGCGAAGGCGAGCATCACACGCACCGTTGAGGTTGCGGTCATTACATCAGATCCTCCATCACCGACACCCGGAGCAGCCTGGCGTAACGCGGGTCGACGGCTAACCCGCGACGATCGAACGGAGGGTCGGTGAGGGTGCGACGAAGCCGCACCGGGCGCCGGTCGTAACTGCGCTCTACCCAGTCCATTGCCTTGTGCCACTCACCCAGCGCCGCGTACACCACGATGATCTGATCCGCGGTGGTGCGGGTGTTGTAGGTACCCGCGAAGGGATCGCTCTCCTCGGCCTGACGCAACAGCTCCTCGATTTCCCGCCGGAGATCCCGCTGCATCGCTTCGGCGGGGCCGGCACTCACGGATTCCTGCAACAGGATCTCGGCCCGGTCGCGGCGGTTGGCGAGCCGAAGCCGCGACCCGCGAATCTCGACGGCCAGCTCCACCTCGCCGAGCCGGGCGTGCGCCAGCTCCAGCCGCTCGAGTGCCGCGCCATAACCCGGTTGGAGCGCGATCGCGCGCTTCAGCGCGTCGATCGCTTCCGCATTGCGGCCGGAGGCCAGGAGCGCGTCCCCCAGACAATTCCAGACGTAGGCCACCTCGGGATTCTGGATGGTCGCCGCTCGCGCGGTCCGGATCGCGTCCTCGGTGCGGCCCAGAATCTTGTACACGACGCTCTGGAACCGCAGTCCCTCGGCATCGCGGGGGTCGAGCGCGATCGAGCGCTCGATGTGCCGTGCGGCGGCATGGCAGTCATCGTCGTAGTACAGGGCGATTTTCGCGAGCGAGTTGTGCACCTCCGCGCACCGGTCGTCGGCCGCGAGGGCGTCCAGGAGGAGCTCGCGGCCTTTCGCAAACGCCGCGTCGGGGGGAAGGAATTCCATCCGGCCCATCGTGTAGTGCCAGTTCGCCATCGCGCAGAGGCCCCGCGCGTTGTTCGGATCGAGGAGCAGCGCCCGCTTGAGATAGGCGCCCGCCTGGTCCAGATGGGAGCGGGCCGCTCCACCCGCGCTGACACTGTAGTAGATGGACTTGAGACCCTCGGCCACGAGGCGGTCGGCATCGCTTGGCGCCGCCGGCGACACGGCGGTGACATCCGTCAGTGCCCCGGTGCGCAAAGCCCGGGCAAGCTCCCCCGCGGACGCGGGGCGCTGGTCCGGCTCCTTCGCCAGCAGTTTCATGATGAGATCGTTGAGCGCAGGAGGAACCCCCGGATTCAGCTCCCGCGCGGGACGGGGCGGCTCGGTGATGTGCTTGGCGAGCACACCGCTCGGCGTCCCGGCGGTGAACGGCGGCGCACCGGTGAGCAGCTCGTAGAGGACGCAGCCGAGACTGTACAGATCGGAGCGGCCATCGATCTCCGCCTCCCCGGTCGCCTGCTCGGGACTCATGTAGGCGACGGTGCCCAGCACCATCCCGTCCGATGTCAGATGCTGCTTGCCGTTGGATTCTTGCCCGGCGATGTGGGCAATTCCGAAATCGGCGAGGACGGCCCGGCCCCCGACGGTGAAGATGTTCTCCGGTTTGACGTCCCGGTGCACGATGCCGGCGCCATGCGCATACGCGAGTGCTTCCGCCACATCGGCCCCGAAGCCGATCGCGTCCTCCACCGCCATACGGCGCTCGCGCACCAGGCGGGCTCGAAGGTTTTCTCCGGCGACGAACGGCATCACGTAATACAGTCGCTCCCCGACCTCGCCGGAGTCGAACAGCGCGACGATGCCGGGATGCACCAGCTTGGCCATCAGCGCGATTTCACGCTGGAAGCGTTCCACGCCCATCGCATGCGAGAGATGGGGCGACAGCACCTTGATGGCGACGAAACGGTCGAGGTGGCGGTCGTGGGCCCGATACACGACCGCCATCCCGCCCCGCCCGATTTCCTGTTCGATCTGAAATCGTTCAGGAAGCTCGATTTGCGCTTCCGGTCTCATGAGAAGAACGTACTCCCGTCACCCGATCGACGCGACGTATTCCGGCGGCAGCCGTCCCTTGTCGCTCCCGCCTCCGCGCCATACCCTTGGTGGAAGGTGCGAATGTCTGAACAGGCCCCCGAGTCTCCCACCGTCGACGGCAGATTGTTCGAGGCGGCACGCCAGGGCGACATCGCTACCCTGAGTGCCCTCCTCGACGAATATCCGGACAAGCTGCAGGTCCGCAACCAACCCTACGAGCACACGCTCCTGCACCTCGCGGCGTTCGCCGGGCAGCTGGCCGCGGTGGACCTGCTGCTGAAACGCGGCCTGGACGTGAATGCGCGCGAGAAGGGGGACAACACCTACGCGATGCACTGGGCGGCGGCGGCTGGTCACCTGGAAGTCGTCCGCCGGCTGGCCGATGCCGGCGGTGATGTGGTCGGGTACGGTGACGATCACACTCTCGAGGTCATCGGCTGGGCGACATGCTGGGACGGATGCGACGACCCCGTTCATCGCGCCATCGCGGATTTTCTGGTCAGTCGCGGCGCGCGGCATCACATCTTCTCCGCCGTCGCGATGCGGCTCGAGGACGAAGTTCGCCGCATCGTCGCGGCCGACCCGTCGGCGCTGGCAAAGCCGCTGAGTCACAACGAGGGCTTTCAGCGGCCGCTGCACTTTGCGGTCAGGATGAATCGCCCCACGATGGTCGCACTCCTGCTCGAGCTGGGGGCCGATCCGCAGGCGCCGGATGGTTCGGGTTTTCCGGCGGCGGCGTATGCGATGGCGCCGGACATCGACCGGTCGGTGATGCAGCTGCTCCGGGCCCGCGGCAGTATGGATCTCTTCGCCGCCCTCGCGCTGGGAGAATGGGATGCCGCCACCCGGCTCCTGCGCGACGACCCCCGCATGATCCATCCCGGCGGAGCGAGCGCCGGCGCGCTGCACCTGATGGCCAAGCGAGGTGATGCACGGGCGGTGCAGTGGCTCCTCGATCACGGCGCGGATCCGAGCGCGCGATGGGCTCATTGGGATGCCGACGTGACGCCGCTGCATCTTGCCGCACTGGGGGATCACCCGGAGATCGCCCGGCTGCTACTGCGTGCCGGCGCCGACCCGTCGATTCGGGACAGCAGACACGACAGCGATGCGATGGGTTGGGCCGAGTTCTTTCACCGGCAGGAAATCGTCCAGATCCTCAAGGACCACCGCGCCTCGGGGTGAGGGAGCTCGCCAGCCGCTCCGCGGCGGCGCGGAGGTCACCGGCCCCTGGTGACCGATGGTCGAGCTCTCCTCGCTCCAGGCGCTGGACCATCTTCAAACAGACTTCGGCGGCTCGTTGCAACCAGAACTCCTGCACCCAGGCCGGATCGCCGCTCTTGGCGGCTTCCATCGAGGTCCACACCCGCGTTCGCGTGTCGTCGATGGCTTTCTTGAGGTCACTGACCGTTTCGTCGGGAAGCTCGCCTCGCGCAATGGCCGTTTCGATCTGTTCGCAGAGCCCGTTCAAGGCCCGCACGTTGTCGTCCGGTGTAGTCGGCATGGGACCCTCCCGCCGGGAAGATACCGCCGGTGAAGCCGCCCGTCTTGACCGTCGCTTGATGCCGCCCCGGTACTCTCCGCCGTATCTTCAACTCGGCGGGCGTATGAAACCCCACCTCATTCGGGTCCTGTTCCTTGCGGCGGTCAGCGGCGCGAGCGCCACTGGAGCCGCTGCACAATCGGCCGATCGGAGCGAAGCTCCCGTCGCCATCCTGGCCCGAGCCATCGCCAATCAGCCGCGAATCCGCCTCCGGCTTGCGACGGGAACGATCGTCGAGCTCGATCGGGCTCGGCTCGAAGGCGCCGCGCTGGTGGGCCGGAGTCGCACCAGAGACAATGCGTCGTACCGGGTCGAGGATCTGGAGCAGGTATGGCGCCAGGTCGGCGCCGCGGACCGGGGCATGGCAATCGGAGCGGGGATCGGATTCTTCGGCGGCGCGCTCGGCGGCTTCGCGTTGTCGGGCATCTGCGCGGTGTCCTGTTCACGGCCCTCGGGCTCCGCGCAGCTGCAGGGCGCGCTGGTGGGCGGTCTGGTCGGCGCGGTGGCGATCGGTGCCGTCGGACTCTACGCCGCCGCTCCATCGAAACGGTGGAAGTCCGTGTACAAGTCGCTGCCCGCGAGACTCACTCCCGTCATGACGCTCGATCGGATCGGAATCCGTCTGGCGTTCTGACGCCGA
>Ga0070704_100000108_pt1 | contig 28920 bp, 28 predicted proteins | sample KBSK5252metaG_FD_65467 | JGI IMG/M metagenome (GOLD analysis project Ga0070704, IMG submission 65467) | Corn, switchgrass and miscanthus rhizosphere microbial communities from Kellogg Biological Station, Michigan, USA - KBS K5-25-2 metaG | ecosystem: Host-associated > Plants > Roots >...
TTCGTGCGCGGCGTGGTCGACTCGGCCGACCTGCCGCTCAACGTCTCGCGCGAGATCCTGCAGCAGAGCAAGGACGTCGACGCCATCCGCGCCGGCTGCGCGAAGCGCGTGCTCTCGCTGCTCGCCGATCTGGCGCAGAAGGACAAGGAGAAGTACGCCGCTTTCTGGAAGGAGTTCGGCCGGGTGCTGAAGGAGGGTGTGGGCGAGGACCCTTCCAATCGCGACGAGATCGGCCGGCTGTTGCGCTTCTCAACCACCCACAGTGGGAGTGGGACCGAGGACGTTTCGCTAGCCGACTACGTTTCAAGGATGAAGGAAGGGCAGGACCGGATCTACTACGTCACCGCCGAGAGCTTCCCCGCCGCGAAGGGCAGCCCGCACCTCGAGATCTTCAGGAAGCGCGGCATCGAGGTGCTGCTGCTCTCGGACCGGGTCGACGAATGGTTGGTCGCCAACCTGCGCGAATTCGAAGGCAAGCCGCTCGTTTCGGTGGCGCGCGGCGAGCTCGGGCTCGACAAGATCAAGAGCGAGGATGCGGCGAAGGACCACGAGATCGGGCGCTACAAGGAGCTCCTCGTCGGCTTGAAGCGCGCGCTTGGCGACAAGGTGAAGGACGTGCGCGTCTCGCAGCGCCTCACCGAGTCGCCTTCGTGCCTGATTGCGGACGAGCACGATATCGGCGGCAACCTGAGCCGCATTCTCAAGGCCGCCGGACAGAAGGTGCCGCCGTCGAAGCCGATCCTCGAGGTCAACCCCGAGCACGCGATCGTCGCGCGCCTTCGGCCCGGCGATGCGCGCTTCGACGCCTGGGCCGACCTGCTCTTCGACCAGGCGCTGCTCGCCGAGGGCGGACAGCTCGAGGACCCGGCAGGGTTCGTGCGGCGGACGAACGACCTCATGCTGTCGCTAGCGCCAGACAGAGGTGAGAAGGCGCCATAGCGTGTCGCCGAGCAAGTGCCAGATGCCGATGACGAGCGCGATGCAAACCAGCAGCTCCCGCGTCAGCCGGTTGAGCGCCTTGCGCAGCTCGTGAAGGTTCGAACCGAGGATCGACAAGCGGCGCGCCTCGACGCCGACCTTGTGGCTCAGGGCCTCGATGAAGCTGCGTCGGCGGTGAGGCACGTTTCATCTCACTTGGCCCCCACCGCAGTTCGACATCGCCGCCGCGCGGAAGATGCAGCGAAGATGTAATCGCGCGTTCTAGAACGCCGCTTCCTGCTCGGACCTTTCAGTCGAAGCTGACGATCTCCACCCAGTTCGAGCCTTTGCCGGTCGGATACTGCTTCAGCAGGCGCAGCGCGCCATTGTCCTCGATCGAATAGACCGAGATGGTCTCCGACTTCTCGCCCGTGACCACCATGTACTTCCCGCTCGGGTCGATCTGGAAGCCGCGCGGCTGCTTCTCGGTCGGCGTGGTGGAGAGGTAAGTCAGCTTGCCGGTGGCGGGATCCACGCCCATCGCGCCGATCTGGTTGCCGGTGCGCTCCAGCGCGTAGAGGAACTTGCCGTTCGGCGTGAGGTGCAGGTCCGAGGCCCAAATGTCGTTGGACACGTCGCGAGGCGGCGGCGCGTTGGTGCCGGGGCCGCTGATGGCGCCGCGTGGCGCGCCGGGCACGAGCTTCGACTCGGGCGCAAGGAACGAGGCGACGCTCGTTTCCTTCAGCTGGCCGGTCTTCGGGTCGAGCGAAAGCGTGGTGACGGTCGCCACGAGCTCGGAGAGCAAATAGGCGAACTTGTTGTCGGCCGAGATGATGATGTGGCGCGGGCCGGTGCCGGAGCGCATCTGCACCACCGGCGGGGTGTTCGCCGTCAGCTTGCCGCTCTTGTCGTCGAAGCGGAACTGGAAGATCTGGTCGGTGCCGAGGTGCGGCACGAACGCGAATTTGTTCGTCCGGTCGGTGACGATCGAGTGCGCGTTGCGCGCGGTCGGGATCACCTGCAACGGCTCGCCTACCTTGCCGTCCTTGCCGATCGGGTTGACGCTCACCAGATTCGCGCCGTAGGAGGCGCCGAGCAGGAACTTGCCGGTCTTGTCGGCCCAGATGTAGGGAAAGCTCTCGGCGAGCGGCCCGCGGCCGACCTCCTTCAGCTTGCCGTTCTTGCGGTCGATGCTGTAGGTGACCGCGGTGAAGGGCTTCGCCCGCACCGCGGCGAAGAGGTACTTCTTGTCCGGGCTGACGCTCATCGGCATCACCGGCTTGCCGCCGGCGCCGAACTTGTCGCCCGGCTTGAGCGTGCCGTCGCTTTCCAGCGTGTAGAGGCCGATGTCGCCGTCGTCGGCGTTCGACACATAGACGTAGGTCGCGGCCGACACGGATTCAACAGAAATCAGAGAAACGGAAACAAGCGATAAAGCGGCGATGAAGGCCTTGAAGGTACGCATGGAAAGTTCCTCCCCTGTGCAAAGTTAATGGCCGAACCATCGAGCGCGCGCCGGCCAGCGCTCGACGAGGTCGATGAAAAGCGGATCGATTCCGCTCGCGTCGGCGGCGACCTCGCGCGCGAGCGGCCCGGGTTCGTCGTTGTAGGCGAGGAGCCCCAGGTCCGTCATGCGCATCGGATAGACGACGCCGTCGAGGTGATCGCACTCGTGCTGCAGCAGCGCGGCCCACGAGCTGTGCGCGGCGTGGCTTACGCGCCGGCCCTCGAGGTCGTGGTAGGCGATGTCGATGTGCGTGTAGCGCGGCACTTTGCCGTGCAGGCCCGGGATCGACAGGCAGCGCTCCCACACCGGGGTCTTCGCCTCGGTCTTCGGCGTGATGAGCGGGTTGACCATCACGGTCCAGGGCCGCGGCTCGAGCCCGGAGCCGCGCGGAATTCGCGCGGCGATGATGCGGTAGACCACCACGCGCTTTCCCACGAACACCTGCGGCGCTGCAAGGCCGCTCGCGCCGATGTCCTCGAGGGTCTCCTGCATGTCCGCGGCGAGCGCGCGGATCTCCGGCGCCGTGGGATCGGCGACCGGCGCCGCCTTCTGCATCAGCACCGGATTGCCCATTTTCGCGATGCGCAGGACCGCCATCGTCAGCCTCGCGGCTTGGTCCAGCTCTCCGACCAGGCGAGGCAGCAGCTCGAGGCGGGCCTGCCGAAGCGCTCCATCGGGAACACGGCGGCGCTCGCCGCGCGGCCGTTGACCGAAAGCTGCGCGCTGCGCGCCGGGATGAAGGTGCTGTACACGCCGAGCGGCCGGTTCATCGCGCCGGGCGGCATGGTGAGGATGAAGGGCTTCATGAGATCCCACCAGCACAGCACGATCTCGTCCTCGCGCGACACGATGCGCTCCTCCACCGTGCTGAGGGAGTCGCCGCCGCGGCTGAAGCCGGCGTGGATCACCGGCAGCGAGGGTTCGGCGAAGTCCTTCCACAGCAGCGCCTCGATCGTGCGCTGCAGGTAGCGCGCGACGCCGGGATTGTCGGCGTAGACCCGCGGCCCCTTGCCGGTGAGGCTGCTGTCGATGAACAGCGCGTGCCCCTGGCCGGCGGGAGACCACAGCACGCGCCAGTGGCTCACGCGCTCGACGATGGTGTTGCCGCCGTCGTTCGAGAGGCGAATGAAGGAATTCTCGCCGGTCATGACCACGTCGTGGGGATCGACCATCTGGGGTTCGGCCATCGGTGTGAGCTCCTCCCGGTAGAAGCGCGCTATCTTGCCTTCAGGCCCAGCGGAATTCAAAGGTTTCGCCGTCGCGCTGCCAGGCGCTTGCCGTCGGCGTGACGGTCAGGAACCAGGTCTGGTATGAAATCGGCTTGCGGGCGCCGAAGGCGCGCGGCTCGAGCACCGCGACGCAGCCGCCTTTCTCGGGGTCGCGCACCGATTGGTAGCGAATGGCCGTGACGGGCGTGCGGCGCACGACTGCGGCGAACGCCTGCGTCGGCCCATAGTCGCTGCGGTGAGTCCACGCCTTGGCGTCGCGGGAAAAGGGCTTCGCGCGCAGGTCGATGGCGCTCGCCGCGATCCGTACCCGGAACAGGGTGTGGGGAACCGGCCCCAGCCCGGATCCCGCGAGGGCGGCGCTGTCCATGACGAAGCGCCAGCGCCAGTAGCCGAGCTCGGCGCAGGCCGTGCGGCGTTCCTCCGCGGCGTAGAACACGCCGGGATCGGCCGCAGACCGGAAGCGCGATCCGCCGGGCCACGACGGCGGATAGCGAAACGGCGTGGCGAGGAGGTAGTCGAGACCGGCCGTGGAGGCGGGCGGCGCCGGCTTCGACTCGTCGAGCAGCTTTTCGAGGAGGGCCTGCTCCTCGTTGCTGTCCACGAGCCTGCGGGTCGAGGCGACGTGCTGCGCCTCGACCGCCCGCCAGGGCTCGATCCGGAGGCGCGCCGCCTCAGATTCGACCGCGCGCGCTGTCCAGGTAGTGGAGGACACGCACCATGCCCTCGGCGCGCGCGAGGAGGTCGATCGGCCGGGCGCCGAGCGCCTGGTTCTCGCCGGCGAGCCACGCGCGCGCCTTCTCGTCCGAGGCCACGATCGAGTCGAGCGAGCGGAACAGGCGCACGAAGAGGGCGCCGAGCTCCCACTCCTTGCGCGCGGGGTCGAGCAGGTACTTCTCGGCGAACATGCGCGAAGCGGTGGGGTCGCTCACGCCGAGCGTCGCCGCGACCCGCGACTGGCTCAGCTCGAGCGCCCTGGCCGCGCGCACCACCGCCTTGGTGAGCACCTCGCGCCGGTCGGGCGCGGGCAGGGGGGTGGTATTCGGGGCATGGAGCTTCGCCATTCCATGGAAATTATACCGCTCCTTTCTTTCCAAGGAAAGCGATCGCCTCGACCAGCTCCGCCTTGCGCGCGCTTGGAAGCAGCGAGGCGGAGATCGAATTGGCGCACAGCTTCGCGAGCTCGGCGCGGGTGAGGCCGAGCGCCGCCGCGCAGGCGAGATAGTTGTCGAGCGCGTAGCCGCCGAAGTAGGCCGGATCGTCGGAGTTCACCGTCACGCAGAGGCCCGCGTCGAGCAGCCGCTTCAGGTTGTGCTCTTCGAGGCGCCGGAACACCTTCAGCTTCACGTTCGACAGCGGGCACACCGTGAGCGGCACGCCCTGCGCGCGCAGGCGCGCGACCAGCGCCGGCTTCTCCTCGCAGCGCACGCCATGGTCGATGCGCACCACCTTCAGGAGATCGAGCGCCTCCTCGATGTACTCGGGCGGGCCCTCCTCGCCGGCGTGGGCGAAGGGCACCAGGCCCTGGCTGCGGGCCCGCTCGAACACGCGCTTGAATTTCGACGGCGGATGGCCCTTCTCCGAGGAATCGAGCCCGACTCCGTGGAAGAGATGCCTGAAGGGCAATGCCTGGTCGAGGGTCGACAGCGCGTCGGCCTCGGGCAGGTGCCGCAGGAAGCAGACGATGAGCCGCGAGCTCAGGCCGAGCGTTGCTTCGCCTTCCTCGAGCGCGCCGGCGATGCCCTCGAGCACCGCCTGCATCGGCACGCCGCGCGCGGTGTGGGTCTGCGGGTCGCAGAAGATTTCCGCGTGCACCACGCCGTCGGCGTGCGCCTTCTCCAGGTAGGCCGCGGTGAGCGCATGGAAGTCTTCGGCCTCGCGCAGCACCGACGCACCCTCGTAGTAGATGTCGAGGAAGGACTGCAGATTGTCGAACTCGTACGCTTTGCGCAGTTCCTCGACCGAGGAATAACGCAGCGCCGCCTTGTGTCGTCTCGCGAGGGAAAAAAGCAGCTCCGGCTCGAGGCTGCCCTCGATGTGCAGATGCAGCTCCGCTTTCGGCAGGCTGCGGACGAACTCGTCGAGGTTCATGCCGTGGCCCGGAGCCCGGCTCACTTGCCGGGCACTTTTCCTTCGACGCCCTCGACGTACCAGTTGACCGAATCGATCTCCTTGTCGCTCAGCGTCTTGCCCGCCGGCACGCGCGTCGTACCGTCGTTGCCCTTGATCGGCCCGCTGAAGGGATGGAACTTGCCGGCCACGATCTCGGCCTTCTTCGCCGCAACCTGCTTCAGCGCCGCCGGCGGCACGATCGGGTTGAGGCCGACGAAGTCGTTCATCCCCTCCTTCATGCCCCACCAGATGTTCTCCTTGAACGGCTTGCCGGCGAGGTAGGACTCGGCGACGAGCGTGTAATAGGGGCCCCAGACCTCGATCGCCGAGCCGAGGTGCGCCTTGGGCGCGTACGCGGTCATGTCGGAGTCCCAGCCGAACGCATACACGCCCTTGTCCTGCGCGGTCTGCAGCACCGCCGACGAATCCGTGTTCTGCAGCAGGACGTCCGCACCCTGGCCGATCAGCGTCTCGGCCGCCTGGCGCTCCTTCGCCGGGTCGTACCAGCTGCTCACCCAGACCACCTTGGTGGTGATCTTCGGGTTCACGGAGCGCGCGCCGAGTGTGTATGCGTTGATGTTGCGCACCACCTCGGGAATCGGAAACGAGGCCACGAAGCCGAGCGTGCCGCGCTTCGACATGTGACCGGCGACGATGCCCGCGAGGTACGCCGGCTCGTACATGCGGCAGTTGTAAATGAAGACATTGCTCGAGGACTTGAACCCGGTGGCGTGATAGAAGAAATTCTTCGGGAAGGACTTCGCTGCTTTCAGCGTCTGGTCCATGTAGCCGAACGAGGTGGTGAAGACGATCTGGTGCCCCTTCGCGGCGAGATCGCGCACCACGCGCTCGGCGTCGGCGCCTTCGGGCACGCTTTCGACGTAGGTCGTCTGCACCTTGCCCTTGAGCTTCGCCTCCATGGCCTTGCGGCCGATGTCGTGCGCAAAGGTCCAACCCCCGTCGCCGACCGGCCCGACGTAGACGAAGCCGATGCGCAGCGGTTGCTGCGCGATTGCCGTTCCCCACAACGTTGTTCCACACAACGTGAATGCGACGGCGGCGGTCGCGGCGGTTAAGGCTCTCCAGATTTTTTTCATCCACTTCTCCCCGAAAAATCAGTCACCCTCGAAATACGGCTTGCCGAGCGCGGCGGGCGCGTGGCGGCGCAGCAACTGCGGGCTCGCCGAGACCGCCACCAAGGCCACAATCGTAGCAAGGTACGGCAGGCTGCCGAGCACGAAGGGCGAGACGTGCACGCCGGCCGCCTGCAGGTACAGGCCGAGGCCGGTCACCCCGCCAAAGAGCAGGGCGCCGAGCGCGGTGCGCCAGGGGCGCCATGCCGCGAACACGACCAGCGCCAGCGCGATCCAGCCGTTGCCGGCGGTCAGGCCCTCCTGCCACATCTTGAACTGGGCCACCGCGTAATAGCAGCCCGCGACACCGGCCATGGCGCCGCCGAAGAGCACGGCGGCGTAGCGGATCCGGGTGACGCGCAGCCCGAGGGCATGCGCCACGGCGGGAGACTCACCGACGGCGCGCAGCGCCAGCCCGGCCCTGGTATGGAACAGGAACCACGCGGTCAGGGCGAGCATCGCGATCGCGGCGTAGCCGAGCACGTTGAGCGAGAAGAGCGGCCCGATCACGGGGAGCCCCGAGAGCGCGGGGACCGGCAGGTCCTCGAAGGTCGCGGGCGCGCGAAAGCCGACGTAGCCGCGCCCGAGAAACGCGGACACGCCGGTGCCGAGGATGGTGAGCGCCAGTCCCGCGGCGACCTGGTTGGCCTGCAGCGTCAGCGTGAGGACCGCAAACGCAGCCGCGGCCGCGATCCCGGCGAGCATCGCCGCGCCGAGCGCGAGCGTCACGCCGCCGCCCACCGCCACCGTGGCGAACGCGGCGAGCGCTCCGACCAGCATCATGCCCTCGACCCCGAGGTTGAGCACCCCCGCGCGCTCGGCGACGAGCTCGCCGAGCGCCGCGAAGACCAGCGGGATCGCCGCCGCTATGCCGCTTGCGATGAGCGGGTCGAAGCGGTCCATTGCACGCGGAAATGCACGAGTACCTCGCAGGCGAGAAGCGCCATAAGCAGAAGCCCCTGGAACACGTAGGCGATTGCCCTGGGCAGCTGCAACGCGACCTGCGCGGTCTCGCCGCCGATGTAGAGCAGCGCCATGAGGAGCGACGCGGCGGCGATTCCCGCGGGATGCAGGCGTCCGAGCGCCGCGACGATGATGGCGGTGAAGCCATAGCCGGGCGTCCAGCGGTCGTTCAGGTTGCCGATCGGGCCGGCCACCTCGGTGACTCCGGCGAGGCCCGCGGCGGCGCCGCTTACGAGCAGGGCGATCCAGATCGCGCGCTTCTCGGAGTGACCTGCGTAGCGCGCCGCGGCCGGCGCGTCTCCGGCCACGCGCAGCTGGAACCCGGTGAAGGAAAACTTCATGAATACCCAGGTCAGCGGAATCGCGGCGAGCGTGAGCAGGACCGAGGTGTTCAGCCTTGTACCTTCCACTAGAGAACCAAACGAAGCGTTGTCCTCGAAAGAAACGGTGAACGGAAAGTTGTTGGCCGCCGGGTCCTGCCAGGGGCCGAACACCAGGTACTTGACGATCAGCGCGGCGACGTAGGTGAGCATCAGGCTCACCAGGATCTCGCTGGCGTGCAGGTGGGCGCGCAGCGCGGCCACGATCGCCGCCCAGAGAAGCCCGCCCGCGATGCCGGCGAGGATCATGGCCGGCAGCATCCAGCCGCCCCAGCGCTCCTGGAAGTGGATCGCGAGGCCGGTGGCGAAGACCGCGCCGATGTACATCTGGCCTTCGGCGCCGATGTTCCAGACGTTGCTGCGAAACCCGACCGCGAGGCCGAGCGCGATGAGGCACAGGGGCGAGGCCTTGAGCAGGAGCTCGGCGATGCCGTTCAGATCGCTCAGCGGCGAGATGAACAAGGCGTGGAATGCGGAAAAAGGCGGCTGGCCCATTGCGGCGAAGACCGCCGCGCCGAGCGCGAACGTGAGCCCCACCGCCATGAGCGGCGAGCCCCACAGCATGGCGCGCGAAGGCGCCGCTCGCCGCACCAGGCGGATCACTGCGGGAAGCCTCCCGCCATCCAGGCGCCGATCTCGGCGGCGTGCGTCTCGGCCACCTCGCGCACCGGCGAGAGGCGCCCGCCGGCCATCACCGCCACGCGGTCGCAGACTTCCAGGATCTCGCCGAGGTCCTCCGACACGACCAGCACCGCGACGCCGGCCGCCGCGAGGTCGAGGATGCGCTGGCGGATGAGCGCGGTCGCGGCGACGTCCACGCCCCAGGTCGGCTGGGCGAGGAGCATGACGCCCGGCTGCTGGGTGACCTCGCGCCCGACGATGAACTTCTGCAGGTTGCCCCCGGAGAGGCTGCGCGCCGCGGCGTGCGGTCCCCCGGCGCGCACGTCGAACTCGCGGATGCAGCGCGCGGCGTAGGCTTCGGCCGCGCTCCAGTCGACCAGCCCGGCGCGCACCATGCCCTTGCGGCTCGCGGTCAGGAGGGCATTCTCGGCGAGGCTCATGTCGGGCGCAGCCCCGCGCCCCAGCCGCTCCTCGGGGACGTAGGCGAGGCCGAGGCGGCGGCGCTCGCCGGCGTCCAGATGGCCGACCGGCGTTTCCCCGAGGCGGATTTCGCCTGGGGAAACCCTGCGCTCGCCGGAAATCGCCGACAGGAATTCCGCCTGGCCGTTGCCGGAGATGCCGGCGATGCCGAGAATCTCGCCGCCGTGCACGCGCAGGCTGACCGAATGGAGCGCGACGCCGAACGGTCCGTTCGGCGGCAGGCTGAGCTCGGCGACCTCCAGGCCGGGGGCGCCGTGCGCGTGCGCGCGCTGCTGCGCCCGCTTCTGTGTCTTTGGAAAGCTGCGGCCGATCATCAGCTCGGCGAGATGCGCTTCGCTCTCGGCCCGCGGCTCGACCTCGCCCGCGTTGCGCCCGCCGCGCAGGATGGTGGCGCGGTCGCAAAGGCGCCGGATCTCGTCGAGCTTGTGGCTGACGTACAGGATCGCGGTGCCTTCGCCGGCGAGCGCGCGCAGCGTGTCGAAAAGCTGCTCCACCGCCTGGGGCGTGAGCACCGAGGTCGGCTCGTCCATGATCAGAAGCCGCGGTGACTGGAGCAGGCAGCGCACGATCTCGGCGCGCTGGCGCTCGCCCACGGAGAGCTCGTGCACCGCGCGCCACGGATTCACCGGCAGGCCGTAGCGGCCGGAGACCTCGACGATGCGCGCGCCAAGCTCGGCAAGGTCGAACCGCCCGGGCAGCCCGAGGGCGATGTTCTCCGCGACGCTCAGCGACTCGAACAGCGCGAAATGCTGGAACACCATCGCGATGCCGAGGCCGCGCGCCGCCACCGGGCCCGGAATCGACACCGGCGCGCCGCGCCACTCGATCGCGCCCGCGTCGGGCTGGACCACGCCGTAGATCGTCTTCATCAGCGTCGACTTGCCGGCGCCGTTCTCCCCGAGCACCGCGTGGATCTCGCCCTCGGCCACTTCCAGCCGCACGCCGTCGAGCGCTGTCACGGCGGGGTAGCGCTTGACGATGCCCGCGAGCCGCAGCAGGGGTGGCGTTGTTGTTTGCACTGGCTGGTTCGCGCGATGCTACACCCTCGCTTATAGTCGCCTCATGACCGGGGAAGACAAGGAGGTTCTGCTGCGCGAGGACCGGCGGCTCCTCGGGCGCCTGCTTGGCGAGGTCATCGGCGAGCAGGTCGGCGCGGCCGCGCGCAGCCGCATCGAGACCATCCGCCAGAGCGCGGTCGGCTTCCGGCGCGGCGCATCGGACAAGTCCGAGCTCGCCGCGCAGCTCGATGCGCTGCCCATCGACGAGACGCTGCACGTGGTGCGCGCGTTCAGCTATTTCTCGCATCTGCTCAACATCGCCGAGGACGTGCACCAGAACCGGCGCCGGCTCGCGCACGTCGAAGCGGGGTCGCCGCGCCGGCCGGGAAGCATCGCTCACGCGCTCGACCACGTAGGAAAGGAAAATCTGCTGGACTGGTTCGGCCGGGCCCGGATCAGCCCGGTGCTGACCGCGCACCCGACCGAGGTGCAGCGCCAGAGCATCCTCGAGTGCGAGCGCGAGATCGCGCGGCTGCTCGGCGAGCCGCAGACGCCCGCGCGCGAGCGCGCGCTGCATGCCGAAGTGCTGCGCCTGTGGCTCACAGCGATGCTGCGGCTCACCAAGCTCGCGGTGGCGGACGAGATCGTGAACGCGCTCGCCTACTTCCGGCTGACCTTCATCCCCGAGCTGCCGCGGCTCTACGCCGATCTCGAGGAAGCCTTGCGCGCGCGCTTCGCGCTGCCCCAGGCGCCCTGGCTGCCTTCGTTCCTCACCGTCGGCACCTGGGTGGGGGGCGATCGCGACGGCAATCCGAACGTCGATGCCCACACGCTCGAGATCGCCGCCACGCAGCAGGCGCGCCTGATCCTCGGTCACTATCTGGAGGAGGTGAACCTCCTCGGCCGCGAGCTGGGGCTCTCCGAGCGCCTGATGAAGACGCCGCGCGAAGTGCTCGAGCTTGCCGCGCGCTCCGGCGACGCCTCGGCGTACCGGCGCGACGAGCCTTACCGCCGCGCGGCGTCCGGCATCTACAGCCGCCTCGCGGCCACTGCGCACCAGCTCGTAGGCCTGCAGGCTTCTCCGCCTCCGGTCGCCGAGCTGCCGGCGTACGGCTGCGCCCGCGAGCTGGCCGCGGAGCTCGACGTCATCGCCCGCGGCCTCGATGCGCAAGGCGCCGGCCGGCTCGCCGAGGGTCGCCTGCGGGCGCTGCGCCGCAAGGTGAGCGCATTTGGATTCCACCTCGCGCCGATCGATCTGCGCCAGAGCTCCGACGAGCATGCCGCCGTCGTGGACGAGCTGCTGCAGCGCGCCGGTGTCGGATCGAAATACCTGGCAATGGGGGAAGACCGGAAAGTCGAGCTCCTCGTCGCGGAGCTCGCCGGTCCCCGGCCGCTGCGCGTGCCGCACCTCGAGTATTCGGCGACGGCGAGGAAGGAGCTCGCAGTGGTCGCCGCTACGGCGCAGGCGCAGCGACGCCTGGGTCCCGAGGTGGTGTCCAAGTACATCATCTCGCATTGCGAATCGGTGTCCGACCTGCTCGAAACGGGAGTGCTGCTGCGCGAGGCCGGGCTGCTGCGCCCGGACGCGCTGTCGGTGGACGTGATCCCGCTTTTCGAGACCATCGACGACCTCGAGCGCTGCGGCGATATCCTGGGCGAGGCGCTCGCCCAGCCGCTGTACCGGGGATGGGTGCGCATGCGCGGCGACGAGCAGGAAGTGATGCTCGGGTATTCCGACAGCAACAAGGACGGCGGCTACGTCGCTTCGAACTGGACGCTCTACAAGGCCAGCACGCGCCTCATGCAGGTCTGCCGGGCGCACGGCGTGCGGCTGCGCTTTTTCCACGGCCGCGGCGGCACCGTCGGCCGCGGCGGCGGGCCGAGCTACGAGGCGGTGCTGTCCCAGCCGCCGGGAAGCGTCGATGGCGCGCTGCGCCTGACCGAACAAGGCGAGGTCATCGCGAGCAAGTACACCGATCCGGAGAACGGGCGGCGCAACCTCGAGATCCTGGTCGCCGCCACGATGGAGGCGAGCTTCGACCCGCGAGAGGGCGAAGCGGACGATCCCCGCTTCGCGGCGGTCATGGAGAAGCTCGCGCAGCTTGCGCTGAAGCGCTACCGGGACCTGGTCCGCACGCCGCGCTTCATGGACTACTTTGGCGCCGCGACGCCGTTTTCCGAGATCGCCAAGCTCAACATCGGCAGCCGTCCGCCGTCGCGCAAGCCCTCGCACAGGCTCGAAGACCTGCGCGCGATTCCGTGGGTGTTCAGCTGGAGCCAGAGCCGCGCCATGATCCCGGGCTGGTACGGCTTCGGCGGCGCCGTGTCGGAATGGTTGCAAAGCGGCCGCGGCACGCTAGCGGAGCTGCGCGCCATGTATGCCGGCTGGCCGTTCTTCCGATCGACGCTGTCGAACCTCGACATGGTGCTCGCCAAGACCGATCTCGGCATCGCCGGACGGTACGCCGAACTGGTCGCAGATCAGGTTTTCGGCAAGTCTATTTTCAATAAAATCGAAAGCGAGTGGCACGCGGCGCGCGAGCAGCTGTTCGCGATCACCGGCGCGAGCGAGCTCCTCGCCGACAATCCGACGCTCGCGCGCTCGATCCGCAACCGCTTCGCCTACCTCGACCCGCTCAACCACATCCAGATCGAGCTCCTGCGCCGCTACCGCGCCGGCGACCAGGACGCGCGCACCGTGCGCGCGATCCATCTCACGATCAACGGTATCGCGGCCGCGCTCAGAAACAGCGGGTGATGAGATAAAGTCCCTGCGCGTTTTGCCGCGATCCGGGTTAAGGTTCGCTTTGCCACGACCGAATGCTCGATCGCCGAGCGCGACAGATACCGCGCCGGGGTCGGCGTTCCGGTCGGGGTCTCCCGAAGACTAGTTGCTGCGAGGCTGCGGATTCTGCGGCGGCGGGGCTTCGCGCGTCGTCGGCGGCTTCACCACGTCCGCATCGGGCGGCGTCGTGCCGCCGCTCGCCGCGCCCTTCTCCTGGGCGAGGCACTGCTCGCGCAGCGTGCCGGTCAGGTCGGCGCAGCGGCTGATCTGGCGATCGGTCGGCATGCCCGCGGTCTCGCCGGGGGCAATCGAGCCGCCCTTGATGGCGCCGTCGCCCGGCCGCGCGCCGTCCGGCGCGGTGCCCCTGCCGAGGGGCGTCGAGGACGGATTGTCGGTGGTCGGTTGCGCGAGGCCGGGCACGGCGACGCCCAGCAGGACCAGCATTGCCGCGAGGCGACACGATTTGGCGTTCATGGCACTTCCCAAGCAGCAAAATTCGCGCCATCGTTCGATCTCGTCCCAATTTCGTCCCTGGTGAGCGGAGGCTCCATGTCGCGTGAAGAAGACAGTTGGCTCTCGAATGCGCAGCACGCGGCGCTGCGCCGCGCCGACGACGCCGACCCGCTGGGCTCGCCGATTCCGACCCGGGTCGTTTCCAACGGCGAGTACTTCCCGATGCCGCAGACGCTGCAGCAGAAGCAGGTCGAGGCGCGCATCGCCGAGCTCGCGGGGGAGACCTCGAAGCGCCTGGGCATGACCCGCAGGCGCTTTCTCGCCTCGTCGGCCGGCATGGCGACCGCGTTCGTCGCCATGAACGAGGTCTACGGCCGCTTCTTCGACGTGAATCCGCTCGAGATGCTCGGGCGGGCGCACGCCCAGGGCAACGTTCCCGAGGATCTCTTCGTCTTCGACGACCAGCTTCACATGATCCGCGAGACGATGGACGGTCCGCTCGCGCTGCGTGCCCTGTCGCAAGGCGCCGGCGATGCCGCGAAGGCTGCGGGCTTCGACAAGAATCCATTCAATGCCGAAGGCCTGCCCGACGAGTTCGGCCGCGCATGGGCGGCGTGGAACCCGACGATCGCACACAGCCCGATCAGCGGCGCGAATTTCAAGCTGGTGAAGTTCGTGAAGGACGTCTACCTCGACAGCCAGGTGTCGGTCGCGATCCTCTCCAACGCGCCGCTCGGCCTGTTCGAGCCGCCCGGCGGCGGCAAGCCGCGCATTCCGCGCAGCGTCGACGAGTCGCTCACCGCGATGAACCTCACCGGATACCAGACCGCGGCGGTGCGCGACTGGGTGAACCGCATGGCGGGCTCGACGCGGCTCCTCGCGCACGGACAGATCTTCCCGGGGCGCGAGAACCTCGAGTTCATGCAGCAGCAGATCGAGCAGTTCCACCCCGACTCGTGGAAGGGCTACAACATCGCGTACACCGCGAAGCTCGACAAGAACCCCGAGAGCGAGCTCAAGCAATGGCGCCTCGACGACGAGGCCGTCGCCTACCCGACCTTCGGCCTGATCCGCGACAACCGCAAGGAGTTGAAGGACCATCCCGGCTTCTTCAACATCTGCATCCACAAGGGGCTCGCGCCGGCGGCGCCGGGCACGCCCGAGGAGGGCGCTCCGACCGACCTGCCCAAGGCGGCGCGCGACTGGCCGGAGTTCAACTTCATCATCTATCACGCGTGCTTCGGGCCGCGCTTCTTCGACGCCGAGGCGCTGGAGTCGATCCGCAGCGAGAAGCTGCGCAACGGCGTTCCGGACCTGCGTTGGCTGACCGAGTTCGCGCAGCTTTCGGCGCCGCTCAAGAACGTGTACGCCGAGATCGGCACCACCTTCGCCTCGTGCGTGGTCACCTTCCCGAGCGTGTGCGCGCACATGCTGGGGCAGCTCCTCAAGTACATGGGCCCGGAGCGCGTGGTGTTCGGCTCCGACTCGCTTTGGTACGGCGCGCCGCAATGGCAGATCGAGGCGTTCTGGCGCTTCCAGATCCCGCAGGACATGGCGCGCAAGTACGGCTACCCGGCGCTGAACGAGAAGGTGAAGCGCGAGATCCTGGGGCTCAACTCGGCGCGCTTGTACAACCTGCCGACCCGGGTCGGCGCGTACAAGCCGCTGCCCGCCGACTACGAGCGGCGCATTCCCGACAGCCTCAAGGCGACGCTCAACTTCCCCGGCTTCTCAAAGCCCGGCTCCGATCGCGGTGCGCTTTTGTCTCCCCAAAACGACAAACTGACCGCCCTACGCGAGGACTACCTCGCCGCGGGCGGGCATCCTGCCAACCGCCGCTACGGGTGGGTCCACCAGTGATCACCGGGCTCGGCCACGTCGGCATCTTCGTGCGCGACCTGGAAAAGATGGTCGCGTTCTACCGCGATTTCCTCGGCCTGCGGGTGACCAAGCAGAACTGGCGCGCTGGCACCGTGTTCCTGAGCGCCGATCCGCAGGCAGCCGACCACCAGATCGCGTTGGTGCTCGGCAGACCGCCTCGCGTTCCAGGCGTCGAGGAGCCGAAGCTCATCCAGCAGATCTCGTTCCGCTGCGCCGCGCTCGACGACGTGCGCCAGTTCCACCGCCGCCTGGTGGGCGCGGGCTATGGCATCCAGCGCGTGGTCAACCACGCGAGCGCCATCGGCTGCTACTTCTACGATCCCGAGGGCAACTGCGCGGAGGTGTTCTGGGTGACGGGGCGCGAAAGCTGGGTGCCGGTTTCGATCCCGATCGACCTCGAGCAAAGCGATGACGTCATCCTTGCGGAGGTCGACAGGCTGCACCAGCGCGTGCGCGACGTCGGCCTGGGCGAGCGCATGCCCCAGGAGCCGCCGACGCTCCAGTTCTAGATAAGGAGAACGGATCAGACCCCGATTTTCTTCCATAAGGTCAGATCGGGAATTTCTTCCGGCCGGCCGCAAATGGCGCTAGCATCCGCCTCACCTCTTGGAGGGGGAGATGCGGCCGGACCTGCTGGCGCTAGCTGCGAAATTTTCGGCGCGCGATGAATCCTTCGCGCTGGTCACGGTCGTGCGGCGCGAGCCGCCGAGCTCGGCGCGCGTCGGCGACGCGGCGCTCGTCACCGCGAGCGGCGAGTACCACGGCTGGGCTGGCGGCGGCTGCACGCGCGAGGCCGTGCTGCGCGAATCGCTGCGCGCCATTTCCGACGGCGAGCCGCGCCTGCTCAGTCTTTCCCCGTCCGGCAACGCCGGCGCGCCGCGTCCCGGGATGCAGCTTCTGCCGATGGCCTGTGAGAGCGGAGGCACCGTGGAAATCTACGTCGAGCCGGTGCTGCCCGCGCCGCGGCTCATTCTCTTCGGCGCCACGCCGGCGGTCGAGGCGCTCGCGCGCATCGGCGAGGCGATGGGCTATCGCGTGGAGCGCTCTCCGGAGGCTCCGGCGAAGGGCGCGCACGTCCTCATCGCCACGATGGGGGACGAGGACCTCGAGCTCCTGCAGAAGGTCCTTGCCTCGGACCCCGCATACGTCGGCGTGGTCGCGAGCCGCAAGCGCTTCGAGCACGTGCGCCAGACGCTCGTCGCCTGCGGCGTGCCGCCGGTCGCGCTTGATCGAGTTTTCGCGCCGGCCGGGCTCGACCTGGGAGCGCGTACGCCCGAGGAAATCGCGCTCAGCGTCATGGCGCAGATCGTCCAGCACAGGCGCAAGCCCGCAGTTACAAAGACTGAAACTTCCAGTGAAGCGAAAGACCCGATCTGCGGCATGAGCGTGACGATCGCGACCGCCCGCCATACCGCCGAGGTCAAGGGCACGAAATACTATTTCTGCTGCGCAGGCTGCCGCAGCAAGTTCCTGCAGAGAGAGGAGACGCGATGATTCCGGCACCGTTCGACTACCACCGCCCAGGCACGCTCGACGAGGCGATCGGCCTGCTCTCGCGCCACGGCGGCGATGCGAGAGTGCTCTCGGGCGGTATGAGCCTGCTTCCGGCGCTCAAGCTCCGCCTGGGCAGCTGCGGCCACCTTGTCGACATCGGGCGCATCCCGGGCCTCGAGTACGTCAAGGAAGACGGCGGCATGCTGCGCATCGGCGCAGGCACGCGCCAGTGCGTGCTCGCCCAGTCGGAGGTCATCAACTCGCGCTACGGCGTCCTGGCCGACGCGGTGCCGCTGATCGCCGACCCGCTGGTGCGCAACCGCGGCACCTTCGGCGGCAACGTCGCGAACGGCGACCCGGCAAACGACGGCCCGGCGATCGTGATCGCCCTCGGCGCGGAGCTCGTCGCGCGCGGCCCGCAGGGCGAGCGCACCATCGCGGCGAACCGCTTCTACAAGGACCTCTTCGTCACCGCGCTCGCGCCCGACGAGATCCTGACCGAGATTCGCATCCCGCAACCCCCGCCGCGCAGCGGCAGCGCCTACCGCAAGCTGAAGCGCAAGACCGGCGACTACGCCGCGGCGGCGGCGGCGGTGCAGCTCACGCTGGACGCCCGGGGCGCGGTGCAGCGCGCCTGCATCGCGCTCACCAACGCCGGCCCCACGCCGGTCGAAGCGGTCCAGGGTTCGCGCTTCCTGGAGGGGAAGACGCCCGACGAGAAGAGCATCGCCGAGGCGGCGCGGCTCGCGGCCGCGGCGGCCGCGCCGAGCGCCGACCGGCGCGGGTCGGTCGAGTACAAACGCGAGATGGCGCGCGTGCTGACCGCGCGCGCCCTGAAGGCCGCGCTCGAGCGCGCAGGGAGGAGCTAGGATGAAACATCAAATCAGCGTGACGGTGAATGGCACGGCACACGAGGCGGAAGTGGAATCGCGCCTGCTGCTGGTGCACTTCATCCGCGAAGAGCTGCGGCTCACGGGCACGCACATCGGCTGCGACACGTCGCACTGCGGCGTCTGCACCGTGCTGCTCGACGGGCAGCCGGTGAAGTCCTGCACCGTGCTCGCGGCGCAGGTCGACGGCTGCAAGGTGAGCACCGTCGAGGGGCTCGAGAGCGGCGGCAAGCTCCATCCGATCCAGGAAGCCTTTACCGAGAAGCATGCCCTGCAGTGCGGCTACTGCACGCCGGGCATGCTCATGACGTGTAGCGCGCTGCTCGAGCAGAACCGCAATCCGAGCGAGCAGGAGATCCGCCAGGCGATCTCCGGCAACCTGTGCCGCTGCACCGGGTATCTCAATATCGTGAAGGCGGTCCAGCATGCCGCCCAAAAAATCGGAGGCGCGCCGTGAACGCTCCCAGGACCGATGCAAAAATCTGCGGCATGGGTCACTCCATGAAGCGCAAGGAAGACCCGCGCTTCATCCGCGGCAAGGGCAACTACGTCGACGACATCAAGCTGCCCGGGATGCTGTACATGGACATCGTGCGCAGCCCGTACGCGCACGCGAGGATCAAGAAGATCGATACCTCGAAGGCGCTGAAGATCCCCGGCGTCCTTGCGGTGATCGACGGCCCCACGCTCGAGAAATACAAGCTGCACTGGATGCCGACCATCTCGGCCGACACGCAGATGGTGCTGCCGACCGACGAAGTGATGTACCAGGCGCAGGAGGTGTGCGCGGTGATCGCCACCGAGCGCTATATCGCCGCCGACGGCGCCGACGCGGTCGAGGTCGATTACGAGCCGCTGCCGGTGATGGTCGACCCGCTGAAGTCGATCGCACCCGGCGCGCCGGTGCTGCGCAAGGACAAGAAAGACAAGAAGGACAACCTCGCCTTCCACTGGGAGGCGGGCGACCGCGCCGACACCGAGAAAGCGCTGCAGGCTTCGGAGGTCGTCGCCGAGCAATACGTGTACGTGCCGCGCATCCACGTGGCGTCGATGGAGACCTGCGGCTGCGTCGCCGACTTCAACCCGGCCGAGGGCAAGCTCACGGTCTACATGACCACCCAGGCGCCGCACGCGGTGCGCACGGTGTTCGCGCTGGTCGCGGGGCACGTCGGCCTGTCGGAGGAGCGCATCCGCATCGTCTCGCCCGACATCGGCGGCGGCTTCGGCGGCAAGGTGCCGGTGTATCCGGGATACGTGATCGCGGTGGCCGCTTCGGTGGTGATCGGCAAGCCGGTGAAGTGGATCGAGGACCGGATGGAGAACCTGCAAGCCGACTCGTTCGCGCGCGACTACCACATGAAGGTGAGGCTGGGCGCAAAGAAGGACGGCACGCTGACGGCGCTCTCCATCAAGACGATCGCCGACCACGGCTACACCAACGCCTCGGCCAATCCGATGAAGTATCCGGCCGGGCTGTTCTCGATCTGCACCGGGTCGTACGACCTCAAGCATGCGTTCTGCGAGGTCGACGCGGTGTACACGCACAAGCCGCCGGGCGGCGTGGCCTACCGCTGCTCGTTCCGCGTCACCGAGGCGGTGCACGCGATCGAGCGCGTGGTCGACGTGCTGGCGCAGAAGCTGAAGATGGACCCGGCCGAGCTGCGCATGAAGAACTTCATTGCGCCCGAGCGCTTTCCGTACAAGTCGGTGCTGGGGTGGGAATACGACAGCGGCAACTATCCCGCGGCGCTGAAGAAGGCCATGGAGATTGTGGGTTATGAATCTCTAAGGAAGGAACAACAGGAAAAGCGCAAGCGCGGCGAACTGATGGGCATCGGCATCTGCAGCTTCACCGAGATCGTCGGCGCCGGCCCGTCGAAGGACTTCGACATCCTCGGCATCAAGATGTTCGACTCGGCGGAAATTCGCGTTCACCCGACCGGGAAAGCGTTAGCGCGCTTTGGCACGAAGAGCCAGGGACAGGGCCACGAGACCACCTATGCGCAGATCGTGGCCGAGGAGCTCGGCATCCCCGCTTCCGACGTGCAGGTCGAGGAAGGCGACACCGACACCGCGCCCTACGGCCTGGGCACCTACGCCAGCCGCTCGACGCCGACCTCGGGCGCGGCCGCCTCGCTCGCGGCGCGCAAGATCCGCAACAAGGCCAAGGCGATCGCCGCGCATCTTCTCGAATGCAGCGAGGCCGACCTCGACTGGGTGCCCGGAAAATTCTTCATCAAGGGCGTGCCCGACAAGTCGAAGACGATCCAGGAGTGCGCGTTCGCCGCCTACACCAACATGCCGCAGGGCATGGAGCCGGGCCTCGAGGCGACGCACTACTACGACCCGCCCAACCTCACGTTTCCGTTCGGCAGCTACATCTGCGTGGTCGACCTCGACCGCGGCACCGGTGAGGTGAAGGTGCGCCGCTTCGTGGCGGTGGACGATTGCGGCAACATCATCAACCCGATGATCGTCGACGGCCAGATCCACGGCGGCCTGGCGCAGGGCGTGGGACCCGCGCTGTACGAGGAGATCAGCTACGACGAGGACGGCAACATCTCCGGTGGCAGCTTCCTCGACTACTACGTGCCGACCGCGCTCGAGTGCCCGAAGTGGGAGACCGACAAGACGATCACGCCTTCGCCGCACCATCCGTTCGGCGCCAAGGGCGTGGGCGAGTCGGCCACCGTCGGCGCGCCGCCCGCCATCGCCAACGCGGTGGTGGACGCGCTCTCGCATCTCGGCGTCACGCACGTCGACATCCCGATCACGCCCGAGAAGGTGTGGCAGCTCCTGAAAGCGAAAGGCGTGGCCGAGTAGCCGGCCTTTGCAGCGTTCAACGCGCGTCGGCGACGTTGACCGCGCCGACCGCCGCGGCCGGCGCTGGCGCGCGTTTTTCACCGCCGCCTACCTCGCGGTGGTGGTCTGGTTCCTGGCGACGCCGGAGCTGCGCATCGTCGGGCTGTTCCTGGTGCCGCTCGCCGGGTTCCTGCTGTCGCGGCGTTTCCTGGACCTGGCGCTGGACGACGTGCCGCACTGGTGGCGGCGGTTCGCCTACAGCGGCTGGCACGGCCGCTACCGCGCCTTCGACGGCCACCGTGTTCGCGTGATCGACGGCGAGAAGGAAACGCCGTCGCGCGTCTACGCGGCGGACATCTTCGGCATCCTGGGACTGGCGCCGTCACCGCTCGAGCTGCAGAAGCTCGAGGCGCGCTTCCGGGGTAGTTTCCAGCGTGGCGCCGAGGGGCCGGAGGCGAACGAATGGCTGTTCGACGACGCCGCGTGCATCGCTTTCGTGCGCGCCCACCTGGACGACCGGCGCACGCCGCGCGGCCGCACCGCGCAACTGCTGGTGCTGTGGCTCGAGCGCACGGTATTCATGCCGATCGACAACCGCCGGACCGCCGAAACCGGCAAGACCTACGCGTTTACGAGGGAAGCCGCCCGCCGCTAGGCGAACAGCCGGGTCGTCTGCCGGTTTTTCAGCTCACCGCAGTGTCGGGCCGATGCGCGCGCAGGAACGAGCGCGCCTGCCGCACCGCGACCGGGATCCGATCCTTCGGCTCCTTCCACGGGAACAGGCTCACCTCCGACTTCGGCGCGAGCATCACGGATTCCATCGCGACCGCGTACGGATGCGGCGGCGAGTCGTCGGGCATGACCAGCACCGGCGTCTTGCACGAACGCACGAAATCGCGCGACACGGTGTAGACGAAATCCGCGGCGGCGCCGCGGTACATCTTGGTGAGGAAGCGATCGACCGCCTCCATGCTGAGGTCGGGGCGGCGCTTCACGATCTCGGGGCCCCAGCCCTTCATGTTGCCGTCGTACGAGAGGGTCGGCAACTCCGGGCGGAATCCGCTTGGCTGCGCGGCCACGCCGGCGACGACGCGATCGGGCGCGCGCTTGAGCAGGTTCCAGACGAATGGCCCGCCGATGCAGAAGCCCATCACCATGAACTTCTTGTGCCCGAGGTGATCCATCAGCGCTAGCTGGTCGTCGGTATACGCGTCCCAGGGGCGTTCGGCTTCGAGCGGTCCGGTGGATTGACCGTCGTAGGCGTTGCGCATGTCGGCGGTGACGACGCGAAACTCGCTCTTGAATTCCTCGATGGCGTTGAACGGCGCGCCCTTGGCCATCCAGCCGATAGTCGAGTTCAACCCGCCGCCGGGAATCAGCAGCAGCGGAAAACCGGAGCCGACCTCCTGGTAATGGATGCGGACGCTGCCTTTCTCGAAGAACGACCCCGCCGCTCCTTTCCCCGGGTTGGCTTGCGCGAACGCCTGCGGCACGGCGGCCGCCGCGGCTGCGGCGACTCCGGTCGCCAACACGTTGCGTCTGGTCGAATCCATGAGAGGCTCCTCCGCTGAACGTAAGATGATATATCGTTGGCCCAACAGAGGGAGCCATCATGCGCATCGCGTATCGGCTGCTCGCCGCCGTGCTTGCGGCGGTCGCGGCGATTCCGGTCCTGGCCCAGCAGACGCCGTATCGTCTCGACGAAGGCTGGGGCAAGCTTCCCGACGGCAGGAAGTGGGGCAACACCAGCGGCGTCGACCTCGACCGCAACGGCAACATCTGGGTGTTCGAGCGCTGCGGCAGCACGAATTGCCTCGGCTCGACTGTCCCGCCGATCGTGAAGCTGGATCCTGCCGGCAAGCAGCTGCTCACCTTCGGCGCGAGCATGTTCGTGATGCCGCACGGCCTCTACGTCGATAACGACAGCAACGTCTGGGTCACCGACGCCGATGGCAAGGACGGCAAGGGCCACCAGGTATTCAAGTTCAGCGCCGAAGGAAAACTGCTGATGACGCTCGGCAAGGCCGGTGTCGCGGGCAACGGACCCGATTCCTTCAATCGACCCTCCGATGTCGTCATCGCGCCGAACGGCGACATCTTCGTCGCCGACGGTCACGGCGGCGATTCCAACGCGCGCATCGTCAAGCTCGACAAGAGCGGCAAGTTCATCAAGGCGTGGGGCAGAAAGGGGTCCGCCCACGGCGAGTTCGACACGCCGCATGCGCTGGCGATCGATTCCAAAGGACGCCTGCTGGTCGGCGATCGCGGCAACAGCCGCGTGCAGATCTTCGACCAGGACGGCAGGTTCCTCAAGGAGTTGCGCCAGTTCGGCCGGCCCAGCGGCATCTTCGTCGATCGCAACGACGTGCTGTACGTGACCGATCATCAGTCCGACGAAAAGGTCAATCCGGGCTTCAAGCGCGGAATCTACATCGGCGGCCTGAAGGACGAGAAGGTGACGATGTTCATTCCGGCGATTGCGTTCGGCGACAAGATCAGCGCGACCGAAGGCGTTGCCGCCGACGCGCACGGCAACGTGTTCGGCGCCGAGACCAACACGCAGAATCTGCGCAAGTATGTGAAAAAATGAAATTCACGGCGGCTCCGGAGGGCAAAGGCGCCGCCGGGTAGCTCAGCGCCAGTAGCCGCGGTGCCAGTAGCCGTAGCGCGGGTACGCGTAGTAGGGGCGGGCGACCACGACGGGACCGGGCGAGGCATAAACCACGGGGCCAGGCTCGACCGGGGCGACCACGCAGCCGCTCAGCGCGGCGCTTGCGGCGAGAACTGCGAGTAGTGTTTTCATGCCTGCATTAGGGCAGGTCCCGAGCCGCCCGGGATGCGAACTTTGTGAGCGTGTTTTGCAAGTCGCGGCGCGCCGTCACAACTTGCTACACATTCGGTAGACTCGGCGTCGAGGAGGAATTTCCCATGTCCATGGCACGCGTTCTCGCGGCGCTTGCGCTCGCCGTTTCGGCTTCGGCGCTCGCGCAGCAGAAGGAAATCAAGATCGGCTTCATCTACGACGTCACCGGCCCCTTCGCCGGCGGCGGCTCGGAGCCGGCGCAGATCGGCACCAAGGCGGCGGTCGACTACTTCAACGAGCGCGGCGGGGTCGCCGGCTACAAGATCAACGCCATCTTCGTCGACGCCCAGTCGAAGGTCGACGTGGCGATCAACGAGATGACCCGCCTCATCGACCAGGAGAAGGTCGACATCGTCAGCGGCGTGTACTCGAGCGCGCAGTGCGTGCCGATGGTCCAGCAGGCCGACTCGCGCAAGAAGTTCACCTGGCTCAACGTCTGCGTGGCCACCGCGGTGTTCAAGGACAAGAAGCTGCAGTACGTCTTCCGCCCGCAGGCGCACTCCGACCAGTTCGGCGCCTGGTCTTGCGACTACATCAACTATTACGCCAAGTCGAAGTTCAAGACCGATCCGAAGAATCTGCGCGTCGCGATCATCCACGAGGACGGCCCGTACGGCGTCGGCGTCGCGAGCGGCAACGAGGCGCAGTGCAAGAAGCACGGGCTGAACATCGTCCTCAAGGAAGGCTACTCGGCGACCGCGCCCGACCTTTCGAGCCTGGTTACCAAGCTGAAGCGCGCGCGGCCCGACGTGCTGCTGCACACCGGCTACAACCCGGACATCACGCTGTTCCTGCGCCAGGCGAAGGAGCAGGGCCTGAAGTTCAAGGCGGTGATCGGCCACGGCGCGGGCCACAGCCAGATCGACAAGCTGACGCAGACCTTCGGCAAGGACGTGAACTACTTCCACACCATCGACCCGGCCGCGTCGCAGCTGCTCGATCCGAAGACGCTCAAGCCCGGCGTGTGGGACATGACACAGGAGATGGTGAAGCGCTACCAGGCGGTGAAGGGCCCGGGCGAGCTTCCGCCGCACGTGTCGATGGGCTTCAACAACACCTGGATCCTGCTGAACGACGTGCTGCCGCGCGCGATCAAGAAGTACGGCGGCATCGACTCCGAGGCGCTGCGCAAGGCTGCGCTCGACACCGACATTCCGGTGGGCGGCACGATGCAGGGTTACGGCGTCAAGTTCTATCCGCCCGGGCATCCGCTCGCGGGTCAGAACGAGCGCGCCTTCCCGGTCGTGATCCAGTTCGTGGACGGCAAGGGCAAGATCGTCTGGCCGAAGGAGATCGGCGCCGATCCCGTCCTGCCCTTGCCGAAGGGGCACGCGCTGGCGCAGTAGGTGTTACTCGAAGTCTCAAGGCTCACGAAACGCTTTGGCGGTTTCACTGCGGTCAGCGGCGTTTCCTTCGACGTGGCCGAGGGCGAGATCCTCGGCCTCATCGGCCCGAACGGCTCGGGCAAGAGCACGACCTTCAACCTCGTCGCCGGCGCGCTCAAGCCCGATTCGGGCTCGGTGCGCTTTTGCGGCGCGGACATCGCCGGCCTGCCGGCGTACCGCGTCGCGCACGCGGGAATCGGCCGCACCTACCAGATCCCGCGGCCGTTCAAGAAGCTCTCGGTCCTCGAGAACGTGGCGCTCGCGGCTTTTTACGGCTCGAATGCACGAGTCTCGCGTGAGAAATCCTTTGCCCTTGCGTCGGAAACGCTGAAGCTCGTCGGCCTGCAGGAAACCGGCGTCGTGGGCCTCGGCGCCGCGGCGCTGAAGAAGCTCGAGCTCGCGCGAGCGCTCGCGACGCAGCCGAAGCTTCTGCTCGCCGACGAGTCGCTCGGCGGGCTCGACCACGCCGAGATGGAGCAGGCCGCCGACATGCTCTCCAACATCCGCGCGCAGCGCGGCGTCACCATCGTCTGGGTCGAGCACATCATGGGCGTGCTGATGCGTGTCGTCGACCGCTGTGTAGTGCTCGACCACGGCGTGGTGATCGCCGAGGGCAAGCCGGCGGCGGTGTCGCGCGATCCGAAGGTCATCGAGGTCTATCTCGGCAGCGATGCTTTCGCTTGAGAATGTCTCCGCCGGCTATGCCGGCTTCCAGGCTCTCTTCGGCGTCAGTCTCGAGGTGCGCGCCGGCGAGTCGGTGGCGGTGATCGGCCCGAACGGCGCCGGCAAGACGACTCTCCTGCGGCTGATCTCGAAGCTCATCGATCCCACCGCAGGAGAGATCCGTTTCGAAGAAAAGAGTCTCAAGACCGTGCCGCCCCATGCGGTCGTGTCGCGCGGGATCGCGCACGTGCCGGAGAACCGCAGGCTGTTCCCTCGTCTGACCGTCGAGGAAAACCTGCGCATGGGCGCCTTCACTTCCCGCAGGCAGTTCGAGCAGCGAAAAGAAGTCGTCTATGGCTTGTTCCCTCGTTTGCAGGAGAGAAAGGACCAGGCCGCCGGAACGCTGTCCGGCGGCGAGCAGCAGATGTGCGCCATTGGCCGCGCGCTGATGTCGGGGCCGAAGCTGCTTCTGCTCGACGAGCCCTCCGCCGGACTCGCGCCGGTCGTCGTGCAATCGATCTTTGAGCTGGTGCGCCGCATCTGCGCTGAGGGCTACACGGTGCTGATCGTCGAGCAGAACATCCGCCAGGTGCTGAAGGTGGTCGGCCGCGCGTACCTGCTCGACGCCGGAAAAATCGTCCAGTCGGGAAAGGCCGCCGATCTGATGAATTCGAAAGAGATACAAAAGGCCTACCTCGGGCTGTGATGGAGATTTTCGACGTCTTCCTGCTGGAGGCGATCCTCAACGGGCTGCTGCTCGGCGGGCTGCTCGCGCTGCTCTCGCTTGGCCTGAACCTGATCTTCGGCGTGATCGACGTGGTGTGGATCTGCTATGCCGAGCTGATCATGTGCGGCATGTACACGGTGTACTACCTGCACGTGCAGTACCACTGGCCGCTCATCGCAGCGATGGCCGCGGCGATCGTGCTGGTCGCCGTGCTCGGCGTGGCGCTGCACCAGTTCGTCATCCGCCCGGTGCTCTCGGCGGAGCCGATCAACCAGCTGCTGGTGACCGGCGGCGTGCTCTTCTTCCTCCAGGCGGCGGCGACGCTCGCCTTTGGCGTCGACTTCAAGAACCTCGGCGTGAGCCTGCCCCCGGTGCGTCTGGGCGAGATGTCGTTCTCCGCCGCCCGGCTGGTTGCCTTCGGCGCTGCGATCGCAGGTGTCCTTGGGTTGTATGTTTTTTTGAATAAAAGCTATCTAGGGACGGCGATCCGCGCCATCAGCCAGGACCGCGCGGTCATGCCGCTGATGGGCGTCGACCCCGGGCGGGTGTTCGTCATCACTTCGGCGATCGGCGGCGCGCTCGCCGGCCTCGGCGCCTGCCTGCTGGTGCTGCAGTACGACGTGCATCCCGCGATCGGCCTTTCGTTCGGCCCGATCATCTTTCTCATCTGCGTGCTCGGCGGCCTGGGCAGCATGGTCGGCGGCCTGGTCGCCGCGTTCGTCTTCGCGCAGTTCATCTCGGTGGGCGGCTTCTTCTTCGCCATCGAGTGGGGCTACGTCATCGCCTTCGCCTTCTTCATCGCGATGATGTTCGTCAGGCCGCAGGGATTCTTCAAGCGATGATCGGCAACTATCCCCTGCACCTGATGATCCTGGTGTTGCTGTGGGGCTACATCTACACGAGCTGGTCGCTGATGGGCCGCCTGGGCATGGTGAGCTTCGGTCACGGCGCGTTCATGGGCATCGGCGCCTACACCGTGGTCATGCTCTGGAACCACTACGGTGTCTCGCCCTGGATCGGCGCGCCGGCGGCGCTCGCCGTGGCGGCCGTCGTCGCGATCGTCATCGCCTATCCCTGCTTTCGCTTCCGCATCGTCGGCCACTACTTCGCGCTCGTCACGCTGGCCCTCTCGGAAGTGACGCGGCTGGTCTTCACGGCGATGCGCGAGCAGACCGGCGGCTCGCTCGGCGCGACGCCGAACGGCGCGCTGACCGAGGGGACGACGGTCGCGCTCGGCGCGCTGCAGTTTTCCAGCAAGTGGGTGTGGCTCGCGATCGTCGCCGTCTTCTGGCTGGCCGGGCTGTGGGTGTGGCGCGCGGTCGACCGCAGCATGGGACGCCTCGCGCTCCAGGCGATCAGCGAGGAAGAGGAGGCCGCGGCCTCGGTCGGCATCCATGTCACGCGCGCCAAGCTGCGCATCACGCTCGTCTCGGCGCTCATGACCTGCGCGGGCGGCATCCTGTACGCGCAATACCAGCTCTACGTGAACCCCGATACCGTGTCGGGAATCGCGATCAGCCTGCAGATGGTGTTCGGCGTCATCGCCGGCGGTATGTTCGTGATGCTGGGTCCAACCGTGGGCGCCGCGTTCACGCTGCTGCTTGCAGAAGGCTTGCGCCTCGCGTGGGGTAACCGCTTTCCGGCTCTCGACAGCACCATCTACGGCCTGATGCTGGTGCTCTTCATCATCTACATGCCGAAAGGGATCCTCGGCGCCGCGCTGGACGCGCTGCGCAGGCGCTAGGGTTTATCATCCGCGGGATGAGCGGACCCGACGCGATCGCCCTCACCCGGTCACTGCTCCGGTTCGACACGGTCAACCCGCCGGGCCGGGAGCGCGACTGCGCGCGCTATGCCGGCGGCCTGCTCGAAGAGTGGGGTTACCGGGTCGATTACCACGAATACGCGGACTCGCGCACCAGCGTGATCGCGCGCGCGGGCGGATCGGATGCGAAGGCGCCGCTTTGCCTGACCGGGCACCTCGATGTCGTTCCGGTCGGCGCGCGCGCCTGGACGCACGACCCCTTCAACGGGGAGACCGCGGGCGACCGACTCTACGGCCGCGGCGCCTCGGACATGAAGGCCGGCGTCGCCGCGATTCTGCTGGCGGCGCGCGCCATGGCGAAGCGGCTTGCAGGCACGCCTGGCGTCGTCATCGTGCTGACCGCGGCGGAGGAGGGTGGCTGTATCGGTTCAAAGAATCTCGTGGAGACCGCATTGTTGGGCCGTGCAGGCGCGATGATCGTAGGGGAGCCGACCTCGAACTACCCGCTGGTCGGGCACAAGGGCTCGGTCAAGTTCCACGCGCGCTTCAAGGGCGTGTCCGCCCACGGCTCGATGCCGCATCTCGGGGTGAACGCGATCTACAAGGCGGCGCGGGCGCTCGGCAAGCTCGAGGCGTTCGACTTCGGGGTGCCGGCGCACGCGGTGATGGGCAAGCCCACGCTCAACGTCGGCACCATCGCGGGCGGCAACACGGTCAACGCCGTCGCGGACTCGGCCGATATCGGCGTCGATATCCGCACCGTGCCCGGCATGGATCACGCCGTGCTTCTCAGGTCTCTTCAGGATCTGATGGCGGAAGCGGAGCTCGACGTGTTCTCCAATCTCGGCCCGGTGTGGACCGAGCCGGACGAGGA
>Ga0070704_100000111_pt1 | contig 28642 bp, 37 predicted proteins | sample KBSK5252metaG_FD_65467 | JGI IMG/M metagenome (GOLD analysis project Ga0070704, IMG submission 65467) | Corn, switchgrass and miscanthus rhizosphere microbial communities from Kellogg Biological Station, Michigan, USA - KBS K5-25-2 metaG | ecosystem: Host-associated > Plants > Roots >...
GTTCCCGAAGCGATCGTGAAAGCGCCGCCACCGAGAGAACCCAGGACGGAGCCGGATCCCACATGACCGGAATTCACCGCGCCGCTTGCCAGCTTGAATTGGCTGACTGAACCGGATGCAATGGCTCCGCTCGTCACCGATCCAGAAGCGTGGTGGAACTGTCCGATCTGCCCGCTGGCAATCGCCCCGGAAGTGACCGCTCCCGACCCGAGGTGATTGGGTCCAATCTGACCCGACGCGATGTTTCCAGATACGATAGCTCCCGAGCCGACGGTTCCGGCGATGACGGCTCCGGAGCCAAAGTCAAAGACGCCTACGGTCCCGGAGGCAATGTTTCGGATCGATCCGAAGAAGCCCTGCACAGCGCCGGAAGCGACATCTCCAGACTGAACGGAACCTGACGTCGAAACATCGGCCCAGGTAAAGTCATCTCGGAGGAACTTCGTTCCATCGGGCGTGCCCGCAACGCCCAGGCGCCCCGACGTCACCGCTCCGGAGGAGATGTGGAATTGACCCACCTGCCCCGAGGCGATATGCCCGGAAAGGACCGATCCAGACGAGAGATGGCCGGCGCCAATCTGGCCCGAAGCGATGTCCCCGCTCAAGATCCAGAAAGTTCCCTGAGGCGACTGGATATTGTCCTTCGTGAAGGGGTCGACCGAAAGTCTGATCCCTCCGGAATTGACGATGACGCCAAGCCGCTGAGGGATGTCGCCGGAAGCAAATCCGCCCGAGAGGAACCCTCCCGAAAGCGGTCCCACCTGTCCGGATCTGGCCACATAGAGCGGTTGTCCTACAAATCCGGAGAAGTCGACCATCCCGGAACTCGTCTGGAAGAAGCCATCCGTCCAGAACGAGCAAGCTTGACCGGAGAGCGCGCCAGAAAGAGTCACGCCGACCGCCGACATCCGGCCTGACACCGCAGGCATCGCAATCTGCAGGCGGCCACTCTGAGAGATCGCCACCGCGCGAACACCCGAGATGTTCTCTTCCGTCGTGAGCGGCGTTCCACCCGCGGAGAAGTCGTCGATGATTGCTCTCGCCTGCGTGATCACGGCCCCGGAAGCCAGATGATTGGTCCCTACCTGCCCGGAGGCGATCGCGCCTGAAGTTACGGCTCCCGACCCGAGGTGATTTAGGCCGATCTGGCCGGAGGCGATATTTCCAGAAACGATCGCGCCGGAACCTACCGTTCCGGCAATGACCGCTCCAGAGCCGAAGTCGAAGACGCCAACCGTCCCCGAAGCAATGTTCCGGATCGAACCGAAGAACCCCTGCACCGCGCCAGACGCCACGTCGCCTGACTGGACCGACCCGGATGTGCTGACGTCCGCCCAAGTGAAGTCGTCACGAAGGAACTTCGTTCCATCCGGAGTCCCCGCCACCCCGAGACGTCCCGACGTGACGGCTCCTGACGAGATGGCAAAATTACCAATCTGCCCACTCGCGACAAGACCGGACACGATGGCGCCCGACCCGATATCGTTCGTTCCGATCGTACCCGACGCGATGGTGAAAGCGCCGCCGCCTGCCTGACCCAGGACCGCGCCAGAAGCAACGTGGCCGGAGTTAACCGCTCCGCTCGCAAGCTTGAACTGACTGACCGCACCCGATGCAATCCCGCCCGAGGTCACCGCTCCGGATGCGATGTGGAACTGGCCTACCTGTCCGCTGGCGATTGCTCCAGAGAGGACAGCACCGGAGCCCAGGTCGTTTGGACCAATGCTGCCCGACGCGATGCTGAACGCTCCTCCTCCGAGAGAGCCCAGGACCGCGCCCGATGCCACATGACCCGAATTGACGGCGCCCGAGGCCAGCTTGAACTGGCTTACGGAGCCTGAGGCGATTGCGCCAGAAGTGACAGCGCCGGATCCAAGGTGGTTTTGCCCAATCTGACCCGAAGCGATGTTTCCGGATACCACCGCTCCGGATCCCACGGTGCCGGCGACAACTGCGCCAGACCCAAGATCGAAAACGCCTACGGTCCCCGAGGCAATATTCCGGATCGTACCGAAGAATCCCTGAACGGCGCCGGAGCCAATGTCGCCCGATTGGATCGACCCCGACGTCGAAACGTCTGCCCAGGTAAAGTCATCTCGCAGGAATTTGGTGCCATCGGGAGTTCCAGCTACCCCCAGACGTCCCGAAGTCACTGCGCCCGAGGAGATGTGGAATTGTCCGACCTGGCCGCTGGCGATTGCGCCGGAAAGCACCGAGCCAGACCCAAGGTCGTTCGGTCCGATACTTCCGGAGGCAATGCTGAAGGCTCCGCCACCGACGGATCCCTGGACGGCTCCAGAGCCAACATGGCCGGAATTGACCGCTCCGGAAGCGAGCTTAAACTGAGAAACGGAACCTGAGGCGATCGCTCCGCTTGTGACGCTTCCGGAGGCAAGATGGTCCTGGCCGATCTGCCCCGACGCGATATTCCCGGAGACGATGGCACCGGATCCTACCGTGCCTGCAACCACGGCACCGGAGCCGAAATCGAATACGCCCACAGTTCCGGAAGCGATGTTTCGGGTGGTCCCGAAGAAGCCCTGTACCGCACCCGAAGCTACCTGTCCGCTGTTGACCGCTCCGGAAGCCAGCGCGAACTGTCCGATCTGTCCGGAAGCCACGGTCCCGCTCGTAACCGACCCGTCCGCGAGCTGGCCGCTCCCGATGCCTCCAGAAGCGATGTCGAATCCACCGACCGTCCCGGATGCGATGTTGTGTGCGCCGCTCGAGATCGCACCCTGGATCGCCCCGGAGCCGACGTGGCCGGAATTCACAGCCCCGGAAGCCAGAGCGAACTGGCTGATCTGTCCGGAGGCGAGCGATCCGCTTACGACCGAAGCATCACCCAGGAAACCGGAGGTGACCTGGCCGGACTGTAAGGTTGCGGTGGTGGTCAACGCCGCGATAAACCCGGAAGCGAGCATTCCAGAGGAAATGCTTCCGGACTGAATCGCGCCGCTGCCGACCGATCCGTTTGCGAGCTGACCGCTGCCGATACCTCCGGAGGCGATATCGAAGCCGCCGACCGTGCCGGAGGCAATGTTGTGCGCGCCGCTCGAGATCGAACCCTCGATCGCCCCAGAAGCTACGTGACCAGACTGGACCGCCCCAGAGGAAAGCGCAAACGGACCGATCGACCCGGAGGCGATCGCGCCTGACGTCACGGCTCCCGAGGAGAGCGCGCTCGGGCCGACGGCGCCGGACGCGATCGATCCCGAGGTAACCGCACCGTTTCCGATCTGTCCGCTCTGGACGACTCCGGAACCAAGATCGAAGGTCCCGATCGTGCCGGAGGCAATGTTGTACGCGCCGCTCGAGTTCGAGCCCTCAATCGCGCCCGAAGCTACATGGCCAGACTGGACGGCTCCCGAGGAAAGCGCAGATGGACCGACGGCGCCGGACGCGATATTTCCAGAAGTGACGGCACCGTTTCCGATGTTTCCGGATTGAACCGAGCCGGATACAAGAAGTCCAGAACCGGACGGACCTGGAGGGCCAATGGGACCAGGAGGACCAGGAGGGCCGGGAGGTCCCGGGGATCCGCGGCCGCCCCCTATCGGAAATCCACCACCGACCGGAGCGACCCTCAGCGCCTCGTAAATCGCCGTCTGAAGATCTCTGAGGCGTACAGCGTCATCGAGCTCATGAGGGGCGCCGACATGGCGTACCCTACCGCCCTTCATGTCCTTGTCTAGGTCGCTCATTTAATTGCTACTTTTCCCTGACCACCGCGGCGACCACTGCGGCTGTCGCTACAATTGCGCCAAGAATTGCGAAGGGAATGAGGATAGAAAGGTCCGCCGACCTCGGTTGCTCCGCTTGAGCGATGCCGGCAGACTCTGAAGGGGATCCCAGGGCGATGGAGGACTTCAAGGAAGCCACCGTCTCCTGCTGACGTTTGGCGTTCGCCTCCTTCATGTCGAGCTCTCGCCTCATGAGAGCCAGGCGACGCTCTTCCATCTCGATGAACGCCCTCTGGGAGTCGGCTTCCGATTTCGCACGATCCGCCGAAAGTTCCATGACGGTGAAGTCCCCGTCGGTGAACTTCCGCATGTTCATCAAAGCCTCGGCGATCAAGGTCTCGATCCGCCGAAGCGTGGAAAGCCCTCCGTAGGAAAGACTTAGAGCCTCCCCCTTCTCCCCAGCCTCTCCGATCGCGTCGATCACGCCGGAGAAGCTCTCCCCCTGCATGATCGCGAAGATCTCGATGACGATGCTCTCGATGCCTGCCTGCCGGGCGACGCTTCGGTTGCTGTGGATGAATGTCAGCAGGAGATCTGCTGTAGAAACAGAATCCTTTGCCGCATTCAGAAGCTCCGCCGTCCGATCGGCGTCAAACGTCGCGAAAGTGGAGGGCTTGCCTTGGAGAGCCTTGTCTCTCTCCGAGGCGGATGGGAACCTAAGGATGGCGGCGTTCATCTTCAAAATTCCATCCCAGGCCGGGAAGCCCCCCTGAAAATTGGACCGGGTTAGGCAGGCTTATGAATTTTACAAGGGGTCAATCCCGATTCCAACAACAAATCCACGACCAGGCCAAGGAAAATGATTTCCAGACCGACGGTCCTTCGGGTATTCTTATCTAAGCATGAACGCGGTTCTGAGGTTCCCAACCCGCCAGCGCTCCCCATTCTTGAGAACAGAGGTCTCAACCGCTTCGCTCCCTCCCATGCCTCCCCTCGAGCCCCTGGACCCCTCTAAAACGCAGCAACTCCTCGAGGTAACCAACAACGTCCTCAGCGGCGCCAGGGCTCTCGTGGACTTCCTGGATACAAATCGTTCGGTCGCCCGAGCCGCGGGGATCGAAGCCCTGACGGTGGAACTCTCCGGGATCATCGACGGAAGACGCCTGGAACCCATCAAGGACGAACTCTCAGAAGCCGTGCTCGCCGGAAAGCCTTCGGAGATCTCCTCCGAGGGGTTCTACTACCTCACCAGGGCGGAGAAACTCCTGGCCGAGGCCCACGGAGATCTTGCCCGCTTTACCGGGAAACACGCCTCAAGCGGAGCGGAGCGAGCCATGATTCTGGGCCAGGCCTCAGAATCACCGCTGAGCGACAAGACCATCATCCTCGCAACCTTAGCTGTCGTCGCCCTGGCAATCGTCGCCCTGGCCTTGAAGAAGGGTTAGATCGAAACTTCGATCAGAAGGGCCTGCGAAAACCCGAACCCCCAAAGCTACGTCGGACTCTCGGCTTCGCAATCGAAACTTGCCCCATGAAGGATGAGGCACCCCCCGGAATGGGCGCAGCCTGAGTAAGGGGGATCGTTCCGGGAGAGCTAAAAGAAGAGAAGGGAGAGGTGGGCAACCCGGAAACCGACCCACGACACTGTCCGGTCCTGGGATCGTAGAAGGTGCCGTACATGGGGTCGCAGACGGCCGCAGCAGAGGGCTGCGGAGCGGAAGTCAACGGGATGTTCGGCTCCGGCGCTGGCTCCGATACAGGCGGGGGAGGGATGGGTTCCGTCGTCGGCTCCGGAATCTCCACCGGCCACGGCACGATTGTAGCGGGACCACCGCCTGGAGCTTCTTCGGGTGGAGGCGCTGGCTCAAGTGGAGGGGGAGGCGGAAACTCCGGATTTGGATTCGGCTCTGGCCGAACGCGTTCCACCGGGAGATCAGGCCCGTAGAGCTCGGTGTTCTGGAGCTCCTCCAGCCTGTCGATACAGGCGTTCAGCTCGAGACGGGTTGGCTCCAGAATTTCATCGTAATACTCCCCTGGCGTCTCCGGCATGTAGTACTTGGCGAGCGCGAAGTTGTAGGTGATCCGAAGAAACTTGCATTGCAGGCTTTGAGCGCGGATCTCATCGTGGATGTTCTGGCGTCTGTCCGTCTGGGCGAGCCGCGCATTCATCTCGATCATTATGACCGCTCAACAGGTGAAACTTCAACAGATTCACGTCATAATAGGGCGATGGACGTCAACTGGCAGGCGCAATGGGGCAACTATATCGTCGCCCACCGGACGCCGGCGGTGTGGCGAGAGTACGCCGAAGAGGCCGGACGACTCCTGGCCCTGAATGAATGGGACGAGTTCATTTTCTACAGAGATCCATCCGCCCTCTCTCTAACCCCGAAAGCCGTCGCCGAGAAGGCCGGAAAGCTCGCCTACGAGATGGTCGAAGACTTCAGACTCTTCGGAATCGAGATGTTCCGCGACTATGCAGATCAGCACTACGGGACGCCAGCAGAGCGCAAAATCTGGATATCCGAGTTCATCAATGCCTACACGAAGCAGATGGATGCCCAGGTAGACGCGCTCATCCCCGAGAAGCTCTCCAAGAACCTCGATCTCTTCTGTACCCTGCTCAGTTGGATCAGGATCGACCTCGATCATGGGAGCGGCCGCGCGCAGGACTACAATCTGCGTCTCGCCGGCAAGAAGGCTCCCGAAGAACCAGAAAAGCCGGAGAAGCCAAAATATCGCCCCAGCCGGAAAGAACTCCACGACCTGGCTGTCCGGCGCGGGAAACGCCTGATCGAGGACGAGTGGAAGAAATTCCTTAGGCGCGAGAGCGACGGCGCGGGGTTCCGAACGAGCATGCTCCACTTCGGGGTCAGCTTCGGAAGGGGCGATGACGGATGGTACGTCCCGGACCTCGATCGGGACTACTTCATCGAGGTCATGGTCGAAACCTTCCAGAAGGAACTTGGGAAAAAGGCTCTCGAGCTGGCTCCCGCCACCGCCTGGAAGAATTCCTATCTGATCTGCAGCCTCTACGAGAAGCTTCTCGCGCAGGGCGCTCAGAAAAAGAAGGGCGATGAGCACTATCGGGGATTCTGGGGAAAGAGGAACCGTTCGAACTATGAGCAGGAACGCGAGCGAGAGGCCTGGAAGACCTCTGAACGGGAGAAGATCCGGAAAGAGCTTGAAAAAGAAGCCACGAAGGCAGCAAAATCAGGAAAGGCCAAGATGTCCGGCCCTGCAGACAGGGAAGCTCTCGTCATCGTTCACCTCTCGAGTCTCGATGCCTTCACCGCCGAGGACAGCGAGGAAGGCAAGTTGCTCGGAGAGCGCCTTGCCATGGCCATCCTGAAGCACCAGGGCCCTATCATCATCATCGACCAGGGCTGGGAGACCGGATACCGCGAGAGCCGCCCACGGGAGGAGATCCTGCGCCAGATCGAGGGGCGGGACGACCTGGTAGCGAACATCGCCTGGATCCGCTTCGACGAAGCTGAGGAAGACTGGGACGAGTTCTATCCGAAGCTTCACCAGGCGCTCGAGGAAGCCGGCGCCACTTCCGCGATCATAGGCGGGATCTGGTTCAACAAGTCCCTCAGTTCCGGGTGCGCGACCGCCGTCTACAAGAACCTGAGAAAGAGAATGCCAACGACGGTCGACGAGGACCTCGTGGGCTGCGAGGCTCAGTGAAGAAGCCGATCGCCCTCAGGATCGCAGAAGTCGGCGCGTTCAGGCGCCAGAGCCGCGAGGACAACATCCGCAGGACGGCGGCGATGATCGAGATCGCGCAGATCGATACGCCTTTCATCATCCAGAAGAAGAAGTTCGAGGCCATCAACCTGGTCGACGGACGGGATTTCCTGCAGGAGGATGACACCTACGACATAGTGATTCTTCATAGCATCCTCAGCCCGATGCTGCCTCTGAACCTTGGCCCATTTGTTGAAGACGAGTGCCGGGTCTCCATTCACCACAATGGTGACGCCTGGAAAGAACGCCTGATCTCAACCGGCGCGAAGTACATCGTGGTTTGCGAAGGTCAGCCCTACACGCTTTCGGGCTACGAACTTGGGAAGATCCCTGGCTATAAGCTTCTCAAGATCGACCAGTGGGTGGCCGTCTACCAGAAGATGGGCCGGTAGAAGACTATGCGGATCAAGGAAGCCGCCATCATCCACAATGGAAAGATCTGGACCGGCAAAAGACACCACAACGTGATCGCAGAGATCATCAAACATTGCGGCCTATCGGCAGCTCCGGTCCTTGGAGAACAGGGCTTCGTCACCGATTGCGGCAAATTCCTGGGCAGGGAGGAAGCCGCCAAGGTGGCGTTCAAAGCGGGACAGATACCGATACAAAGAGCGATCCTGTTCAGCGAGGATCTCTACTAATCCTCCGGAAAGACGATGTGCTCGGCCTCCGGATCGTCGAGCTCCTGGACCGAGACCACCACGGCATCCGGAGGAGTGCCTTCCGGAAATGGCCTAAGCGTGATCTCGGTCATGATGAGCGGCAACGTGCGGAGCATCATGGCCTGCTGAACGCAGAGGGGATTCTGGCGAGGCTTGGGGACAGAGCGCCGACAGAACTCCTCGACCTCCGAAATCGGAACCGGCGATTCGAGCATGTAGTCGTTCCCATCATCGGACCATTTCCCCGGTGGAAGAGAAGCGCCGAACTTCTTGATGGCCTTGGCGAGACCCAAGCCGAAGACCCAGGACACTGGGAGCGCGTAACTCGCTTTCACCGCTTCCGGAAGGAGCGCCTCTGGGGTCCTCATGTAGGGCACCGGAGAGAACTGTTCGATGAGCACGAGAGCCTGTCCGGCCACGGGCTCGAATCCCGTGATCACGCCGGGCCACCCTGATGCGCCGCCTTCGGAGATCTCGACGAGCTGCCCGACCTTGGGGATGTCGATCGTGACATCGTCGGACGGGAACGTGTAGCAGAAGACGTTCTGATCGAGATCCATACAGCCCCGATCGGCGAGCTCCCTGAAGAGAACATCGGCCGGGCTCACCTTTTCGCCCTTTTCGATCTTCTCTCGGAGGTCCCAGGCCATCGCAGGGAACGTTCGGCTTCCGCTGCCGGTCCATTCCTTGAGCGATTTCGGCTTCTGGGAGACGTGCATGGAAGCGGCCAGCTTCCCGAAAGGGACTGGCTTGTCGGCGATCACGCGGTAGAAGATGAAGCCGCCGCGCTCTGGGCGGATCTGGCGGTCGATCGTGCCCTTGAAAAGCGGCGTCTCGACGTGATAGCCAGACACTGTATGCTCGTCGATTAGGCGCTTCAGGACTTCAGGATTCCACTTCACGCCGGACTCCCATCTTCTTTAGAATCTCCCAGATCGCTTTCTCTGGATTCGAGGAGATGATCGCGTTCGGGTACTCTCTGCGGAGCTTGGGCGTCGCATCCGCCTTTTTGATTACCACGATCGGGCCTGAGTGTCCCCCGTCAATCCCATGATAAGACATGACTGCCTCTGCCGCCAGTAGCACATCGTCCCGGATTTCCTGAGGGACCTCCTCGAACTTTGATCCGGCACGCTTGAAGGCTTCCCACTCTTCCCAGGATTTCAGGATGCGAGGTCCGAGAATAGGTTCAGGCATCCAAAAGAGAGCTCCTGGTTTCGGGGGTGGAATGAGATCCTCCACGAACCACTGCTTCCTGCCGGCGGGATGCTTAGGGGGCTCTTCTTCAGTGAAATATCCGGCACCCCGGAGCGCGGTCTCGAGGCGCTCGACCGTCATATAAGCACTCCCGCGCTCGATGTAATTGACCGACTCATGGTTACGACCGGCATCTGCCACGTCGATCACTTCAATGAAATCCTCGTTAACGGGGTCGTACCATACGCCCCCGTAGACTACGTGCCGGTCTTTGTAGAGCGAGTAGAACATGTCAGCGACGCCCCCGACGCTGCTCGAGAAGGTACATCGCCTTCATGGAAGACTCGAGGAACATGATCGCGTCGCCCACTTGGCGAGATCGGTCACTTTCAGAAGTCGTGGGTCCCGTGGGGTCCCAGTCCTTCCTCGAGACGGCGAACTTTCTTCCGGTGAGCTTCCCGTATAGCTCACGAAGGGCATCGGAGAGCATCCCGTAGTAGTAGCCGTGGACGAGTGGATCCTCGACGCCGGGCTTCTCGTAGGATCCACCAAGATGATCTTCACCAACTACTTCGATTCCATTGGGCATCTCGACTGTCACGCTTACCGTCACGTCGTGGGCGACGTAGCCTTCTTCAGCAGGATCCGGGTCGCCAAAATCCCAGCGGTAGTTCGGATCCTCTTCCCAGACCGTGCGGATCCTGATGTCAGGAGCGAGCTTTTTGATCCCGGCCTGGACGCGGTAGAGCGTGGTCGCTGGTTTCAGTTTCATGCCTTCTGGACCTTCTTCTTCGCGCGCTTCTTGCGAGGTCTCTTCGAGGCCCGCTCGCGCATCCGCTCGAGGCGCTCTTCTTCCTGCTCCTGACTCTCGTCGGCGACATCGCCTTCCTGGATCCCGTAACCTGGGCCAAAGATCTGACTCATGAGCATGATGAGCCAGACCCAGAAAGCCGCGCCGAGAGACTTGAAGGCTGTCGCTTCGGCCGTTTCGACCGCATGAGCAATCGCCTCAGCATCCCCACTGTGGACCGCCTCCATCGTCTGTTCGAGGCTTAGAAGCTTGAGCATCGAAGGCGGAATCACTTCGACGAGGCATGCGTATCCGAAAAAGTCCATGCTGCCACGGGCAGTATCGATCTCTTCCATGACCTTGACGTCTTTTTTCATCTGGGCGATGTCAGCGGCTGGTAACCTTCTTTCCTTCGCATACTGGATCTCACTCTCGAGGTCGGAGCGTGAGTCGCTAAGAAGCCCAAGGCATGGAGCGAAGTAGGCCTCGAACTGATCGTCGGGGATCTCCGCTTCGATGAAGGCAAGCTCTCCATCGAAAGCTAGAGCGTTGTCGGCGCCTACCTTGGCATCGTTCCAGAAGAGGACCTCATCGGAATATGGATTGTCGAAGCCATTCTTGAGGATGTGCGGAAGGCGCTCGAGATCGACGGTGCTCCAGAGCTTCACGGGGAAATTATACCAGGGGGCTCGCTATCACTTTCGCTTTTTCTTCCGCGCGGCCGCGCGACGCTCGCGGCAGGGGCCGGCTTTGCTCTTGGGAGCGCAGTAGGTCTCCGAGACATGCCTAGGTGGCCTGAGTTTCGCTTCGATGGGACAGGGGCGTACCTTCTGCTCCTTACAGAGCGCCTTCAGCTTGTCCTGATGGTAGAAGACGTGGTTCCGGACCAGATTCATATTGGTCCCGTCAGGCCAGAATGGGTCCACGCCTCCCTTTCTCTTGAGATGATCCCAGCGCTTGAAGTTGTCCCGGATCTTCTGCTGGATCTCCTGGATCGTGGGACCTTTGCTCTTCTTGGCCATACCGTTTGCCTCAGCCTCGAGAAAGCCGTTCCATGACTACGGGAAGATACCGCTCCCGAAGCTGCGCGTAGACCTCCTGGAAGAAGGGGCCGTGATCAGGGTTCTCGACATGCTCTCTGCCAAGGAGAACGTGCGCCGTTTCGTGAACGACCGTATCGGCGACGTCGGCTATCGGACGCTTGACCGCAACTCGGATCGCGATTCCGCCATCCGGACGAATGATCGACGTCCCGTAGGTTTCGTCGAAGAAGGCCGGAGCATCGACAATCCGGATTTCATCGACGAAAGCGGGGCTCTTCTCGAGAATGAGAATGTCGTTCACCGTCTCCAGGATCCGCCGGCGGAGCACGTCCTGATTGATCATCTGGTAGGGTCGTACATCGAGACCATCACGCGCATCCCTTCGCGCGCGGTCTTGACGGGAAAGCTGACCTGCTCGGTCCAGTCTTCGGAGAGCATCAGATGAAGCTCGCACTTCGACGACAGGCGGCTGGGGCTTCCGGCGCCGTCAGAAGCGCCCAGCAGTACGACGCGGGGGGATCCGTCCTGGTTCTTTCCGATCCCCTTGTAGACGTAGTCGACGTTACCGCCGGTGCCCATGGCCTCGAGGCCAAGCTTCTCGGCTTCGTCGAGGATCTCCTCGTGTATGTTGAAGTAACCGATGATCCGATGTCTCGCCACAATGCCTCCTACGACCTCATCCCATCCTGCTTGATCCTGCAGCTCTTGCACTCCTGCTTTGGATCGTGCCCGTCGAGGATGTCCCCCGTGGCCTCGTCCTCCACGTAGTCGCGCTGCTCCTGCTCGGTGAACTTGTACTTCTGTCCACAGGATTTGCAGACGAGAATGATGTCGGGCATCAAGAAGATTGTATCCGAGGCGGAATGGATTTCACCAACTTCTTGAAACCGATCATCACCTACGGTGAAGGACATTACCCTCGTAGAATCTCTGCGATTCATCTGGAGTCAGATCGAAGCCGAAATAGGCCACCCGAGAATTGGTGGTCTCGTAAAGGCGATCATCGCCGGAATCCTTCACCCACGAGTGCTGCCGCCATAGGCCGTCTTTGGACAGTGCCCAACCGGTCACGATCACTACCCCGCTGGGATTATCGTGCCAAAGGTAGGCCGCGTTCTCATGGCAACTGATAGGCCTCCCCCGGACCCGTCCCGCGCCACGGCCGGAGCGGAGGTAGCCACGCTCAAGGAGACGTGCGAGGTCTGGTTCCTCTACTGCGGCTACGGCAACGCCGCCAGCAGCCAGGAGAATATCAAACAGCGCCCCGTAGCGCGGATCCTTGAGGACGAAGGCGTTCATCCTCTCGTCCAGCTCTCCGGCTGTCCGCTTGGGGCGCTTCCTGGGCTTTGTCATTTCCCTTCTTCCGCCTACTCCGTGAGGTTCGCCTGCACGGTCACGTCGTCTATTTTCACGACCTTCCCGACCTCCCAGCTGACGCGCCTGGAAAGGCTCACATGAAGCACCTTCCCGTCTTCGATGCGGACAAGAGTGAATGCCTCCTTGGGCTGAAAGAAATCAGCGTGAGAGATCCTCGGTAGATCGCGTCGGGAGACAATCCGATAGTCTCTGTCCATCAAGCCCCCGATACCTCTCCGGCGGTCACGAATCCGTGCCACCTGCAACCCGACGTCAAAAGGACCGACGAAGACCCGGCAATGAGCGAAAGATCGTGGTAGCCCGTCCCCACCAGCTTCCAGCGGCCCGGAATCGGGCGCGTGGTCTGCGGCACGGAGGGACTCCAGCAGATCACCATGTGGGTCCCCACGGGGCCCTTGTTTGCGATCCAGCACTTCGGGCACAAGAACTCGACGCCGTCAGCCTCCTGGATCGAGTCGACGAACTTGAAATTGTAGTCGTCCAGGCGCTTCAGGAATCGGGGCTCAAGCTCCGTCAGCCTCACTTTTGCTTCGGACGCTTTCCGGCGACCGCCTTGCTCGGCGGAACCACCTCTCGGATCCACTCTGGTGGGATCGGTCCGTCGAAGCGAACGTCGCCGATCACAATGAGAGACTGCTTCCAGTCGCTGGGATCAAGATCGGCCCCGACGTCCTCGAATTGCTCCTCGTCAGCCTTCAGCTTTCCTGTTTCCTTCTCGGGGATCTCGACCACCAGGATCGCGATGAGCCGGTCGGCTTCATGGCCGTGATCCCGATCGAAGCGGTAGACCTCCATCTTCTCGTTGTGCGTCCGCTGGTAGGCCAGCTTCGCCCAGTAGAGAGCGCCTTCTGGGGTGCCGGAAAGGAATGTACCAAAGGTCCCCGCGCCGCCCCATCCCGCGCCCGGCTCAATCCCCTTCCTGAAGATCTCCGGGAGATGTTCCGTCAGGGTCCCGTGAAACAGGATCGGCACCGGACACCTCAGGTTTCAGGTCAATCCGAAGACGCCGGCGAAGCCGCTTGTCCGCTCGGCGCGGAGTGAGACCTTCGCTCCGCAGATGCGGATACTTGGTGCTCAGCTTGAATCGGCTCCAACCCTTCTTCAGGAATCCCTCGAGATCGTGGCGTGATCCACGACCTCGGAAGCCGGTTGGGGAGCATGGCGGAATTCATGGGGATCATTACCGGCTGCCTCTCTCCAGAGCCCGCTTCGTCAGGATTGCGCTCCACTCATTGGGTACGTCGATGTAGACGGTGTGAACAGCGGCGTTGATGGATTCCCAGTGGACATTCCCCCAACCTTCTTTCGTCAGGATGTCCATGGCCTTTTCCCAGAGCTCGTGATCGAGCTTCGTCGAATACGGATCCCTGATCCAGGAGTATTCAGTTCCCACCAGGACAACACGCGGATCCGGCCCATGCCAGCCCTGTTTGACGCCGACCTCGGACCAGGTTGGACGAACCGAACGAAGATCCCCTTCCCTCGAGGGAGGGCCGTAGACCTTGACGAAGGCATCCTGGACCGCCGCGGTGAAGGCCTTGGCGAACTCCTCGATCTTGGTCATAGCGTCCTTTCGATAGTACCCGAAGAGGATCTCGGGCTCAACACTTGAGGCGCTCCAGAGGCCTCTCCCCTCGAGCTTCTCCCTGCTCCACGTAGGCGATCAAGTCCTTGATCGTATCGAACGAAAGGCCGTCGCCTTCTCCGGAATCTTCGAATCCACAAGAGATCCCATCTCCGATCCCTCGGATTGGGATCACGTTGTACTCCGAGCAGGCCGGAAGGATCAGCTGGTGCTCCTCGTCGCCGATGTGGTAGGCATTCACGGCACCGTCAGTCTGGAAGAGGATCGCGTTCTTGCCATACTTCCGGGAGGCGTAGCCCAACATCCCGTCGATCTTGGAGGCTTGAAAGGCGAAGACGTAGACGTATTCATAGGTGCCAAGCTTGTCGCTGAGATTCTCAGGACACCTGGCCTTTTCTTTGTCTTTCCACCAGGTGGAGAGCGCGAGTCTCGGGATCGTCGCGCCCTGCGAGAACGATTCGAAAGTCCCTTGGTTGGTGAAGTGGATCGCCCAGGTTCCCCTGGGCATGAGCTCGGGCCACTTGAGCGTCAGGTAAGCCGGAGCATCTGCTGGATTCCGTTCAACGAGTTCGATGCCCTTCTCGTGCTTTATCAGCCACGCTTCGTAGGCCTTCAATTGAACCGGCGTGAGCACGTCGGCAAAGTCTTCCTCATCGACCTTGACGCCCGCCTCCTCGGCCCACTGCTCAATGAACCGATGGGGCATGTCATATGGATCGATCACGATCTTGAGGTATTCGTAGAGGTACTTCTGAGGGTAGTAACCCTTATGCGGACCGTAGTACCTTTTTTCAGACGACTTCTTCTTCGCCATCCAGCGTCACCCGACGATCTCTCCAGGATAACGGAGCATCCGATTCCCTTCATAGAGAGGTCGGGAGATCACCTCGAATGCGTCTTCCGGGGCGTCGACTACGTAGCGGGAAAGTCCATCGTGTCGTTCGTAGATCTTCGTGGCATCCGCCAGAATTTCGATCTCTCGAGGCCCGAGCGAGTCGATCAGGATCTCCCACTTGGATTTTGGATCGCGACGACCTTTGTCCTTTGCGAAGTCGTGGCGCCATGCCACGGAGAGAACGCCGACCACTTGGTTTGGCGTGACATCGCCCATTTTCGTGCGCCACCAGCTGGAAGACTTGGCCTGGAGCGTCTCGAGCGATCGGGCCTTCGTCTGCTCAAGCCTCCAGAGATCTCCCATCTCAAATGCCGCTTCGTTCAGAGCCCTCATCGCCTCCGGAGACAGCTGGAGCGTCCGAACCGCTGCTTTCATGGCCCCGGCGACGAAGGAGACCTGCTTCAGGTCGTTGGCCAGGTCGTCATGCTTCGACGGCCAAAGCCGAGTAGCCTCCTTGAAGAGGCGAACGCGGAGCTCTGGAGTCGAGATTTCCTTGCCCGAGAAAAGCTCTACCAGGATCGGCATGTGCTCGGTAGCCCACTCCCAGCCGACGTGATATTCCGGAGTTTCGGTGACGTTCATTCGCGTTCCCGAAGAACTACCCGAAAAGCTGCTCCAGCTCGACCAGGAAATCCTTGAAGCCCATCTGAGGAATGACTTTGGTCACATGATATTCGCGAAGATGCTTCAGTTGCTGGAGAGTTCTAAGTTCGCTCTTCACCGATGAAACCTCGCCCTCAGTCAGCTCCAGGAAGTACGCGTGATCTCCGTTCGAATCGAGCCAGCCAACGTCGTAAACCGAGACGGATCCGGAGGAGGGGGCGCTCTCAGCGCCAAGGAGCGGCGCAGGCAGCTTATGCCGCGTGGCAAAGCTCCTGATCGGAGTGAGCGCCCGATCGAAATCCCTGGCAGACGGCGGCGACACGCGGTGACCCCTGATCGACTGCATGAGCTTCTGAATGCCGTCCTCGAGGTTGCTTGCGGGACGCGTCCCAGCCTTCCAATAGGCCCAACCGTCCGAGTTCTGATTGATGATGTCGCGCCAGTCGCTCAGAAACTTCACGTAGGGGAGGAATTCCGGAGCGTTCCGCCCTACGATGATGAGCGCCTCGTCGATGTCGTGTTCATTCATCCACATGATAGGCCCTTTTCCAGTTAGTGATTACACCAGATGATCTTCTCACCGCCCGGATACCGGATGCCGACGGCGCCTCCATCGGATCCCGCGGTCTGACAGGGCTGCGCGGTCGCTACGAAGCTCCCATTGGGGACGTCTCCGAATAGCGGATCGATCGAGATGTCAGTCGGCGAAAGAGTCCTTCCGTTTGACGCGAAATTGAAGATATCGTTATGGTCCTCAACGATCGGCGCTCCGGTGGGATCCGCAGTGAATGCAAATCCACCCCCGCTTCCGAAGGAAACGGAATCTCTAAAGGTCAACGCTCCATTCGAGTAGGAAACCGCGACAGACGCGACCGCGATGTCGGCGTAATAAACGGAGTCCTGAACTGCCATGCTGGACCCGATAACCTCGATTCCGTAGCCGACCTTGGTGTTATAGGCTACGCAATTCCGGAACGATATGAGCCCGTTTGTAGACCCGAAGGAAGGCCCGATCGGAACAAAGAAGGCTCTCGAGGCGGCCGCTGCCCCAATATCGTTGACGAAAACATCCTCCACGATGCCTTGGTTCACCCTGAGATAAAGGCCGTTCATGGTAGAGGAGGCGCGGGGAAGAGCGGATCTGGCGATCTCGCAGTTTTGGATGTAAACGTTCGAGAAGCCGCCGATGATCACGGCCGCAAAGTCGGCCGGCGGCACTGCGGCGGAGTTACCGTCGTCAATGAAGCGGCACCGATGAATCGAAATGTCCTGCTGGCTCACTCCACCGGTCGTGCCGCGAATCCAGATTGCCGGAGCCCCGGTCATCAAGGTGCCCGCGGATTCCATGAATGTGCAATCCTCGATGATCAGACGCCGAAGACCGCCCACTGAGTTGTTGTAGTTGACCAAGCCCTGTGGCGCCTGCCCGGCTGCAGGCGGCGCCTGAGCATTCCCGGTGCCGATGAACGTCAGGCCTCGCATTGCGACGCCGTCGTTGTTGTTCCCGAACGTAACGCAATGGTTATTGTTTCCCGGGGTCGCAGTGATGGAAGGAGTTTGCCCGGGAGCCGCCTCGATCGTGAGATTGAACTTGTTGGCGATCGAAATCGCATTGTAATTCAGAGAATCCATGATCTGAAGGAAAGCTCCAGGTCCAGCCAGCGTGACGGCAAAGGCCAACGCATTTCCGCCGCCGGATACCGGAGTAGGAGCGCCACCGATGGGAACGGTGAAAGGAACCACCGTCAACGTATCCCTGCAGGATTGGGATGGGATGATGGGCGTCGGAGTCGGAGTCACCGGCTCAGTGCCCGAGGGACCTCCGTTCGACCAAAGGCCACTGGCCGGGCCGCCCAGTGGACTGATGAAAGACGGAGGAAGACACTGGCCCCTGAACATGCGCTTCGGAGGGGGGCAATTTCCGCGAGTCCGTTTCTTCATCTTCCCCATTTTTATTTCTGGGGGCCTGCCCCATCCGGAATCTCAAGGTCGACGATCCGACGGATGAGCGTGTCCTTCTTCCAGTCTTCTGGATGAGGATCGGCATAGATCCCGGCCGCCCAAGCCCGAAGTTGGGTCTTCTCTTCGGGCGTGAGCGTAGCTGAAGAGATAAGCAGGTCGTCAAATCGCGTCATGGCGGCGTCGAGGCTGAACGTGCGAAGTTGAGGAAGACGCTTCAGCCTCGCGTTTCCGACACTCTCCCGGATCCACCACTCGAAAAGACCCTTCGCCTTGTCGTAGAACCACTCTACGCCGATGGGCTGCTTCCCGATCGTGGTGAGCCTCGAACGGATGATGACCTGGTAGGAGACGCCGATGACCAGGGCCCGGAGCATCGTGTTCTTGATCTCCTTCACGGCATCGATGTTGTTCCCCAGATTGTAGAGGAGAACCGCGCCCATGCCGTTCAGAAGACCGAAGATGAAGGCCTGCGGAAAATAGGTGCGTACTGGTCGATCCTTCCAGCGATCGACGATGTCAATGATCGTTCCGAGAAATGCCAGAACGGAAGCCAGTCCATAGGGCGCCCAAGACAGCGTCTCGCCGCCCATCTAGGCTTTTTCGCGCTGCGCGCGCTCCCGGGCCTGCTTGAAGACGTCGGAGACGTTCGGCTTCGGAGCCGCCGCTGCGGCCGCCGGCGCGGGGCAAGGACGCGCCGGAAGGCATCTCGTGCCGATCTTTTTCTGCTGAATGACGGGCACGTCCGCAACGGGATTCATCATGTAGAAGTCGCCGTCTTTCTGGACGAGACCCATTCCCATCAATTGGGAGAGCGCTTCTTCGGTCTCACCAAGACCCAGAAGTAGGTCCGCCGCAAGCGTGGGAACCGTCACGCGCCCCTCCAGTTTGAGGTGGGTTATGACGGCGTACTGCAGCGTTGTAAACGACTCGGTCATGGTCATTCCCTCCAAAACGTCCCCTACTTGATAGTACCGCCTTAGAAGGATCCCAGCATGAGCGGTCTGACAGGAATTCTTCCCCCAAGGGCCACACGGCCCGCTGTGCAGGGATCGATCACGCGCCTAGCCTGGGCCTGATAGTCGGCCGGAAGACTGGCAACGATCGCTTCGGCGTTCTGTCGGTAGGTGACGATGTTGGAGGCAGCCATGTCGATTCCGCTCTTGGCCTCATCCCGCTCCGCCGCAGCATTGGCCTTGAGGCCTGCGGCTGCATCGTAGGCTTCCTGAGCGGCCTGGAGCTTGTCGGCGTTCTTGTGGGTGCTTTCCCAGATCCGGGTCTGCTCAGCCAGGACCTTCTCCGCATTTCCCTCAACGAGGACCAGATCCTGACGACGCTTCCCCGCATCGATGTACTTCTGGAACCAGTAGGCGTCATTCGCCCGTTCGTGGTTGATGTTTTCCGCGATCTTCTGGAGGCTCAAGAAGGTGTCCGGGTAGGAGGTCTCGAGGGTGGGAGCGTCGCCCATGCGACGACGTCCGCCGGCCAGAAGAAGATAACCTCCGGCGGCCGCAGCCGCCACGCCGGCGGCGATGAGGCCCGTATTGGACTCCGACGTTGGAGCCTGAGCTTGGACCGTCGTTTGCGGCTGGTCCATCGGGCAGCCGGGCGGATGATAGGTCCCGTCGGAGCAGCGCTTGCCACCCTCTGGGGTGTCCTCGCATGTCACGCCCGCTTCAGCCTGACCCATCCAGGCTCCCAGATTCCGATTGAAATCTACTGGGGACCTGCGCCCTAGGTTGACAACTGGGTATCTCATCGAATCCTCCAGGTCAGGCTTCCGGCTTAAATGATTCTATCGTTAGATCGACTGGAAGTCGATCTTAGAGCGTCTCGATCTGTCGAGCTTCCCCGCCCATCCAGGGGTTTGCAGCGCCGGCAACCGCCCAGAGATCTTCGACGGTCGTATCCTTTGGAGCCGACGAGTGACCTGGATCGAAAATTAGAAGCGGCGGACGCTCCTTTTGGTCTTCCCACCAGGCCTGCTCCAGCGGCTGGTCTTCGGTCGCGTGGATCCGGGTCCCTAGATTCCCCTGGTGGACGTCGGCGAGAATGATCCCCTCTCGCCTCAAGAGCTCGATGGCCTCGGCGATGTAATAGGTGCCATGGTTGTTGTAGAGCTGGCCGACGGCCTGCTGAGCTTCGTCGAAGTTCTTTTCCTTGCCACGCTCCGTCTTAGCCTGGAGCTCTTGTCGCGTGTACTTGTTGTAACGACGAAGCTCGTCGATCCAGGTGTTCGCATGGGTCTGATCCCACGAAGCGAAATCGTTGTATTTGAACGGCTTGACCTCTTCCCGAACGATCACCCATCCGGTCCCTCGAGGGCCCTTCTGGATTGGCTCCGGAATCCGCCAGACTCCGTACCAGCGCGCGAGGCCGTTGAGACGCTTGTCGAGCTTCGTCTTCATGATCGCGCTCACGACCGGCCCTTCGGTGGGATCAGTCGAGATCTTGAGGACACGGTCCAGGGGGCGGGCGAGGTTGGGCACCTGGTCGAACCCGGGATCGCGATCCCATAGAGGGAAGACGCAACCATAGCTTCCGCAGCCGAGTGGATTCTGCCAATCCACATGTCCGCCGGAGACGGCTTCGATCTTCTCGCGGTAGCGATCGATGATCTTGCGGATGCCGTTTGGAAATCTCATTTGAGCGCGAGGTAGGCGACCCCCGCCGCGACGGCCGCCAAGGCAATGCCTCCCGCAATCGGAAGGCCCTCTGCAGGAGCGCCCGCAGGCTTCTGTCCGGCCGGAGTCGAGCCGCCTCCGGGAGGAGCGCCCGTGCCCTGAGCAACGTTCAGGGAGACCGAGATCTCATTCAGGAGATCGGCCTTCGACATGCCGCCCTCGATCCGGCGAACTTCTTCCCCGCCGGAGTAGAAGATCGTGGTCGGAATGGCCTCGATCCCCGCGTTCCCCGCGGCCGCCTGATTCTCGTTCGTGTTCGCCGTGACCATGAGGATCTTGTCGCCCATGAGAGCGGCAACCTCTTCAAAGACCGGCTTGTAGGTCACGCAGTGGGGGCAGGTCGGAGCCCAGAAGTCCACGATCGCCAGGGGCGCTTCCAGGACCTTCTGGAAAGTTGCGTCTGTTACGCTCGACATACAAGCCCTCTCAGAAAATTTATCCGAAGATCACATTGTCGAACAGAGCAAGCTGAAGGAAAACGTCCGCGTCCGAAGCGTCCCAGGTCTCATCGGTCACGCGCTTGTAGATCTTGGGGTACTTCTGCTTGAGGAGCATCAAGCCCTTCTTGAGGGCGGCCAGGTCGAGGACATGCGCCTCGCCTTCGCCCTCGCTCGCGTCCCGGATCACCAGCTGACCACCTGGGAAGGTCGGAATCAGCTGAGCCCAGTGGTAGTAGTTCTCGGATCCGTCAGGGCGGCGCGGCTGCATCCGGCCGCCTTCCTTGAAGTCTTCTATCCTGGACCCAGGCGGAAGCTTCTTGCTGTCGATCCGATACCAGTAGTTCGAGCCGCCTTCGAACGCTCCGGAGAGGAGGTCTCGAACCAGCTTCTCGGTCTCTTCGTCGAACCGCTCGCTGACGCGGGAGGCGTCTGGGCGCCCCTTCTCGAGCACACCGAATCGAGCTTCGAGCGTCTCCTTCATCTGGTCGAAGGTGAGCGCGATGTTGTCGTCGATCAGCCGGACCTCGGCTTCCGTGATGTCGCCGCCGGCGGAGTACTCGGCCAGAACTTCCTTCAGTTTCTGGGATTCGTCGAGAGTGAGCTTGGCGAAATAGCCGTCAGGACCGTCGCCGGTCACGAATCTGACGTCGTAGATATCGCGCTTGGCCATCTAAACCCCGATCTCAAAGCCCATCGCACGAAGCTCTTCGGCCGACATGTCCTCGTACTGGCCGATCCACACATCGCCGTTTTCGACCGTCGTGTAGACATGCTCCCTTCGAAGCTTCTTCCCCATGCCGTCCGAGATTGCGTTTCCAAGAGCTTCCAGGTACTCGTCGACAATCTCGTTTTCGAAACCTTCCTTGGCTGCTTCGTTCCACTCCTTCTGCGGAAACGCTTCCATGGCCATTCGTTCGATCGTCTGGTACGAACCGATCCAGCGAAGCCGGTCGATTCGGTTTGGCTCGGTGCGCTCCCACTTCTGCTGACGAAGGTCGGCGATGAGTCCTGGGATGTCCCACTGCTTCCGGATCCTGAACTTCAGCTTCTGCTCGTCCATCGGCGATCGTTCCGGTCAGAGGCCCCGAACTTCATACCCTTCGGCGACGAGCTCGTCCACAAACGCAGGCTTGCGGCCCGTGGGAATCGACTTCCTCTTCGTTCCGCCGTACCTCCCGATGAGTTCCACGATCCGGTTGAATTCTGCCGCGCGCTGGGACGGATTCCAGGGAATGTCCTTCGTAGCCAGAACCGATCTGCTGGGCTTCTCAAGAACGACCGCCACGCCACCCTTCTCGGAGCCGATCAGTCCGAACGCGTTGTAGGCGCCGAAAGCGATGACACCGAGATCACCCAAGATCTGATGGTTCTCTACCCACATGAAGGGATGCATGGAGGGGAGCCGGTCATCGTAACCAGCGCCGCCGCGAAGCGCCACGCGGTGATGCATGAATGGCCCCTTAGAAAAACCAGCTTCCAGAGAACGGCCTGATGTAAGCCATCTGCTGACGCGGCGGAACTGAATCCGGATCCACCTCGCAGAGGAACTTTTCCTCGCCCTTTTCATCTTCCTTCTTGGTGCAGATGAATTTGGGGGCAGCTTGAGGCTGAACTGCCGGATAGAAAGGTTGCCAGTAGAACGGAAGGCTCGGCCCGTACAGGTACGGGAACACATATGGATAAGCGAAAGAACTCGTCACGACGATGGGACTGCGGAAATGTCTGTTTCCTGGTCGATGCCCAGGTCCTGGCGCCGGCGGAGGAGCTGGAGCGGGCGGAGGAGCTTCTCCGTCTTGCCCCATTCTTGACCCGCGCAGGTGAACCTGCGGAAGGAACCCGTCTCTCATGACGCCCTAGAGTACCATTCCAAGGGCCGGAAAGGTAGCGTTACGCGTTCAGCACGACGACGTTGTCCCTGGAGTCCAGAATCGTGTAGCCGCCGTCCCAGCCTGGCTGTGAGAAGCCTGCATCTTCCATGGCATGGTCGACGGGATCCTCGGTGCATCCGAACGGCCCCGCGCGCCGCGGGATCGGTCCGGTTCTCGGGCCCACGTACTCGATCCAGTAGGTGTTCTCATGCCCGGATTCCATCGGAGGCGCCCCCCAGATTGTCTCCAACGGATGGCGATTGCTCCAGACGGCGATCACGATCTGGCCGTTGCAGTCATCGGGGTCGCAGAAGTCCCAGCCCTTCTCGGGCTTGACGAGATCGCCTTCCCACCCTTCCACGCGAACCCGAAACCGCTCCTTCTTGGCGAGATAGATGGCTCCCTGGCGACCTTTTGGGTTGATCTGAATGCTGCCCCAGTGGTAGCGCTGCAGACGCGGCCCCGTCGAGATGATCGTCCGCTCGAGCACTTTCCGGCGATCCGGATTTGTTTTCTCTTCTTCCTTGAGCTTCGCCGAAATGATCTCGCATTGAGCGCCTTCCATACAGGCAGCTCGACCGGGTCGGATCAGGGCCGGATTCATGAATGACCTCTCAAATCAACGCTCAAAAATGATAGCACGAAGATGCCTCCGGCTCCACCCTTACCCGTCAGGCGATCGACGCTCAAGCTTGATCAGATCCTCGAGCTCCACCTTCAAGGCCTCCGGAGAAAGAATAAGGGCATGGACCCACTCCAGCTTTTCTGGAGGCCTCAGATCGTAGCCCAGGATCGTTCTTTCTTTGAGATATTTCTCCAGCATGGCTGCGATGCGGTCTGCCTGGGACTTCGAAAGCTCCGCCCGGTAGGTGTGGCTCTGGTAGGATGGGAACGCCACCCTGGCTATGTAGAATTCTTTCTTCACGAGATCTGGAGCGCTCCTCGATCGCGAAGCATGTCGAGTACAAGGTCGAGGCTCTGGTCTGGTTCATCCAGAGTCGTGTCCAGCTTGAGATCCGGCTCGGCGGATTCTTCGTAGGGAACGTGAATGCCGACCCATCCAGGATTGGGCGCGCGTGCTTTTGACAGCTCTGGTTTGCAGGTCAGGTAGACTTCAAAAAATCGATCGCCAACGATCCTCCTTGCCTGCTCCCGAGCTTCTCGGGTCGGTGACACGAACGCCGCAGACACGCAGACGCCCGCATCATTGAGCACCGCAGCAGCGACCGCGCAATAGACGACGTGGACCTTCCTTGCGGCAGCGGTGAAGCCCACAACATCCCCGGTACGCTTCCTGATCTCCTGACCGTCGAGCGTAACGCAAGAAGTTCCCTTCGAACGAAGACTTTCGGTCAGAAGCTTGGACAGGGTGGTCTTTCCGGTTCCTGGGACCCCGGTGAACCAGACGGTGAACGGTATCTTCACGCCATCTCCGACCTAACAGCCACGGCCCATGTATTGCAGTTCCTGAAATGCAATGGTGGAGGCGGCGGGATTTGCACCCGCGTACTGGAGCGGCTCACGAAGGCGTCTACGCGCGTAGGCCGTTATCTTGATGCCAGAATCTCACCGGCCGGCGACGGCTTTTCAGGCCTCTTCCTTACAGGCAGGAAAGCGCCCTAGCCGCAGGACCTTCTCGGTTCCCAAGTAGCTGCAGCACTAAGGGTTCCAGTCCCGACCTTTTAACGTCTCGCCCGCGCTATCGGGGTTGCTCGAGGAGACGGTCGCGGCTAGGCCGCGGCGAGCATCTGACGCTTGTCAGTTGGTTGTTTGGTCTCGTTTTTACGCAGCCTCGAGACCGACTGCGGCGCGCGGCTTGTCCGATCCACGCTCCAGTCGAAAACTAGTTCGCCCCCAGTTGAGAAAGATCAGTGCCGGGTAGAGGATACCACGCCGGGGGAAAGAAAAACAGCCCGGATGTTTCCATCCGGGCTGTCTCTGCCATCAGGCCTTACCACCCTCTTTCGGTTACGGTTCGAGCTCGACCTCCCAGTATGCACGGCCGAGGAACTGCTCCCAGCTCTCGCGCCTTGCCTTGGGATGGACCTGGGCCAACGTCTTCCAGCTCGGCTTCTTCGGAACCTTCCGAGCGGGCATCTTCGCCTCTTCCGGGGTCTTGTCGGCCTTCCGCTTGTTGCACTCAACGCAGGCCAGGAGACAGTTCTCCCAGGTCGACGTGCCGCCGCGGCTGCGCGGCATGACATGGTCGATCGTGAGCTCCTCGGGCCCGGGCTGCTTCCCGCAGTACTGGCAGGTGTAGCGGTCACGCTTGAAGATGTTCTTCCTCGAGAAGATCACCGACCGCTCGCCGCGACCCTCATAGGCCGTAAGAACGACCACCTCGGGAGGAACGATCGCCAGGTGCTGGGAACGGATCAGGCCATCACCGACCACCTGCATTGCCTTCGAAACTTCACCCCACGACAGGAGGTTGTGCCGCTCGAACGTGGCCGGGTCGATGACGAACGCCGACCCCTTCGCCACCAGACCGATCGCGTCCTTGACGGAGGCGGTCTGGATCGGCTGCCAGTGACGATTGAGCACCAGGCAGGTTCGGTCGAGCGCCTTCAGGGCTTCCACGGCATCCTCCTATTCGTTGACGATCAGGCTGGAACGATTCTATCAGAAGCTTGGTACCCCGAGAAGGATTCGAACCTTCAGTTTCCTCCTTCGGAGGGAGGCGATCTATCCAGTTGATCTACCGGGGCGTGGTCTCTCCGAGAGGATTTGAACCTCTAATCTTCTCGTTCGTAGCGAGATGTCCTATCCAGTTGGACGACGGAGAGGAATGAGGAGCCGCCTGGAGTGCGTTGCTCAGGAGTTCTCGGAAGCCGCTGAACGAATGGCTTCAGGAGTGGCCCGCATGAGATTCTTGGTCAGACCAACCTTGCTTAGAAGGAAGATCGTCCACTTGCTCGGATCGAAATTGTGCCAGCGGACTCCGTTGCGGTAGTCGAATGAGAATGTGTGGTGGAAGTTGTGGTAGCCCTCCCCCATTGTGAGGAGCGCCATCCACCAGCAGTCCTTGGCCGTCGTCTTCTTCGAGTAGGGCTGAGACCCGAACGTATGCGCCGCGGAGTTGATGCACCAGCTGATGTGATGGAAGACGATGATCCGCAGGAAGGACCCGATCGTGAGCCCTCCCCATGCATCTCCAAGCAGCCAACCCATCCCCAGCGGCGCAAGCACGCCGAACAGCGCGAACCAGATCACATACCACCGGTCTTGAGACTGAAGGATCGGATCCTTCTTGAGGTCGTCAATGTTTCCACCCAGTTCCTTGCCCGGGACTTCGAAGAGCACCCACCCGATGTGAGCCCACCAGAAGCCGCGTTTGATGTTGTGGGGCTCGGCGTCGGTATCGGAGTAACGATGATGGTTGCGATGAAAGCCGGCCCACTTCAGGACCGAGCCCTCGAGGGTCGCTGCGCCGAACGCTGCGTAGAATAGGCGCAGAAGCCAATGAGCCTCGTATGTCCCGTGAGAGAAGAGGCGATGGTAGCCTTGGCTCACAGACGCCGTGCCGAGAAGCAGGAACGTAAGCCCCACTGCAGCGGCAGCCCAGGTGAAACCATGATACAGACCGTAGATGATCGGGCCACCGATTCCGAAGACGTGAGTGACAAGAACCACCGAGGCGGGTCCCCAAGCAACCTGAACTTCTTGCTTCTCCGAGGACCCAAGCTCTCTCATCTCTGCAGAGTCTATTCCATTTCTGATGGAAATGAAATCCCGGAATAACCCTTGCGCCCAGATTCTTGGTACCCCCGCCCGGGGTCGAACCGGGCCTTGCGATGTAGGAGATCGCCGGGCATCCACTACCCCACGGGGGCGAATATTTTTGAGCGTCCGCTGACCTCGCTTGTTCCTATCCACTCGCCTGCTGCGGGGTTTAGCCGCCATGGCACCCGCCACCTTTCATACCCCGTCTCGCTTTCGCGGCAGGACTAACGCCAGACGTTGCGTCGGGCGGCACGGCCAAGATCATCTCCGAGGTTCAGGTCGTAACGGGAGAACTACTTCCCTGCCTCGCCTCTTTCGCCCCTAAAGCGGGTGGGGGCGCTGGAGACTTACGGATGCCCTGTTCGAGCCGTCGTCCCATGGGCTTTCAGCGACAGACCGGACGCTCAAAAAGATTTCCCATGAAGAGGTGTTGTCACAGCTCTCTTCATTGACCACCCTCTCTCTAGCCTGAAATGAAATGTTTCTCGACTAACTCCAGCTCGCTCAGCCCACTCGGTGATCGTGAGGCGCTCTCCCTTGTATGAGAGAATACGGTTGCTCCGCATGTTCCGAGCTTGTTCCTTCTTGGTTGCCCACCGAACATTCCAGGGAAAGTATCCTTTTGAGTTATCACGCCTATCCAGCGTATACCCTTTACCAGGACGTGGGCCGACTTCCCGGAAGAAGACTTCGAAGCTTTTTAACCATCGCCGATCCACCTTAATCCCTCTCCCGCCGTACCTCGCATAGGCTTTGTCGCGGGGATTTCCGCAACGCTGGATCATGCCCTTCCATGAATTTATTTCCGGAGTTAACCTGGAAAGAATGTCCTTCCTATTCCTTTGGTACCACCTCTTCCTTCGGGCTCCATCGCAAACATCGCATTTCTTGCGTCGGTATCCGTCAAAAATACGGAATAGAGCGAGATCCCTTAATTTTCTACAAACTACGCACTTCCTCATCTGCATAGTTTTTATTATATGAATTTCGCGCCGTAATTGCATGGACTTAAGTCAGCAGCCAAGATGTTCAAAGATTTGGTCAGCCTGGCCGGGCTCGCACCGGCGACCTTCTGCTCCCAAAGCAGACGCTCATCACTATCTGAGCTACAGGCTGATGGTAGGCCATGCAGGTGTCGATCCTGCGTCGTGCGCTTATAAAGCGCAAGCTCTTTCCGTTGAGCTAATGGCCTGAGAAGATTGGTCGGCCTGAGAGGAGTTGAACCTCCACATACCTGTACCCGAAACAGGTGGGCTACCAGATTACCCAACAGGCCGATGAAGTTTGGTCCACGGGGCGAGATTCGAACTCGCACTACCGACGTTCTCAGCGTCGTGACTCCTGCCAGTTGGTCTACCCGTGGATGGTACCGAGAGAGGGATTCGAACCCTCACATTCCACGTTCTGAACGTGGCGACTCCTGCCAGTTGGTCTATCTCGGCGAATATTTTGGTGGCCGCTGAGGGAATCGGACCCCCGACATCCTGTATGTAAAGCAGGCGTTCTACCATTGAACTAAGCGGCCAAGATTTTTGGTGGGCCTGGAGAGATTCGAACTCTCAAATCACACGATCCTAAATCGTGCCGCTTTGCCTATTTGCGTACAGGCCCTTGGTAGGCGCGGCGAGAGTTGCACTCGCAGTCCTTCGTTTTTAAGACGAAGAGGTCGCTGTTGCCTCACGCGCCCATGGTGCCGCCGGCGGGACTCGCACCCGCAAGATCCCGGTTTTGAATCGGGCGCGTCTACTGGTTGCGCCACGGCGGCATGAATTTTGGTGCGCTCGGAGGGACTTGCACCCTCAAAAACCCGGGTAAGGGCCGGGGGCTGTGCTACTACAGCTTCGAGCGCATGATGTTCAATTTGGTGAAGCCAAAACACTGGTCAGCCGCTCGCTACCCATCGGGAATCCGGGCCTCAAATATCCCGTCACCCGCCAAAGCCTCGTCCGCTGCGTGTCCAGGCTTCACCGAAGTTTTTTGGTGCCTCCGGAGGGATTCGCACCCCCATCTCCCGGGTAAAGGCCGGGCCATCTGCTGTTGATCTACGGAGGCGTGGCAGCCCGCCAGGGACTTGCACCCTGTTCGCCGGTTTGAAGGACCAGCATCCTACTCATAGACGAGCGGGCCAAGATTGGCACCCAGTACGGGATTCGAACCCGTGTCTCCGCCTTGAGAGGGCAGTGTCCTAGGCCTCTAGACGAACTGGGCGTGGAACCCCCGCTCGGAGTCGCACCGAGACCCGCGAGGTAGAAGCTCGCGATGCAAATCTGCTACACCACGGGGGCAAGATTGGCTCCGGGAGAGGGATTCGAACCCCCATGACTCGGGTAACAACCGAGCAGCTTACCGTTGAGCTGATCCCGGAATGGAGCCGGTGGCGAGT
>Ga0070704_100000112_pt1 | contig 28583 bp, 22 predicted proteins | sample KBSK5252metaG_FD_65467 | JGI IMG/M metagenome (GOLD analysis project Ga0070704, IMG submission 65467) | Corn, switchgrass and miscanthus rhizosphere microbial communities from Kellogg Biological Station, Michigan, USA - KBS K5-25-2 metaG | ecosystem: Host-associated > Plants > Roots >...
ACCCTGAAGCGGCCCCATGCTCCGCCAAGGTTGGCGCCGATGTAGCATCCGGTCCAGGTCAACGGAGGCGGTGGCGGTGGTACGTAGGCCGGAGCCTTCCGCGGAAGGTCAGCTGCCCATGCTTGACTTGCAGCCAGACCAATGGCGGCAGCAAGCAGCGTCAATGAAGATTTTCGCATGACAATTCCCCTTACTAATTTCCAGAGCCAGATGCGGTCCGGACGACCCATGGCAGATTCTTAATACGCGGGCCTTACCAAGGCTCCACAAAATCACATCTCTTCACAACTTCTCGCCATCCTGTGTTTGAAATGCAACAAAACGATTATCATCGTACCGAAAGTTTGGAACACGACGCCGCCGATGCCATACCCGCTTACCACCGACGAGTTCCCTCGATCATGTTTCGAGGGCGCAGGCTCGAGCGTTTGGAAATTTGGCTGAAGTTATCTGCCCTCCTTGCCGACGCCTTCGCTCGTGTCATCGCGCTCCGCCAAGTTTCAGAAGCGGACATCGCGCGTGCCTTCCGATCGATAAAGGACTGTCGGCGTCATGTCCGTTTTCCGTTCGGCGTCGATCATGAAATCGCGCGTAATCGGCACCGCGTCACGCCTGGTCGAAAGCAGTAATTGAAACACCATGTGCGAACCGTGAAGGAATTCGAGCTCGACGGCAGCGAGATAGAATTCCCACATCCGGCAGAACCTTTCATCGCAGATCGCCGCCGCCTGGGCTCGATTTTTGGCGAAGCGCTCACGCCAATGCTTGACCGTGTAATGGTAATGTAGCCGCAGCACTTCCATATCGTTGCACCACAGGCCGCAGCGCTCGGTGGCAGCAAAAGTTTCCGACAGCGCGGGCACATACCCGCCGGGAAAGATGTATTTGCGGATGAATGGGCCGGTTGTGCCGGGCGGCGACATCCGGCCGATGCAATGAATGAAGGCATAGCCGTCAGGCGTCAGCAGCTGGCGGACCTTTGCGAAATATTCGTCGAAATGCTGCGCACCGACATGTTCCATCATGCCAACCGAGACAACGCGGTCGAACTGACCGGTGAACTGCCGATAGTCCAACTCACGAAACTCAACACGGTCGGAAACACCGGCAGCCTCGGCATTGGCGCGCGCGATCTTGATCTGCTCGGGCGAAACGTTGACCGCAGTGACACGGGCGCCCGTTTCGCGCGCCAGATGAATGGCGAAGCCTCCCCAGCCGGAACCGATCTCGGCGACGGTCATGCCGGGCTTTAATTGCAATTTGCTGGTGGCGTGGATCAGCTTGTTTTGTTGTGCCTGCTCAAGCGTATCGCGCTCGGGATCGCGAAAATAAGCGCAGGAATATTGCAGCTGATCGTCGAGGAACAGGCGATAGAGTTCGATCGGGACGTCGTAATGGTGGCGGGCATGAGCGGCGGCAAGCCCAATCGGGTTGGACTGATGCCAGCGACGCAGACTGCGCCACGTCCGCCGCATCAGCTTCTGTGAGCCGTACGAATAAAGCGCGGCGCGATTGACCGAGAACAGCAGAAGAAAGTCGTGGATTTGAGCGCCATCCTCAAGAGTCAGCGTGCCGTCCATGTAGGCTTCGGCTGTATGGAGCTCCGGATTGATGAACAACTTGGTGTAAAGCTTGCGATCGCGCAGGTGAATGCCGACGTCTGGTCCGGGCAGAAGACCGCCGAAAACATGCACCTTGCCGTCGGCGTCGCGGACTCGCAGCTTGCCCTTGCGGATGAAGCGCCGAAGCAGATTGGACAATAGACGCACGTGGGAGTCCTCCGCAGCCGTCCCATCTCCATAGCAATGAATTGGGAAGGGATCACGTGGCGCCGGAAGAAGCAGCGCTGGTTACCTCACGGAATCGATCGTCTTGCCCTATATCCGTGCGATGGCCGCGGCAAATCTGCCCGTCTCTCTATAACAGAGGACTGCCCGGACGGCCTTTGGCTTTCCGGGACTCCCGCCGTCTGCTATCGTTTGCGACATCCCGACATGTCGGAAGGAGAAAATACAGTTATGGCGAGTGCCGCTGAGGATATTGTCGAAATGATTACGGGCAGAATCAGCCCCACCAGCGGTGCGCTTCAACTGTCGGAACCGCTCGACAAACTGGGACTGGACTCCTTGCAGGTGGTCGAATTGATTTTTGATATCGAGGAGAAATTCGACATAAACCTTCCAGTCAACGCGAATTTGGATATTGAAAGCAAGACAGTCGGGGATCTCATTCAAGCGGTGGACCAGCTCGTTGCCGCTAAAGCGAAGCCGAATTGAACCGCGTTGTTATTACCGGTCTCGGCGTCGTCTCATCCGTTGGACAATCGACGCAGGACTATTGGGCCTCCCTGATTGCGGGGCGTTCAACTTTCGCGCCGCCGACGCTCGGAACCGCCGCACAGGCCACCAGCAAGCTCGTCGGCGAAGTCAAAGATTTTGAGCCGACGGCCCATTTTGAGTCATCGCAGCTCTCGCTGCTCGACCGGGTTTCCCAATTCGCCATCGTTGCCGCGCGACAGGCTGTGAGCCAATCAGGCCTCGGGTTGCGCGGCGAAATTGCCGAGCGAACCGCCGCGATCATCGGAACCGGATCGGGCGGACATACGACTGTCGATGACAGCTTCCACCGGCTCTATGCGGGCGGCGCCGCGCGCCTGCATCCCCTGACCATTCCCAAGGCCATGATCAGCGCGCCCGCCAGCCAGGTGTCGATGGACTGCGGCATCAAAGGTCCGGTTTTTTCGGTTTCCTCCGCCTGCGCATCGGCAACGCATGCCATTGGCCAGGCCTTCCATATGGTGCGAAACGGCAGTGCGATCTGTGCCGTGACCGGCGGCACCGAGGCGAGCATCACCTTCGGCGCCATGAAGGGTTGGGAAGCCATGCGGATCATGTCGACCGACACCTGCCGGCCTTTCTCGAAAGACCGGAAGGGAATGTTGATCGGCGAAGGCGCTGCCGTGGTGGTGCTTGAGGCCCTGGATCACGCGCGCAGCCGCGGCGCGGACATCCTGGCCGAGATTGCCGGATTTGGAATGAGCGCAGACTCGAAGGATCTGACCGCCCCCGACCCGGATGGAATGGCGCGGGCCATGACCGCGGCGTTGGCGGATGCGGCCCTGTCTCCGGACATGATTGACTATGTCAATGCGCACGGAACGGGCACGACCGCCAACGATCATGCCGAAACGCTCGCCTTGCATCGGAGTTTCGGGGCCCATGCGCGGCAACTTGCAATTTCGTCCACGAAATCCGTTGTCGGCCACACGCTTGGCGCCGCGGGCGCGCTGGAATTTGTCGCCGCCATCATGGCGATTCGCGATGGCATCGCACCGCCGACCATGAATTACCTCGGGGCGGACCCTGGCTGCGATCTCGACTACGTTCCGAATGAAGCGCGGCGCATGCCCCTGCACGCGATCTTGAACAATTCCTTCGCATTTGGCGGATTGAACGCTGTTTTAGCGGCGCGGCAATTTTCTGGGTGATTTGGCGTGACAGCCGCTTGGCTTGGATAGGATCACTTACCCGGATATGAGTTTCAGCCACTCGTCCTCGGTGAGCACCTTTACACCGTGCTTCTTGGCCTCGGCGAGCTTCGAGCCCGCACCGGGCCCTGCGACGACATAATCGGTCTTCTTCGAGACCGAGCCGGCCGCCTTGGCGCCCAGGCGCTCGGCCTGGGCCTTGGCTTCCTCGCGTGTCATTTTTTCCAGCGAGCCAGTGAAGACCACGGTCTTGCCGGCGATCGCGCTGTCGGTCTTCGGCTTCTCGGCTTCGAGCACCTCGACCTGTTTCTTCAGCCGCTCGACAATGCCGCGATTGTGGCTCTCCGCGAAATAGGCCTTCACCGCGTCGATGACCGTATCGCCGATCTGATCGAGCGCATCCATCTCGGCAGCGGCTTCCGCGTCTCCTTTGGCAATCTTCAGACTGGCATCGTGGAACGCCTGCCACGACCCGTAGCCGCGGGCGAGTGCCAGCGCCGTCGTCTCTCCGACATGGCGGATGCCGAGCGCATAGATGAATCGATCGAGCGCAATCGTACGGCGCGCATCGATGGCATTGAACAGGTTGCGGACCGAGGTCTCGCCAAACCCTTCCTCGTCCTCAAGCCTGATCTTCTTGTTGCGCTGAGCAAGCGTGAAGATGTCGGCCGGCTCCCTGATCCATTCCTTCTCGAAGAACAGCTCGATCTGCTTTTCGCCCAGTCCCTCGATGTCGAAGGCCCGCCGCGAGCAAAACAGCTTCAGGTGCTCGATTTTCTGGAACGGACAGGCAAACTCACCGGTGCAGCGGGCGCGGGCGCCCTCCTCGCCAGTTGCGGTCTCTTCGCGCACCACCTCCGTGTGCAGATAGCACGGGCATTTCCTGGGAAATTTATAGGGCTTGGCGTCCTTCGGCCGCTTGTCGATCACCACGTCGACGATCTGCGGAATGACGTCGCCCGCGCGCTGGACGATCACAGTGTCGCCGATACGGATATCGCGGCCTTCGCGGAGAGTTTCGCCCCTGCCATCGACGCCTTTGATGTAGTCCTCGTTGTGCAGCGTCGCCATCGAGACCATAACGCCGCCGACACCCACCGGCTCAAGCTGCGCGGTCGGCGTAAGCACCCCGGTTCGGCCGACCGTGATCAGCACATCGCGCATCACCGTCGTCGCACGCTCGGCCGGAAATTTGTGCGCGACCGCCCAACGCGGCGTCCGCGAGACAAAGCCCAGCCGCTCCTGCCAGTCGATGCGGTCGATTTTGTAGACGACACCGTCAATGTCGTAATCGAGCTTGGCGCGGCCCTCCTCGATCTTGCGATGGAAGGCGATCAGTTCGTCGGTCGAGCGGCAGAGCCTGGTCAACGGATTGGTCTTGAAGCCGCAGGCCTCGAACCATTTGATCATGCCGGTCTGGGTGTCCGCCCGCATGTCGCTCATTTCTCCCCAGGCATAGGCGAAGAAGCCGAGCGGCCGCGACGCCGTGATCGCGGGGTCCTTCTGACGCAGCGAGCCCGCCGCAGAGTTACGCGGGTTTGCGAAAATCTGGCCGCCGGACGCCTTCTGCCGTTCGTTCAATTCAAGAAATGCGCCTTTGGTCATATAGATCTCGCCGCGCACCTCGCAGACTTTCGGCACGTTGCGGCCCTTGAGCTTCTGCGGCACGTCCTTGAGCGTACGGATGTTTGCGGTGACGTCTTCGCCTTCGGCGCCGTCGCCGCGTGTTGCGGCCGTCGTCAGCTCGCCACCCTCATAGCGCAGCGACATCGACAGGCCGTCGATCTTTGGCTCCGCGCTGAACGCGATCTTCTCGCTCTCGTCCAGTTTCAGAAAGCGGCGGATGCGGGCGACGAAGTCGACAACGTCCTCATCCGAGAAAGCGTTGTCGAGCGACAGCATCGGCAGCGCGTGGCGCACCTTCTTGAACTTGCCGCTGGGCGCGGCACCGACTTTCAAGGAAAGCGATTCAAGCGTGCGCAGATTGGGGAAACGTTCCTCGATGGCGTTGTAGCGCGCCCGCAACGCGTCGTATTCCGCATCGGCGATACTCGGCCGGTCGTCCTGATAGTAGCGCTTGTCGTGCTGGGCGATTTCAGCGGTCAGGCGCGCGTGCTCGGCCTTCGCCTGCTTTGCGGTGAGAAAATCGACGGGTGTTTTGTCGGGTTTGACCTTGGACATCGATACTCATCACAGCCCGGCTTCAGCTCGCTGCCTTGATCAACCGTTCGGCCGCGGCGCGCGCTTCGTTGGTGATCTCCGCGCCCGCCAGCATACGGGCGACCTCCTCGCGCCGGCGTTCCGCCGCGAGCTCAGTCACGCGGGTTGCAACGCGTTTGCCCTTCTCCAGCGTGTCCTTGGTGATGAGGTAGTGATGGTCGGCGCGTGCTGCCACCTGCGGCGCGTGCGTCACCGCCAGCACCTGGACACCGCGCGCGAGCCTGGCGAGCCGCATGCCGATGGCATCGGCGACCGCACCGCCCACGCCGGTATCAATTTCATCGAACACCAGGGTCGGCGCCGAGCCGCGGTCGGCCAGCACGACCTTCAGCGCGAGCAAAAAGCGCGCAAGCTCGCCGCCGGAGGCGACTTTCATCAGCGGCCCAGGTCGTGTTCCCGGGTTGGTCTGCACCCAGAATTCCACGCGGTCGATGCCGTTCGGCCCTGCGGCGGCCGGATCGGCGTCGAGCTGGGTCGAGAACTTCGCGCGATCGAGCTTGAGGGGCTTCAGCTCGGCGTTGACCGCCTTGTCGAGCCCCGACGCGGCCTTGCCGCGCGCTTTCGACAGCGCATCGGCGGCCTTGCGAAAGGCGGCGTCGGCCTCGCCGGCAGCTAATTCCAGCGCTTTGAGCCTGTCCTCACCCGCATCGATCAAGGCGATGTCGGCATTGTATTTGCGGGCGAGTTCGGCGAGCTCATCGACCGGGACATTGTATTTGCGCGCCGCTGCGCGCAGCGCGAACAGCCGCTCCTCGATGCGCTCGAGCTCGGCCGGGTCGAAATCTGCGGCGCGCAAGGCGGTTTCAAGCTGCGCGCGCGTCTCGTCCAGCGCGGTGAGCGCCGTGTCGAGCGCCTTCACCGTGGGTTCGATCAATCCGGGCGCCTGCGGCGCGCGTCGTTCAAGGCGCCTAATGACTCCCGAAAGCGCGGGCACGCTGGAATTCGTGCCGGCAATAACCTCATGGGCGTCGCGTAGATCCTCCGCGACCTTCTCGGCCTGCATCATGGTGGTTCGCCGCTCGGCGAGCGCAGTCTCCTCGCCGCTTTGCGGCGCAAGCTTGTTGAGCTCGTCGACGGCATGGCGCAGCCAGTCGCCCTCGCGCTTGGCGCGCTCGACCTCGGTGCGATGAGCCTCGGCCGCCTCGCGCGCGTCGCGCCGCGCCTGCCAGAGCGTTTCGACCTCTGAAGCCTGAATTTCCAGCCCGCCGAAAGCATCGAGCAATCGCCGGTGCGTGGCCGCATCAGTCAGCGCTCGCTCGTCGTGCTGGCCATGAATCTCGACCAACGCGCTGCCGAGCTGCTTGAGCACTTGCACACTGACCGGCTGGTCGTTGACGAATGCGCGCGTTCGCCCATCGAAGAGCTGCACGCGGCGGAGGATCAATTCATTCTCCGACGAAATGTCATTGGCCACGAGCAGTGCGCGAACGGGATGGCCTTGCGCGACGTCGAAGACGGCCGTCACCTGCCCCTGCTCGAGCCCTTGCCGCACCAGCGTCTGGTCGCCGCGGCCGCCCAGGGCCAGCGCGAAAGCATCGAGCAGGATCGATTTTCCGGCGCCGGTCTCGCCGGTGAGCGCGGCGAGGCCGTCGGCAAAATCGATGTCGAGCCGCTCGATCAGAACGATGTCGCGAATGGACAGTCGGGAGAGCATAGGAATTGGCCCTGCAGATTCGCCATCATTAAAGACGCGGAAGGCCGGCACAAGGCTTGTCCTTGGGCCGGCCCTACGCTGTGAATCCAGTCTGCCGGGCGCTAACCCACGATGCCCTTGAAGGCCTTGCTGATCCAGGAGCCCTGGTTCTCCTTGGGCTCAACCCCGCCCGTTTTCACAAGAGCGTAGGCGTGCTTGTACCACTGGCTGTCAGGGAAATTGTGCCCAAGCACCGCTGCAGCCGTCTGTGCCTCGTCGACGATACCGAGCGCCATGTAGCTTTCGGTCAATCGCATGAGCGCTTCTTCGACGTGACGGGTGGTCTGGTACTTTGTGATGACCACTTTGAAACGATTGATGGCGCCGGTGTAGTCCTTCTTCTTCAAATAATAACGGCCGATGTCCATTTCCTTGCCGGCGAGCTGGTCGCGCGCGACTTCAATCTTCTGTTTCGAGCTGTTCGCATACTCGGTCGTCGGATATTTCCGGATGACCTCTTCGAGCGCGGCCAGCGCTCTTTCGGTGCGCGCCTGGTCGCGCGTGACGTCAGGAATTTCCTCGAAGTAGGACGAGGCGATCAAATATTGAGCATAGGCAGCGTCCGGACTGCCGGGATGCAGGGTGACGTACCTCTTCGCCGCATTCACGCAGTCATCATATTCGCCGGCCTGATAGTAGGCGTAGGCCGTCATGATCAGCGATTTGCGCGCCCACTCGGAATAAGGATGCTGGCGATCGACTTCCTCGAACTTCTTGACCGCGTCTCTGGCGTCCTTCTTCGCGTTGAGAAGATAGAGGCCCTCGTTGTAGAGCCGGTCGGCCGGCTCGTCAGGCGGTGTATCGTCCTTTTTGGAGAACATGTCGAAGCTGCTGCACGCGCCGAGGCTCGCGGCCACCGCCGCGACAGCCAGCACGCGCGCGAGGCGTGACCAGCCTGCCAATTTTGGCGGCGTGGTCATGTCTGAGGTGCCCTGAGGCACGACGTGCTTGGCCATAAGCGTTTCGAACACGGACCCATCTACGCGAACGTGTCGCTTCCCCCGCTAGCCCGGTTTTCCAACGGCGGTTATCCGCGCCGGTCTATCTGAAAACACAGGCTCTCGCCATGCGACTAAGCCGACATTCGGCCCGGATTAAGGCGAAGGTTAAGGCCAAAACGCCTGATTTTCAGGACACTTCTGGCCCATATGCCGGTGCCACAAGACCGGTCACAAGATTGGCCCTGCCACGGACGCGGCGTACCGGCTCGGCTGCTTCCACAACACGCCAAGCGGTCCGGTCGGCCATCAGTGCCGACAGTACGGCGTGATTGAGCTTGTGGCCACCGCAAACGGTCTTGTAGGCGGCAAGAAGCGGCTGACCGGCAAGCGCCAGGTCACCGATCGCATCCAGCACCTTGTGCCGCACGAACTCGTCGGCAAAGCGCAGGCCTTCCGGATTGAGCACGCGGTCTTCGCTGACGACCAGCGTGTTCTCGAACGATGCGCCTAGGGCGTAGCCTGCGCTCCACAGCTTTGAAACGTCGCGCATGAAGCCGAATGTTCTTGCGCGCGCGATCTCGTGGCGGAATGTGTCGGGCTCGATGTCGAGCGAAAGCGCCTGCTGGCCGATCAGCGGGTGATCGAAATCGATTTCGGCCTCCACGCGGAAGCCATGCTGATACGGGCGCAATTCGCCGTAGGCACCGTCCTTGGACACCGAAACCGGCTTGATGACCTCGATGTAGCGGCGCGGCAGCGCCCGCGCTGTCAGGCCTGCCTGGTCAATCGCGTCGACGAAGGCGGCTGCGCTGCCATCCATGATCGGAACTTCCGGCCCGTCGATTTCGACAACGACGTTGTCGACGTAAAGGCCGCGCAACGCTGCCAGCAGATGCTCTGCTGTCGAGCAAAGCGGGCCTTCGGCATCGCCAAGCACCGTGGCGAATTCGGTGGCCGTAACGGCGCGCACGTCGGCGCGGATTTCACGCTCGATGGAGCCGTCGGTAGCGATGCGCTGGAAAACGATGCCGGCGTCGTCGTCGGCCGGATGAAGCGTAAGGGTAACCGGGAGGCCGGAATGAACGCCGATGCCTGAAACGGCAACCGGGTGGCGTAGCGTTGTCTGCTTGGCGCCCTTCATCTACCCAACTTCCGCCGGCTCACGCAGCCTGCGGCCCCATCCCCAAGGCCCTCGCGGGGCCATATTTCTGCCTTCGTCGCAACCGCCTTTAAGCTTAGGCGGCGTCCCCCAGAGACTCGAAAAGTCCCTGTCGCCGCTGAAACTTAGGCTATCGATGGGGGGCCTCCAACTCACGCTTTCTTACCGTCTGTTACTCTTTTTTGCCGCAATTTCGGCCCGCGGGGCGGTGACCGGCCCTGAATTTTCCGGGCCATAGAGCGATTAAGCCAGCGGTCATTCTCTCCCGGCCCACTTCCCACCGCTCGGGACCGTCGAAAACATACGTCTACTCAAGCTGTTAGCCTGAGCCCGTAATAAGGCAGCGGCCCCGCCCTGGAAACCAGAGCGGGGCCGCTGGGGTCAGTCTTACCGTCAGTTGGCCTGGCGGCGGAGGAAGGCCGGGATATCGAGCTGGTCGTCCTCGCCGGAATTATGCACAGGCGCGTTACGGCCGTGCGGATCGAGACCGTGCGGCGCGGCCCGGCGTGCGTATTCCGAGACCGGCTCAGGCGGACGGCCTTCAGGATGGCGGGCGCTAGGACGCTGCGGCGGACGCTCATATTGCGGCACTGGCCGCGCCTGCCGCGGCATGGGCGCCGCAGGTGGTGGTTCGTTGTCCGCCCGGCGACCGAGACCAACCGAAGCCAAGCGCTGCATCAGCGACATGCGACGCTTCTCGGGATGATCGTCGGTGATCTCGCCGCGTTGTGCCCGGATTTCGTTTTGCGCGGGCAACGGCAGCTCGTCGATGCGCGGCATACGTGGTGTGCGCGCGGTGCGCTCCGGAGCCGGCGGGATGTACGCCGCCGGCATATGCGGCTCGGGCTGTGCTTCGGCCTGCGCCGGCTCGAACAAAGACGGCTTCATCGGCATTGGCCGGATCGACACATCTTCAATCGCAGTCGGCGGAAGGATGGCGGCTGCGACCGCGGCATGCGCGGCGGACTCAACGGACGGCGCGGCGTGCGCCGTCATCGCGGTCCGCTCGATGCGGTCGGCGATGCGCCGGCTGTCGTGGCGAATCTTGCCTGCGAGCTCCTTGAGCGCGCTTTCCGCGGGCTGGGACTGGCGCATGTGACCGGTATTGTCGATGCCGGTCGCCACCACAGAGACACGGATGATACCCTCGAGCGTCTCGTCGAAGGTCGCGCCGACGATGATATTGGCGTCCTGATCGACTTCCTCGCGGATGCGGGTTGCCGCCTCGTCGACTTCGTAAAGCGTGAGGTCCTTGCCGCCCGTGATCGAGATGAGCAGACCCCTGGCGCCCTTCATCGAGGCGTCGTCGATCAGCGGATTGGAGATCGCGGCTTCGGCCGCGGTCAGCGAACGCTTCTCGCCCGACGCTTCGCCCGTGCCCATCATGGCCTTGCCCATTTCGCGCATCACGGCGCGCACGTCGGCAAAGTCGAGATTGATGAGGCCTTCCTTGACCATCAGGTCGGTGATGCAGGCCACGCCTGAATAGAGGACCTGGTCGGCCATCGCGAAGGCATCGGCAAACGTGGTCTTTTCGTTGGCCACCCGGAACAGGTTCTGGTTCGGAATGATCAGCAGCGTGTCGACCACCTTCTGCAGCTCGACGATGCCGGCTTCGGCAAAGCGCATGCGGCGCTGGCCTTCGAAGTGGAAGGGCTTGGTGATGACGCCGACGGTGAGAATACCGAGCTCGCGCGCGGTCTTTGCAATGATCGGCGCAGCGCCCGTTCCGGTGCCGCCGCCCATGCCCGCGGTGACGAACACCATATGGGCGCCCGTGAGGTGATCGCGGATTTCGTCGATCACTTCTTCTGCCGCAGCGCGCCCGACTTCGGGCTGAGAACCCGCGCCGAGACCTTCGGTCACCTGGGTGCCCATCTGAATGATGCGTTCGGCCTTGGACATCGTAAGCGCCTGCGCGTCCGTGTTGGCGACGACGAAGTCGACGCCCTGCAGGCCCGCCGCAATCATGTTGTTGACCGCATTGCCGCCGGCGCCACCGACGCCAAAGACGGTAATGCGAGGTTTCATCTCGCGAATATCGGGGATCGTCAGGTTGATGGTCATGTTTGCCTCATGATTGCACGGGCAGCAGGCCTTGCGCCGCGCCGAAGGCGCAAATGCAATTGCTAGCCGCCGAACTGAGCCGGTCCGCCACCGGCCATTCGTGGTTCTGTTGATGAAGGGTCAGAAGCTTTCGCGTAGCCATCGTCCGACCCGTGCCATGTAACCGCCCGTTCCTGTCATCAATTGCCGCGTTCGCCGCGGTTCGAAGTGTTCGAGATGGGCTGCCTGAGGATAGACAAGCAGTCCGGCCGCAACCGCAAAGGCAGGCCCTTTTGCCGCGTCAGGCAAACCGGCCAGGCCAAGAGGACGGCCAATTCGTACGGGGCGCCGCAGGATGCGCGCGGCAAGATCGGCGAGGCCCGTCAGCTGACTCGCACCCCCGGTCAGCACCACGCGTCCGCGCGGCTCGGCCGCGAACGGCGAAGCTGCGAGACGATCGCGCACCATTTCCAGGATCTCCTCGACCCTTGGACGAATGATTCTGACGAGCGATGCGCGCGACACGAATTGCGGCGGCTCACGCTCGTCATCTTCGACCGGAGGTACGGTGATCATGTCCCTTTCGTCCGATCCACCCGCTAAAACACTGCCATAAATCGCTTTGATTCGCTCAGCGTCGGCGACCCGGGTGTTGAGACCTCGGGCAAGATCCATGGTCACGTGATTACCGCCGAGGGCAAAGCCGTCGGCATGAACGAACTTACCGCCCGAAAACACGGCCAAAGTCGTGGTTCCGGCGCCCATATCAACAGTCGCAACGCCCAAATCGGCCTCGTCATCGGCAAGCGCGGCAAGGCCTGCGACATAGGGGGACGACACCATGGCTTCCACAGACAGGTGACAGCGCTCCACCGTCAGCATGAGGTTTTGCACCGTCGCCACGTCCGCGGTGACCATGTGCATATCGACACCCAGCTGGCGCCCAAGCATGCCGCGCGGTTCGCGGATGCCGGTGGCGGCATCGACGGCAAAGCCGATCGGCAGGGAATGCAGGACGACGCGCCCGTCGCGCACCGAATGACGGCTGGCAGCTGCCAGCACACGGCCGATATCCCCTTCGGTGACCGCGCCACCGGCAAGATCGATGTTTGCGACAAAGCGCTCGCTTCCGAGACGGCCGCCCGACATGGAGACGACGACCGACTGCAGTTGAACGCCGGCCATGCTTTCGGCGATGTCGAGCGCCTGGCGCACCGTTTCCTCGGCCTCGACCAGGTCGACGACGGAGCCGCCTTTCATGCCGCTGGCCGCGGTGTGGGCGAAGGCCAGAAGGCTGACTCCGTGACTGCGCCGGCGCAGAACATCCTGTGGCGCCTGCGGCTCGAGCCGCGCGATCAGGCACACAACTTTGCTGGTGCCGATATCGAGACCCGCCACGACCGCCGCGCGCCTGGGCGAAACCGGTCTCATCTTGGGGGTGAGCCCGAAGCGGAGCACGGTCATGCTTCGCCTCCCTTGCCCGGCTTCTTCTTTGCCTTCTCCATATCCTTGAGCGCCTGCTCGCGCGCGGCTGCCGCGCCATCGGACTGACGGATGGTCACACGGTCGGACAGTCGCAGATCGACAAGGACGATATCGCGCGACAGCAACTTCTTGCTGCGGTCGAGCTCGACAAGAGTCCGCAGCGCCCGTTCCGGTTCGATTTCGGGCAGGAGAACTTCGACACCGCTTTTCAGGTGCAGATTCCACCGCCTTTCGGCGACCAGCACGGAGGACTCGGTGGCTTGCGCGATTTCAGGAAAGCTTCGGACCAGATCGATGAAAGCATGCGCGCCGTTTTCGGCGCCGTTGCCGACGACCATGGGAAGGCTTGCAAAGCGCGGCGGTGCCGTCGTTTCGAGAACGGTGCCCTCGCCTGCGATTAGGGCAATGCGGCCGTCCTTTTGCCAGAGCGCAAACGGTTTGCGCTCCTTGATCTCGATGCGCAGCCGATCGGGATACAGTTTAAGAACGGTTGCATCCGAGATCCACGGATTGTTCATCAGGCGCGCGCGGGCGCGCGCCGCGTCGAGGAACAAAAGCGACGAGTGGTCACTGATGCCGGCCAGCGTCAGGATTTCGTCGCGGCCGATTTCGTGCTCGCCCGCGAGCGCGACTTCGGCAATGCGGAAGCCGGCTTTGTTGGCGGCCGCGTCGCACAGGTCTTGCAGGTTCTCGAGGATCTGCGACCCGTGGCCGCCCTTGATGGCGCCATAGCTGACGCTTGCGAGCAGCAGCATTGCTGCGGCCGAAGCGCCCGCCCCCTGAGGAATTTTGAGGTTGACGAGCCAGATGCCCCAACACCGCGCACCACGCCACCAACGTGGCTCATAGGAGCGCGTCCACAAAGCGAACGATACACGTCGTTTCAGCGTGAGCGATTGAGCGAGGCGTCCCCGGCCTTCCATCGCGACCTACTATCCAAACGTTGTGCCCGGGAGGGGCACGCGAGCGCCGCCGCCGTCCGCGCGCATGACTTCACGGCAGCCAAGCACGCGGTGCGCCGCCAGCCCCCTAGTCTTCGGCTTTATTGGTAAATGATTAGTAAAATTTGAACGGTTTCGGACGGTAGCCGCTAACTTTAGCGGTCCAGCGAAGCGTCCTCGACCATCCACCTGACCAGATCCGCGAAGCTGGTCCCGGCATGCGCCGCAAGCTCGGGAACCAGCGAGGTTTCCGTCATGCCCGGCTGGGTGTTCACCTCGAGGCAGAACAGTCCCTTCACACCAAGGCTGTCGTCAAAGCGGAAGTCCGAACGTGTCACGCCACGGCAGCCGAGCGCACGATGCGCCGCCAGTGAGAGACGCTGCACCTCGCGATAGACATCGGCCGCGATCGGCGCAGGCAGCAGGTGCTTCGAGCCGCCCGGGGCGTATTTGGCTTCGTAGTCGTAGAACTTCACGGTCGGGACGATTTCGATCACACCGAACACCCGGTCGCCCATCACCGCACAGGTGAGCTCCTTTCCGGGAATATAAGGTTCGACGAGAATCTGGTCGCCGAAGGCCCAGTCGGCACGCGTCAGTTCCTGCGGCGGGTGCTTGTGATCCTCGCGCACGATGAAAACGCCGACGCTGGATCCTTCGGCCACCGGCTTGATCACGTAAGGTGGCGGCAGCAGATGCCGCTTCGCCGCTTCCTTGCGCGCGGCCACCATTCCACCCGGCACCGGCACGCCCGCGGACTTGAGCACGCTCTTTGCAATATCTTTTTTCATCGCCAGCGCCGAGGCGAGCACGCCGGAATGGCTGTAAGGAATGCCGATAACCTCGAGCAGCCCCTGCAATGTGCCGTCTTCGCCCGGACGGCCGTGGAGAACATTGAGCGCGACGTCCGGTTTGCGCGCGCGCAGCGTAGCGGCGACGTCGCGATCGACATCGATCCGACTCACCTGATAGCCCGACCGCTCGAGCGCATCCGCGCACGCCTTGCCCGAGCGCAGCGAAATCTCGCGCTCGGCCGACCAACCTCCCATCAGAACGGCCACGTGCTTCATCGTCTCAAGCCTTCACTCCGACCCGCTTGATTTCCCATTCCAGCTCGACGCCGGAATGAGCTTTCACACGTTCGCGGACAGTCTCGCCCAAAGTCTCGATATCGGCCGCGCTGGCGCCGCCGAGATTAATGAGAAAATTGCTGTGCAGCTCCGACACCTGCGCGCCGCCGATGGTCAGACCGCGGCAGCCGGCATCGTCAATCAGCTTCCAGGCGCTGTGGCCCGGTGGATTTTTGAAGGTCGAGCCGCCCGTCCGGTTGCGCGGCTGGCTTGCTTCGCGTTTCTTTTTGATCTGCGCCATCTCCGCGGCGATCTCTTCAGGCGCCCCGGCATGACCCTGCAAAACCGCCGAGGTGAATGTCACGTCATCGGGCACCGAGCAATGGCGGTAGGAAAAGCCCATGTCACCGCTACTGAAAGTACGTATGTTCCCCTGCCGGTCGACGCCGCGCGCTTCGACAAAAACGTCCTTGGTCTCGCCACCATAGGCGCCGCCGTTCATGCGCAGCGCACCGCCGATCGTTCCCGGGATGCCGCTAAAAAATGCCAATCCGGCAATGCCAGCTGTCTGCGCCGCCCGCGCCACCATCACGTCGAGCATCGCCGTTCCGGCGGTGACGCGATCGCCCTCGACCTTCGCGTCGTTGAAGCCGCGCCCCAGCCTGATCACGACGCCCGGCACGCCGCCGTCGCGCACGATGAGATTCGAACCGGCGCCGATGGCAACCGTCGGAATTTCCGGCGGCAGGTTGCGCAGGAAATATGCCAGGTCGTTTTCATCCTCCGGCATGAAAAAGGCTTGCGCAGGACCGCCGACGCGGAACCAGGTGAATTCTCCCAGCGACTGATTGGCGAGCAGGCGGCCGCGCAACTCGGGCATTTTCGCCTTCAGCTCGGGAACGATGTCGGGGAAGCTCATAGCGCCTTCAATTCCGCCGGAAGGGCATAGGCCCATTGCGTGATCGAGCCTGCGCCGAGGCAGATCACATAGTCGCCCGGCTTCGCCAGATTTTTTATCAACGGCGCCAATTTTTCAGGTCCGTCCAACGGCATTGCCTGCTTGTGCCCGCGCGAGCGCAAGCCGGTCACCAGGGCGTCCCGGTCGGCGCCCGGGATGGGCTGCTCGCCGGCCGGATAGACCGGCGCGATAATGACAAGGTCGGCGTCGTTGAAACAGTTGCAGAACTGCTCGAACAGATCGTGCAGCCGCGTGTAGCGGTGCGGCTGCATCACCGCGATCACCTGACCCTTGACGCTTTCGCGGGCCGCGCGCAGCACCGCGGCTATCTCGACCGGATGATGCGCATAGTCGTCGATGATCGTCGCGCCGTTCCATTCGCCGACGCGCGTGAAGCGCCGCTTGACGCCGCCGAAGCCTGCGAGCGCCTTGCGGATAATCTCGCCCTTGACTCCGAGCGCGTGCGCAACCGCGATGGCGGCGGTTGCGTTCAACGCGTTGTGACGGCCCGGCATCGGCATGGTGAGTTTGTCGATCTTGTGCGCGGTCTTGCCATCGCGGTCACGGAAGAGGACGGAGAACCGCGACTCGCCGTTGAGATGATCGAGATCGACGAGGCGAACGTCGGCTTGCGGATTTTCGCCATATGTAAGAATGCGGCGGTCCTCGAGTTTCCCCACCATTGTCTCAACCACGGGGTGATCGGTGCACATCACCGCAAAGCCGTAGAAGGGTACGTTCTCGACGAAGCCGCGGAATGCCTCCTGCACCGCCTCGAATGTGCGGAAGTGGTCGAGATGCTCGGGGTCGATATTGGTGACGATGGCGATGTCGGCGGGCAGCTTGAGAAACGTGCCGTCCGATTCATCCGCCTCGACCACCATCCAGTCGCCTGCGCCGAGCCGCGCATTGGTGCCGTAGGCATTGATGATGCCGCCATTGATCACGGTGGGGTCAAGGCCGCCGGCGTCGAGCAGAGAGGCAACGAGCGATGTCGTCGTCGTCTTTCCGTGCGTTCCGGCGACAGCGACGCAGCTTTTCAGCCGCATGAGTTCCGCGAGCATCTCGGCGCGCCGCACGACCGGCAGGCGCTTGGCGCGCGCGGCGACAAGTTCGGGATTGTCGCGCTTGATCGCGGAGGAAACAACCACCACGTCGGCGCCGTCGATATTTTCAGCCTTGTGACCGATCGCGACTTTCACGCCCTTGTCGCGCAATCGCCTGACGTTGGCGCTATCGGTGACATCCGAGCCGATCACGGTGTAACCGAGATTCGCCAGCACTTCGGCGATCCCGCTCATGCCGATGCCGCCGATGCCGACGAAGTGCACCGGCCCGATGTCGCGCGGCAGTTTCATGTAAATCGCCCTTGGCCTCTAAGCCGTCATGCCCGGCCCTGTGCCGGGCATCCACGTCTTTTATGACTAATGCAAGACGTGGATGGCCGGGACAAGCCCGGCCATGACGAAAACCTAAATTGCGGCAACTTTAATGACCAGGTCGGCCAGCCTTTCGGCGGCATCGGTCGTGCCGCAGCTTTTGGCCCCCAGTGCCATCTTCGAAAGTCGCGCGGGATCATTCGATAGCGCCGCAATTTCTCTGGCCAGGCGCCCGGCCGTGAAGTCCCGCTGCTCGATGCGGATCGCCCCGCCGGCGGCCTCGAGCACCCCGGCGTTGGCGAACTGGTCCTGATCCAGCGCGTGCGGCAGCGGGACCAGGATGGCCGGCCGGCCGATCGCCGAAAGTTCGGCCACGGTCGATGCACCCGAGCGCGAAATCACCAAATGCGAAGCGGCGATGCGCGCGGGGAGGTCGACGAAAAAGGAGGCGACTTCGGCCGCGACCCCGAGCCGGGCGTAGGTCGCGCGCACTGCGTCGAGATCCTCGGCCCGGCATTGCTGGACAATATTAAGCCGCATGCCAAGACCTGCATCCAGCTGACCGACAGCCGCCGGCACGATGTCCGACATCACGCGGGCGCCCTGGCTGCCGCCAAACACCAGCAGGTTGAGTTTTCCGTCCGCCGGCATGGCATAGGGAATCCGGCCGGCTGTGATGACCTGAGGCCGCAGCGGGTTGCCGGTGAACGTTATCTTGCTCTGCCAGTGCCGATTGAAGTTCTTGAGCGAGCGGAATCCGGTCGCGATGGCCGTCACCCGGGACGCGAGAAACGCATTCGCGCGGCCCATGACTCCGTTCTGCTCGTGCAGCACCGTGGGTATTTTGCGCCAGCTTGCCGCAAGCAGCGGCGGGACGGTCGGATAGCCACCGAAGCCGACCACGGCCTTGGGCGCAACGCGGCCCAGCAGCATCCACGCCTTGGCGCTGCCGAAACCAAGCAGCGTCGCCGTGCGCGCCAGCGATATCGGGTCGCGCCCGCGCAATGTCGCGCTCGGGATGATGTGCATGGCCCGCGCCGGAAATTTGTAGTGCGCCGCGCGGTGGTCGGTTGCGAGCTCGACCGCGATGCCACGCTTGTCGAGCGCGATTGCGAGCGCTTCTGCCGGAAACAGATGGCCGCCGGTACCGCCGGCCGCAAGCAGGACGAGCGGCGCGCCGCTCGCAGGCATCAGACCCGGCTCCCCGGTACCGAAAGATCGGGCGCGAGCATCGCCGCGCGCGGCTGCTCCCGCGTCAGCGCCAGCAGCATGCCCATCGCATAGCCGAGCGAAATCATCGAGGAACCGCCATAGGAAATGAACGGCAACGTCATGCCTTTGGCCGGGATCAGATGCAAGTTCACCGCCATGTTGATCGCCGATTGCGTGGCGAAAAGAATGGTAAGGCCGGCCGCCGAAAACCGCGCGAACGGGTCGTCGTTGCGCATGGCCCGCAGCAGCATGCGAATGACGATGAAAGCGAACAATGCGACGATCACAAGGCAGAGCGCGATGCCGAATTCCTCCGCGGCCACCGCGAACACGAAGTCCGTGTGGCTCTCCGGCAGAAGCCGCTTCACCGTCCCTTCGCCCGGTCCCTTGCCGAACCAGCCGCCGCGCATGAAGCTTTCGGTTGCGATGTCGATGTTAAAGGTGTCGCCTGACGCCGGGTCGAGGAAACGCTGAATCCGGCGGGCGACGTGCGGCACCGTGTAGTAGGCGCTGAGCAGGCCCACGCCGGCTAAACTGGCAATGCCGAAGACCCAGATCACACGCATGCCGGCCATGAAGAAGAGCGCGCTCCACACCAGGGCGATCAGCATGGTCTGGCCGAAGTCCGGCTGCAGGACCAGCAGAACGACGACCGCCAACAGCAGCATCAGGGCGAACGTGTTCGCCGGCATGTCGGGGCGCTTTGACGATTCGCCGAACAGCCAGGCGACAATGATGACGAAGGCGGGCTTGAGGAACTCAGACGGTTGAATGCTGACGCTGAACAGGACCAGCCAGCGCCGCGCGCCCTTGATCTCGGGGCCGAAGAAGGGTGTCGCCGCGGCCAGGACCAGACTCACGGCAAAAATGACCAGTGACAACCGGCGGATCTGCTGGGGATTGAGGAACGACACGCCGAGCATCACGGCGATGGACGGCAGAAGAAAGAGAATGTGCCGGTTGACGAAATAAAACGGGTCGAGACCGAGCCGGCCTGCCACCGGCGGGCTTGCCGCAAGCGAAAGCACGACGCCGGCCAGCATCAACGCGCCGATGGCGGCAAGTGTCAGCCGGTCGACCGTCCACCACCATTCGCCGAAGAGGGTGCGTTGCGCGCGCGAATGCATCCTTGAGTCCCCGTCCGGTTCAAGCTGACGCTTCGCGGTTTAGGAAGCATTAACAGTCGCAGTCACGCCGGGTATCGCGAGCACGACGTCGGTAAAGGCTGCGCCGCGCACTTCGAAATTCCGGTACTGGTCGAAAGAGGCGCACGCCGGAGACAGGAGCACGACCGGCTCTTTCACCTTCGCGGCGCCGGCGTCGCGGGCCGCCGCGTCGACCGCGACGGACAGCACCCCGCTGATCTCATACGGCACCCGGCCTTCCAGCGTCTGCGCGAAATCCTTCGCCGCTTCGCCGATCAGATAGGCCTTGCGGATGCGCGGGAAAAATTCGGCAAGACTTGCGATCCCGCCGGTTTTCGGCTTGCCGCCGGCAATCCAGTAGATGTCGTTAAAACTCGCCAGCGCCTTGGCCGCTGAATCGGCATTCGTCGCTTTCGAGTCATTGACGAACAGCACGCTCCCCTTGCGACCAACCTGCTGCATGCGGTGCGCAAGGCCGGGGAAACTGGCGAGACCTTTTTGAATCGCGGGCAGGTCGACGCCGAGCGCGACGCAGGCCGCTACCGCGCAGGCGGCGTTCTGCGCGTTGTGCGAGCCACGCAGCGAGCCAATCCCCGCCAGATCCGCCACAGCCTCGGCCTTGCCGCCGGCGGCGCGCACGATGCGGCTTCCTTGCGCGAAATATCCCTCGCGCACCGACGATTCGACGGAAACACGGACGACAGTCTTGCCCGCGCGCTGAATCCGGTCGGCCGCCGCGCGGGTATAGGCGTCGTCAATATCGATGACAGCCGTGCCATTCTTCTCGACATCGGCGGCAAGCCGTTCCTTGATTGCAGCGTAGCGCTCCATCGTGCCGTGACGATCGAGATGATCTTCCGTGACATTTAGCAGGATGCCGACGGTCGCGTTCAGCGAAGGCGCAAGATCGATCTGATAGGACGAAACCTCCAGAACGTAGGCGCGGTCCGCCTTGAACGGCGCGAGCGCCAGAACGGGCACGCCGATATTGCCGCCCATCTGCGCGTCAACGCCGGCGCTCTGCAGCAGATGCGCCGTCAGCGCCGTCGTCGTCGATTTGCCGTTGGTACCGGTGATCGCCACGAGCGGGCATTTTGCTCCGGACTTGGCGCGCTCGCGGCAGAACAACTCGATATCTCCAATCACCGCGACATTGGCCTTGCGTGCCAGGTCGACCGTCCAGTGCGGTTGCGGGTGCGTCAGCGGCACGCCCGGCGCCAGCACCAGAGCAGCGGTTTTTATCCAGTCGAGAGTGCGCAGGTCCTGCGTCTTTATCCCCGCAGACCGCGCTTCGGCGATTTTTTGAGCGTCATCGTCAAAGGCGATCACGTCGGCGCCGCCGTCTTTCAGCGCGCGCGCAGCCAAAAGACCGGAGCTACCGAGGCCGAAGAGCGCGACCTGTTGTCCGGCGAACGTCGTGACGGGAATCAATGGTCATCTCAACTTCAATGTCGCGAGCCCTGCCAGGGCCAGCACGACCGCGACGATCCAGAAGCGGATGACGATCTGCGGCTCGGTCCAGCCAAGCTGCTCGTAGTGGTGGTGGATAGGGGCCATCTTGAATACGCGCCTGCCCGTCAACTTGAACGAAACCACCTGGACGATCACCGACACGGCTTCGAGCACAAACAGTCCGCCGACGATCGCCAGCACGATCTCGTGCTTGATGGCGACGGCAACCGCGCCGAGCAACCCGCCGAGCGCGAGCGATCCCGTGTCGCCCATGAAGATCGATGCCGGCGGCGCGTTGAACCAGAGAAACCCGAGACTGGCGCCGATCACCGCTCCGCAAAGCACCGCAAGCTCGCCGGTGCCGGCCACGTAATGAATCTGCAGATACTCCGCGAACACGGCGTTGCCGGCGAGGTATGAAATCAGGCCGAAGGTCGCCGCCGCGATCATGACCGGCACGATCGCGAGACCGTCCAGTCCGTCGGTGAGATTGACGGCGTTGCCGGAGGCAACGACCACGAAGGCGCCCAGAATGACAAAGGCCCAGCCAAGATTGATCACCAGGTCCTTGAAAAACGGGAAGACCAGCGACGTCGATATCGCCCCGCGGCCGAGATGCATCATTGCCGTGCAGGCGAGCACTGCGATCACCGCCTCGACTATCAACCGGTTACGAACCGAAACCCCGGCATCGGTCTGCTTCGTCACTTTGAGATAGTCGTCGTAGAAGCCGATGATCCCGAACGACAGCGTCACCCCAAGCACGACCCACACATAGGGGCTTCGCGGATTGGCCCAGAGCAACGTCGACACCAGCAGGCCGGACAGGATCATCAGTCCGCCCATGGTCGGCGTGCCCTTCTTGGTGACGAGGTGGGACGGCGGACCGTCGCTGCGGATCGGCTGTCCCTTGCCCTGCTTGAGGCGCAGCAGGTCGATGATCGGCCCGCCGAACAGGAAGACAAAGACGAGCGCGGTGACGATGGCGCCCCCGGTGCGGAAGGTGATGTAGCGAAAGACGTTGAAAAACGAGATTTTGTCGGAAAGCTCGGTCAGCCAATAGAACATAGGGTCAAACCCTGAGTTTCAGCCTGGCGCCCTCTCGAGCGCGGTCTGCTTGGGGAATTGCTTCTCCAATGCCTTAACGATAGGACCCATTTTCGAACCGAGGGACCCCTTCACCATCACGGCGTCGCCTGCACCAATGGCCCCGAGCACAGCGGGCTCCAGCGCTGCCGCGGTCTCGGCATACCCGCCCCGGGCACGAGAGGGAAGAGCCTCCCACAAATGGCGCATAAGCGGTCCCGAGCAAAAAACGAGGTCGATGCCCGTTTCCGCGATCACATTTGCGAGTGAACGGTGAAATTCGCCGCCTTGCGGGCCAAGCTCCAGCATATCGCCGAGAACGGCAATGCGGCGGCCTTGCTGCCCGATCGGGGCTTCCGCCAGCAGCGCGATCGCCGCCCGCATGGATGCAGGATTGGCGTTATAGCTTTCGTCGATCAGCAGAGCGGTCCCTCCGGGAACCTTCAGGGTGCTGCGCGTGCCACGGCCGCTCGGCGGCCTGAGATTGCCCAGCGCAAGCGCGGCGAGCGCGAGGTCGGCCCCGGCGAGCGACGCCGCTGCCAGGACGGCAAGCGAGTTGAGCGCAATATGGCGGCCCGCCATCCCGACCTTGTAGGTCACCGGCTGCCGCAGGATGCTGGCTTCCACGGTCGATAAGTCGGCCTGCAGTGAAACGCGCAACAGCCGCGCGTCGGCGTCGCCATGTTCCCCGAACGAAACGATGCGCTTGATGCCGGCCGCGCGGGCCGCGGCGGCAAGCTGCGCGAACTGGGCATTGTCGCGATTGAGCACGGCCGCGCCGCCTGCCTCGACGCCGGCGAAAATCTCGGCCTTGGCATCGGCAATCTTCTCGAGCGTGCCGAAATACTCCAGATGCACCGGCTCGATGGCGGTGATGACGGCGACGTGCGGCCGGGCGAGCTTCGTCAGCGGCGTTATTTCGCCGGCGTGATTCATGCCGATCTCGAACACCGCGTACTTCGCCGATGCCGGACAGCGCGCCAGCGAGAGCGGAACGCCCCAGTGATTGTTGTAGGAGGCAGCGGATGCGTGCGTTTCGCCGTCCGCCGACAGCGCGAGCCGCAGCGCCTCCTTGGTCGTGGTCTTGCCGACCGAGCCGGTGACCGCGATGACCTTGCCGTGCAGGCGCTCGCGCGCGGCGCGCGCCAGCGCCCGCAAGCCTTCAAGCGCATCGTCAACGATCAGCAGAGGCGCATCGGCAAACCGCCGGCGCTGGCCTTTCGCCACAACAGCCAGCGCAGCGCCGGCTTTCAGCGCGGCATCGACGAAGTCGTGACCGTCGCGATTGTCGCCCTGGATCGCAAAGAACGCGTCGCCTTTGCTCAGCGTGCGGCTGTCGATGGAGATGCCGGAAATCCCGGCGGGCAAATTTCCGGCGCGCTCGGCTTGCATCGCGTCCGACATCGCGTCGGTTGACCAAAGCACGCTCATGCGACCCGTCCCTGCAACGCGGCCACCACTGCGTCATGATCCGAAAATGGCAAGACGCGATCGCCGACGATCTGCCCCGTCTCATGGCCCTTGCCGGCGATGAGCAGAACGTCGCCACTCTTGAGATCCGCGATTGCCTTGCGGATCGCTTCGGCGCGATCGCCGATTTCGGTTGCGCCGGGAGCATCGGCGAGAATGGCGGCGCGGATTGCGGCGGGATTCTCGCTGCGCGGATTGTCGTCGGTGATGACGACCTTGTCCGCCCCCTCGACGGCGACGCGGCCCATGATCGGCCGCTTGCCGCTGTCCCGGTCGCCGCCGGCACCGAACACCACGGTCAGCCTCCCTTTCGCATAAGGGCGCAGGCTTACCAGCGCTTTCTTGAGCGCGTCCGGCTTGTGCGCATAGTCGATAAAGATCGGCGCGCCGTTTCGGCTGCCGACGAGCTCGAGCCGGCCCTTGGCGCCGGTGAGGCGCTCCAGCGCCGCAAAGGCGCGCCCCGGCTCCGCCCCGACCGCGATGGCGAGTCCTGCCGAAAGCGCAGCGTTCTGCACCTGGAAGGCGCCGACCAGCGGCAGCTTCACTTTATATGTGCGGCCGCCATGCACCATGTCGACCACCTGGGCAAACCCATCGATGGATCCGCCCGCCAGCTTGATGTCCTCGCCCTGCTCGCCGACGGTCATGACCTTCAGCCGCCGCTTGCGCGCGGCATCGACGACCTGACCGGCGTAGCAATCGTCAATTCCGACAACCGCCGTGCCGCCAGCCACGATCAGCTCCTCGAACAGGCGCAGCTTGGCGGCGAGATAGGCTTCGATGGTCGGATGATAGTCGAGATGATCGCGCGAAAGATTCGTGAACCCGCCCGCCGCGATGCGCACGCCGTCGAGCCGATGCTGATCGAGTCCGTGCGAGGAGGCTTCGAGCGCAAGATGCGTGATCCCCTCGCCCGCCAACTGGTCGAGGGTGCGGTGCAGGTCGACCGGGTCGGGCGTGGTCAACGAGCCGTACCGCTCGCCTTTCGGCGAGACGACGCCGACCGTGCCGATACTCGCCGACCGAAATCCCAGCGTGCTCCAGATCTGGCGCGTGAATGCGGCGACCGACGTCTTGCCGCTGGTGCCGGTGACGGCGGCAATCGTCTGCGGCTGACGCGGATAGAATTTCGCGGCAGCCAGCGCGAGCGCGCGGCGTGCATTGTCGACCTGAATGAAAGCGACGGCGGGCGGCAAGCCCTCCGGCCGCTGCTCGGCAACGACCGCCGCCGCGCCGGACGCTGCGGCCTGCTTTGCGAAATGCGCGCCGTCGGCCTTGGCGCCGGCGATCGCGATAAAGAGGAACCCGGGTTTGACCTTGCGGCTGTCGGCGGCGAGCCCCGCGATGTCGATCGCAGCCTGCCGCGCATCGATCGCCGCCTCCGGCAGAAGATCGCGCAGCTTCACCGCGTCTCCTTCGCGCTCACCAAAAGCAGCTGATCGGCCTTCGGCAGATCGAAGCGCGGCCGGATGTCGAGGAGCGGCGCGACCCGCTCGATGACCTTTGCGCCGACGGGAACGGCATTCCAGCCTGACGTGCTGAAGCCGTGGGTTTCGGGCAGTCCTTGCGGTTCGTCCAGCATGATGAGCAGCAGGTAACGGGGCTTATCGGCCGGCAGGATGGCGGTGAAACTGGTCAAGACTTTGGTCTTCGAATACCGCCCGCCGACCACTTTCTCCGACGTGCCGGTCTTTCCCCCCACATAATAGCCCATAACGTTGGCACGGGTCGCCGTGCCTTTTTCCACGTTCAGCCGCATCAGGTAGCGCATTTTCTCGGCGGTTTCGGGCTTTATGACCCGTCTGGCGAGCCGGTCCGCTTCCGCCTGGTCGCGCTTGAGGAAGGTCGGCGGAATTAACTTGCCGCCATTCACCAGGGCGGAAATGCCCATGACTGCCTGCAGCGGCGCAACGGAAAGACCGTGCCCGAAGGCGATCGTGACCGTGTTGAGTTCGCCCCAGTGTTTGGGAACCAGCGGTTCGGCGCTTTCCGGCAGCTCCGTGCGCAACCGGTCCAGCTGGCCGAGTTTCCTCAGGAAGGCCTTGTGGTACTCGACCCCGAGCGAGAGCGCCATCCGCGCCGTGCCGATGTTCGACGAATAGGTGAAAATCTCCGGAACGGTCAGGACGCGCCGCTGCGCATGAAAGTCGTTGATCTCGAACTTGCCGTAGCGCAACGGCATTCGCGCATCGAACGATGACGACAATGATATCCGGCCGCTGTCGAGCGCCATCCCTAGCGTGAGTGCCTTGAAGGTCGAGCCCATCTCGTAGACGCCGGTCGTCAGCCGGTTGAGATGATCGGGATCGTTCGCGATGCGCGGATTGTTCGGGTCGAAGCCCGGCTCCGACACCATCGCGAGGATTTCGCCGGTGTTCACGTCGCCGATGATACCGGCTGCGGCCTTCGCCTTGAATTTATCGCGCGCCGCCATCAGCTCTTCGCGCAGCGCGTATTGCACGCGCAAATCGACGGCCAGATTGACCGGACGCTGCAGCTGGTCGGTTGCAAGCCCCGCCATGTGCAGCGCGGCCAGCCCCTGCCCATCGAGCCACTTCTCGATGCCGGCGATGCCCTGGTTGTCGATGTTCACATAGCCGATCTCGTGCGAAACGATCGGCCCGTTTGGATAGACGCGCTTGTTCTCGGTCAGGAAGCCAACACCCGGAATCCCGAGCCGATGAATTTCGCGCTGCTGACTGGGGGTGATCTCGCGCTTGAGCCAGACGAAACCGCGCTTCGACGACAGACGCTCGCGCACCTCATTGACGTCGAGATCGGGCAGGACCGCGGTCAGCAATTCAACCGCCTCGTCAACGTCGATGATCTTGCGCGGCTCTGCGAACAGCGACGGTGTCTTCACGTCGGTGGCGATGATCTGACCGTTACGGTCGAGAATGTCGGGGCGCGCCGTCGCAACCGCATCCTGCGAGACGCCGCGGCGGCCGCCATGACCCTCGCTGACCGTCGCAAACATCACCAGGCGAAACGTGATGACGGAGAAGATGCCGATGAAGACGACGATCGCCAGCCCGAGCCGCGCCTTTGACTTTACGTTGCGATCGACGTCACGGCCGTAGAGCACCGAACGAAGCGCGCGCTGCCATCCGCTTTCCGGGGTTTTTGCCCTTGCGTGCATCGGGTCACCGGGCGCGGGCCGGCGGCGGAATGCTGCCGGTCATTTCAGAAGGCGCGAGCATGGCCCCGATCGGGTCGGCATTCGGCGCGGACGGGGCCGGCCGTTCGGGCAACCGGTCGAGGGAGTCGAACTGCGTCGGCTCGATCCGTCGCAAAGTCAGATGCCGGTCTGCCAGGCCCTGGATGCGACTGGGCGCATCGAGTTTCGCCCATTCCGCCCGCAGAACCGCAATGGCGTTGCGCTCATTGCGCACTTCACCGCGCAGCTTGGCCACGCGTTCAGCCTGCAGCGTCGAGTCGAACTTGATCTTGTAGACATAGGACGCCGCCACGATCAGGGCGCCGATGACGAGAATGTTGAGGAGGCGCATCGTCTATCGCCCCTTCAGCACGGAGGCCAGCGCGGGCAAATGCGGCAGCAGGTACGCCGGCACGCCGCGCCGCGCCGCTGCTTCAGTTCGCTCGGCGGCGCGCAGCTTGGCCGACCGCGCTCGCGGGTTAGCCGCGACTTCATCGTCGTCCGGCGTCAGCGGACGCCTGGTGAGAACCTGGAAAGTCGGCGCGTGGCGCCTCACTTCCGGCGCATGGCGGGAGCCGCCGCGGGTATCGCCACGGTCAGCAAGGAAGGTTTTGACGATCCGGTCCTCGAGTGAATGAAATGACACTGCCACCAGCCGCCCGCCGGGCTTGAGAATCCGCTCGGCCGCCTGCAGTGCAGCGACCAGCTCGCCGAGCTCGTCGTTCAGAAAAATACGCAGGGCCTGGAACGTGCGCGTCGCCGGATGGATATCGCCGGCACGCGGGCGAACGATGGTTGCCACGATCTGGGCAAGCTCATGCGTCGTTGCAACGGGTGCAATGATGCGCGCATTGACGATGGCGCGAGCGATCGCGCGCGAATGCCGCTCTTCACCCAAGGTGAAAATGATACCGGCGAGATCGCGCTCGCTTGCCGTGTTGACAACCTCGGCCGCGCTCGCGCCTTCGCCGCTCATGCGCATGTCGAGCGGCCCGTCATGGCGGAACGAGAAGCCACGCTCCGCGCTATCGAGTTGCATCGAGGAGACGCCAAGGTCGAGCACAATGCCGTCGACCGTCTCGTGCCCGGCATCGCGCGCGATGGCGTCGAGATTGGAAAACCGATCTTCGATCAGGGTCAGGCGGCCGCCCGCCTGCTCGACCAGGTCTGCGCCCAGCGCGATCGCGGTCTGGTCGCGGTCGATGCCGATCACCTTGCAGTCGGCGGCCGCGAGTATGGCGCGCGTATAGCCGCCGGCACCGAAGGTGCCGTCGATATAGACGCCGCCGTTGCGGACATTGAGGAAACCGATGGCATGGCGGCCGAGCACGGGAATGTGGAGGGCCGGTCCGCCAGCGACAGCCGAGCCGCCGCCGCCCGCCATCATTCCCGTGCTCCAGGCGCGTTGCGCGCCGCCACCTGGGAACTCAGCTGCCCTTTGAGCGCGCGCACCTTTTGGGTGGCCTCCGCGAGCTCTTTCTGGAAACGCCCGGGCTCCCAGATCTGAAACTTCTGACCGAGACCGACGAATGACACCGTGTCGGTAATTCCTGCGTGACGCTTCAGGTTCTCGCTCAACACCACCCGCCCCTCTCCATCGACTTTCAGTGTCTCGCTCGTTCCGTACAGCGCCAGTGCGAGCCGTTCGCGCTCTTCCGAAAACGACCCGAAGCGTCCGATCA
>Ga0070704_100000114_pt1 | contig 28553 bp, 23 predicted proteins | sample KBSK5252metaG_FD_65467 | JGI IMG/M metagenome (GOLD analysis project Ga0070704, IMG submission 65467) | Corn, switchgrass and miscanthus rhizosphere microbial communities from Kellogg Biological Station, Michigan, USA - KBS K5-25-2 metaG | ecosystem: Host-associated > Plants > Roots >...
TGGCTGAACAGCGCGTTGATCGTCGGCATGCCGCGCCGGAGCACCGAATGGTCGACCGCATCGTCGTGCACCAGGGTCGCCAGGTGGATGAGCTCCACCACCGCCGCGAGCGACACGGCGCGGGGCACCGGCTCCGCCGTCGTCGCTGCTTCCGCGAGCAGGAGCAGCGTGGGCCGGAACATCTTGCCCTGCATCTGGGTGAGATGCGAATTCACCTGGGCGATGAGCGGAAAATCGGCTTCGATGATCCGGCGAATTTCCTCCCGCACTCCGGCGAGGCGGTGTTCGACCCCGACCTGCAGGTCGGCGAGGGACACGGGCGCGGTTCCGGAGATCATCGCGACGGCTCCCCGGCAATTCGCTCGACCCGCTCGCCAAGGTCGAGAAAGCGGATGTCCACCGCCAGCGCGCGCTCGTAGAGGGGCAAGGCATCGCGCCCGCGCTGCTGCGCCTCGAGCGCGCGACCCAGCCAGTACAGCAGGCCGATCTTCTCGTCGTCGGCGCCGGGCAATCCGTCCACCGCGCGCCGGAGCACCGCTTCACAGATGGCGAAATTCCCTTTCGCGAAAAAGGCGGCGCCCAGTTGCTCCGAGGTCCGGAGCCGACCCTCGGGCGACCGGAGCGCCTTTTGAAACTGGGCTATCGCTTCGTCCAGCAATCCCATCTCCTTGAAGGCAATGCCCAGGTCATAATGGGCCTGGAAATCCTCGGCGTCGAGGTTCGCTTCGATGCCCCGCTTGAATTCCGCCAGCGCCTCGTGGAACGCCTGATCCTCGTCTTCGATCGGTTTTCCCTGGCCGACCCGCATCCGGGTGTCGCGGACCTGCTGTTCGTCGAGAATCAGCGCGCCAAGATCGATGAACTCGCTCGGGATCGGCGACGGCGCCGGCGCCGGAGCCGGAGCCGGAGCCGGAGCCGCGGGGAGCTCGATCGCGGACGCCGGCTCCTCGATGGCCTCGCGGAGGCGGTGAGGCAGGGCATCGAGATCCGCTACCGATTCGAGCAGCGTGAGCGCCGAGAGCGCCTGCTCGTTGCCTGGATCGTGTTCCAGGACGCGATGGTACACGTGGGTGGCATGATCGGCCGCGTCCATGCGCACGAGGGCGTCGGCGAGCTCGAGGTATGCCTGTACGAGCACGGGGCGTTGCCCGGCACGGAAAGCCACCTCGACCTGTTTCTGGTACCGCGCGACCTCTTCGGGCTCGAGGAGCACCAGGTCGCCAACGACGCGGAGGGCCTCGTCCCATCGGTCCGAAGTTTCGAAAAAGCGGAGCGCCTCTTCCAGGAGTTCGATCCCCTGCTGACGGTCGCCGGCATCGAGGGCCTGCCGGGAACGCTCCAGGAGGGCGGCCCCAGGCTCCAGCCCGTGAAACGGGTCGGCGCCGGCCAGCATGTCCTCCAGCTGCAGGAACATCGTGTCGGCCCTGCTGTGCGGAGCTTCTCCACCGGCCGTGCCCGCGGTCTCCGCTCCCTCGATGTCGTCGAATTCCGTCGCCTCAAGGTCGGCCGGGGAATCGGCCGCAAGGCTCGCGCTGCCCGCGCCCTCTTCCACCAGCCAGACGGTGTTGTCCTCGGCGGTGAAATCGTCGCCGAGCGGGAGGGTGTCGTCGAGGTCGATCATCGCCAGATCGGGCGAAGGCTCAGACTCGTCGGCCTTCTCGTCCACCCCGTCCGCCGTGATCAGGTCGAGCCCTTCGATGTGCGACACGTCGACGGCCCAGTCGGCATCGGACGCCAGGCCGCCGTCATCGAGCGCCAGGGCGTCTCCTTCGGCCGCCGAGGCGTCGAGTGCACCCGCCCCGTGCTCGGGGATGTCGCGCACGAGATTCGCAGGTTCGGCCACCAGCTCCTCCGACGCGCTCGCGACCAGCCCTTCCAGGGGCTCGACCGCGACCGGCGCCGCCGAAATCTCCCCGGTATCGAGGAAGACCAAATCGTTGCCCGAGCGTTTGGTCCCCGTGGTACCGGGCCGCTCGTCTTCGATGGCGTGGAGTCGCTCGCGGGTCCGCCGCGCTCCGGTCGCATCACCCCTCGCCTCGAGCTCCGAGGCGAGCTTCTCGAGCTGCTCCTTGGCCTCCTCGGTCCGCGACGACGCCCGCAACAACTCGACCAGCATCAAGCGGATATCGGGATTCGCATGGAACTGATCGGCGAAGAGCTTGACGGCGGAAAACGCTTCTTCGAGCTGTCCCACACCGTTCATGCGATCGAGATACTCGATCAGGTTTTTCTTCGCCTCGCCCACGAAATTCTTGCGCGCATGGAGCTGGGCGAGCCGGAGGTACGTGGCGGTACGGCTCGGGTTGACCCGAAGAATCTTTCCGCAGAGCGCGATGGCGTTGTTGAAGAATCCCTGATCGGCGTAGAGCTCCGCCGCCTGTTCATAGGCGCGCAGCGCGGCAAGCGAGTCACCTGCCTTCATCTCGAGGTCGCCGACCCGGTTGTAGAGCGCGGGGTCCTGCGTCCCCTCCCCGCCGGCATCCTCCGCTTCCCGAATGGCCTTGAGATAGACGTCGATCGCCCGGCGCCATTCCTCGCGCTGCTCGAATTTCCGAGCCGCTTCCTTGAGCTTATCCAGATTCATGGGGCTCGCGGGAACAGGACGCCAAACGACGAAAGGGCTTGCAGCCTCTCAAGATAGGAGCGTGGCTGTGGCCTGACAACTCAGGGAGTCGCGAAGCGCGAAGAGGGAGGCGGGAGCACCGTTCCCGCTTCGCTCTTCGCTCTTCGCGACTCCCTAGTCCCGGGGATCGAGCTCTCCATCCCGCACGGCGCGGGCCAGACGCTCGAGGTCGCGCGCAGGCGGGCGATCGTCTCCCAACGGGGTCACAGGGTCCGGCATTTCCCTGACCCGCCGGTAGAGGACCTCCACCCCCCGGCCGGGCCGGAGCGGCAGGAGGAACTCCAGACCCTGCGCTGCACAAAGAAACTCCGCGCCCACGACGCACTCGGCGTTGGCGAGGATGCGCCGCGTCTTGAAGGCGGCCGCCATTCCCATGGGGACGAAATCTTCCTGATTGGCGTCGGTGGGAATCGATCCGATGCTCGCCGGGTAGGCGAGCGTTCGCGACTCCGCCACGAGCGACGCTGCAGTGATCTGCACCATCATGTGTCCGGAGGAGAGGCCGGGATCTGAGGTGAGGAATGCAGGAAGCCCCTGCGAGAGATCGGGGTTGACCAGTCGTTCGATCCGGCGTTCCGCGAGCGCCTGAAGCGTAGTCAGGGCGACCGCAAGGAAATCGAGCGCCTGCGCCACCGGCTGCCCATGGAAATTGCCGCCAGAGAGTACTTCGCCCTCACCAAGCACGAGTGGATTGTCGGTGGAGGCATTCAGCTCGACCTCGACGACCCCGCGCGCGAAGGCGATGGCGTCGCCCACCGCGCCGAGCACCTGTGGGGTGCAGCGAAGACTGTAGGCGTCCTGGACCCGTGGGTCTCCCTCGCGGTGAGACTCCCGGATCTCACTGCCCTCGAGCAGCCGCCGCATCAGCTCCGCAGCGCGCAATTGTCCGGGGTGGGGCCGGTTCTGGTGGATCCGTGGATCGAGCGGCGTCGGTGTCCCGCGAAGCGCCTCGAGGCTCATTGCGGCCGCCCCGAGCGCCGAGCGCCAGAGTACCTCCGAGCCGTGGACCGCGAGCGTAAGCATCGCTGTCTGGGCCTGGGTCCCGTTGATGAAGGCGAGCCCTTCCTTGGGTCCGAAGCGGAATGGCGTGAGACCCGCGGCGGCGAGCGCCGGCGCCGCCGGGATTCGCGCTCCTCCCGGTCCCTGCACCTCGCCTTCACCCATGAGCGCCAGCGCCAGGTGGGCGAGCGGCGCCAGATCTCCGCTCGCGCCGACGCTTCCCTGCTCCGGGACCCAGGGAATCACACCGGCGTTGAGCATCGCCACCAGGGCATTGGCCAGCTCGGGTCGAACGCCGCTGGTCGGCCGGAGCAACACGTTGGCGCGGAGCAACATCATCGCGCGCACCACATCGGCCGGGAGAGTGACACCGATTCCCGCCGCATGACTTCGGATCAGGTTCGCCTGCAGGCGGTCCAGCTGGTCGGCGGGAATGCTGACGTTGGCCAGCTTGCCGAAGCCGGTGTTGATGCCGTACATCGTCTCCCCACGCTTCACCGCCGCTTCGATGTACGACCGGCTCCTCGAGAGCGCAGCGAGCGCCGCCGGTGCCAGGATGACCGGCGCCGGCCGGCGCGCGTTCGAGACGACATCTTCGACCGTCAGTGACGCGCCGTCGAGGTGGAGTGGCATGCGGCCTGGGTTTCCGTGGATTGAGGAGCCATCAGTCATCAGCCGTCAGTCTTCAGTCTTCAGTCTTCAGTCTTCAGTCTTCAGTCGCTTTGCGTCGTTGCGCCTTTGCGCCTTTGCGTCTTTGCGCCCTTGCGTCCTTGCGCCCTCTACGGCTGAATCGTCGTCTGATTGTAATCGAACTTGAGCGCCGGGAGATCGCTCAGGAACACCGAGAAGTAGAAGGTGAAGTTTCCGTTGGGCACCTTCGAGAAATTGAATGCGGCGCGCCACTCGTGCAGGTCCCGGGTCAGCTGAATCTCCTGTGACTCGAACTGTCCCCGCGTCGCGTTCCACTGCGTCCCCCATGAAACGCCCCAGAATCGGGTCGGCGAGAAGCTGGTCCGGAGATTGACGCTGCTCTGATTGACCGAAGCGATCGGCTGGCCGTCGGTCCCGACACCCGGACGGCTCCGCGTCATGCTGACCTGAATGCTTGCCTGCAGCGGCCGGCCGCCCCGGCCGAGGCTTTGCGCCGGCTGCAGCATCGTATTGCGGCGAAACTCCCCCGGGAGCGCCACACCGCCCATCTGAGGAGGCGGCTGCGCTCCGCCAGGCACCGCCCCTCCCGGCGTGCGCTTGACCAGGCCGAGCAGCGCACCGATCGAGCGGAAGGTGTTCCCGGTCAGACCGAAGCTCGCGGAGACGCTCTCCAGGAAAGGGGCGAACTTGGTGCCCTCGAAGCCGACCGGCCCGTCCCACAGGGAGTGCCCCAGCTGAAGGCTGAACCCCGGAAGCAGGTCGCTCGCGAACGAGTTGGACAGCTGCTGAGTGGTCCAGCCGGTACGGCCCTCGAGCTTGGCCTGCTCCAGGTCGTATCCGATGCCCGAGGTGTTGATGCTGAGGAGGCGATATTTGCGCGCGTTCAAACCGCTCGTGTCGCCCGGCGCAGGCTTGGCCTTCGCCTCGAAATTCTGGCTCAGCGTAAGGTTGAGACCCTGGGTCGCCGGTGTGCGCAGCGGCACGGGGTGGCCCGGCAGCGTGACCGCGCGCGCAAACTCCGCAGGAAGCGTTCCGGCCGGGGAGTAGTTGTAGGTGAGGCTCGGCGAGACGCTGTGCCGGATGGCGGCGATGCCGGCGAATCCCGGCAGGAACCCGTAAAACGTCGGTGCGATCGACAGGCCGAGGGAGAACCGTTTGCCCTGGGTCACGAAGCTTCCTCCCGTCGCCGCGTTCCGCACCGCGAACGGATACCGCGAGTCGATGTTCGCGACTCCCACGCTCGGCACCAGCTTCCAGGTGGTCCGGAACAGGATCGGAAGGCTGAAGCTGGTCTCCCACTGGAGAGAGGACCCGAAGCCTCCCTGCCGGTAGCGCGTGGCGGTCAGCGAGTCGCCGTCCGCGGGGGTATCGAGATTCGGTACCCGGAAGGTCGAGGCATAGCGCCCCAGCGAGTCGCTGTCGGCCAGATTGATGGAGTTCGACCAGTTGAAAGACCAAAGCCGGATGGGCGTCGTCAGGGAGAACGACGTCAGGCGGGTCTTTCCGGTAAGGGGAATCGAATCCACGCCGCCCCGGGTGTCGGGCACCAGGAGCACGCCCAGCGGCGTCTTGAAATTGTTGAGGTTGGTGACGCTGAGATTGGGCGACCAGGTGATGTTGCTGCCGATATCGATCGGCTTCGGGTTCACCGTGAACGAAGGGGCGGTGAGCTGCACGCTCCCATCGTTGATGTTCTGGTTGCCGCTCCCTCCCAGCGAAATGCTCCCCCAGTTGAAGCGCTTGTTGAAGAGGGCCTGGCTCCCGATCTGTCCCGTGGAGACCCGGGTATCGATGGCGTTGCGCGACAGGATCGCCGGGTTGGTCGCATAGGAAACGGAAAAATTGAGCGACGTGGACACGTTGAAATTCTGGGAATGCCGCCAGCCGATCTTCTGCGAGGTGAGCCCGCCCGATTGCTTCTGGGCCGAGTAGTCGACGGCGCCGTCGATGAAGCGATTCAGCACCCGGTACCGGGCGGTGACGCCATAGGTGATGTACCGGTCGGCCAGCCAGTCGAATTGCAGCTGCGCGTCGAAATAGTCGCTGGGGGCCCAGAAGAATCCGATGTTGGTGACCTGGCGCTTGTAGGAGCGGGTCGGCCGGACGATGTCGTTGAATCCGAATTGCGGGATCAGGATGCCCGAGCGGCGGCCCTGTTTGGTGTCCTGGAAGAGAAAGGGAATCCAGGCGATCGGCACGTCGCGGATGTAGAGCACCGCCGGCCGCGCCACCAGCACCGATTTCGACACCCACTTGATCTGCCGGGCCGCGAAATGATAGTGGGGGTTGGGCAGGTCGCAGCTGGTCATCTCGGCGCTCCCGCCATAGAGGCGTTTCTGGCTCGAATCCACCGCCAGATTGCCGCGCACGAACCAGTTGCCCTCACCTTCGTTGAAGTTGGTGAGCGCATCGCGCACGACGCCGCGCTCCTTGCAGGTGTCGAAGCGCGCCGACGCGCCGATCAGCACCTGCCCTCCCTGAAACAGGTGCGGTTCCCCCTCCGCCTCGACCGCGCACTCGCCCTGCCGGTACCGGATCGACGCCGCCTCGAGGATCGACCCGGAGCGGTCGGTCATCGCGTTGCCGCGTAGATCCACCGTCTCCTCGATCGCCTGCACCTTCGCGGTGTCGGCGCGGTAGCGCGTTATGTCATAACCCGCCAGCTCGAGCAACTGCGAGACGACCGAGTCCGCCGCCGCGAACGACTGGCGGGGGGCCGACGGCAGCCCGAGCCGGCGCGCGCTGGCGGAGTCGAGCTTGCGTCCCGGGGCCTGGCGTCCGGTGTCCTGGGCCACCGGGCGCCCGGACAGCCCGGGCTGCTGGGGGGGACGAAACGGCGGCGTCGGCTGCTGGGCGCCGAGCCGGCCGGGCGCCGCCAGGAGGCCGAGCAGGAGGAGCAGCGCGCCGGCGGCCTGCGACTTGAGCCGCCGCCGCTGCACGACCCACACCCCCGCCACTCCCAGCTCGTAGAGGAGCACCAGGGGAATGGTGAGCATGAACATCGACAGCACATCGGCGCCGGGCGAGAGAATCGCTCCGGCCACGAACGAGCCCACGACCGCGTAGGGGCGCAACCGGTTGAGCATCGGAGTCGTCACGATGCCCAGGGTCGCGAGGATGATCATCAGCAGGGGAAGCTCGCAGGAGATCCCGAGCGCCAGCACCACCTGCATCACGAAGGAGAAATAGGCGTCGAAGGTGATCATCGTGTTGAAGGAGCCGTACTGCACGCTCATCAGCACCCGGAGCGCCTGCGGGACGATGAACACGAAGGCCGCCGTGCCGCCGCCGAGAAAGAGGAGCAGACCCACGAAGAGCGCGGGCACCAGGGTCTTCTTTTCCCGCTCGTACAGGGCGGGCGACAAAAACGCCCAGAGCTGCCAGAGAAGAATCGGGGAGGCAAGCACGAGTCCGACGATGAATCCGAGCTTGAAGAGGATCATCAGCGGCTCGGTCGGCGACAGCACGGTCAGCTGGCCGCCCTGGAGGTACTGGGCGATCGGCTCCTTCAGGATGTCGACGAGCCTGAAGCGATCGACCAGCCAGAGGCCCAGGCCGAAGCAGGCGATGACCGCCAGCAGGCTCCGCAGAATGCGGGTTCGAAGCTCCTCGAGGTGATCGAGGAACGGCATCTCGCCAGCGGCGCGGGGCATGGAGGTGGGGAGTCCGCCCTCAGGGGCGGAGGTTCTTCAGGGCGTCGCGGGCGAGTTCGACTTCGTCGGAGCGGGGATACTCCTTGATGAGCCGATCGTAGTAGGCGCGCGCGGCGGCGGAATTGTTCCGCTTCGCTTCCAGCCGCCCGAGCTTGTAGAGCGAAGTCGAGGCCTTCGGCGCGCGAGGAAAGCGGGACACCACCTGGGTGTAATAGGTCACGGCGGAATCGGGCGCCTCGAGCGCGTAGCTCTCGCCGATGTAGAAGAGCGCTTCCGGGACCAGGTCGTGGGTGGGATAGGTGCGGACCAGCTCCTGGAAGCCGCGGCGCGCCGTCGCCGCGGCGCCCCGGTTGAGCTGGGCCTTGGCGCCCTGATACATCTGATCGGCCGTGGGCACCGGCGCCGCGCCGGCCGGCGCCGCGGTGGAATCCGATGCCGGAGCGGGGGGCCGGGTGAGTCCCGCCACTTCGGCCTGCTCGGCGCGCTGATCGAGTGCCGCCTTCATCTCGGAGAGCCGGGACTGGCTCTGTCCGGTGAGCTCCTGCACCTGGAGCAGCTGGCGCTGCACGCCGGTCAGGTCCGCCTGCATGCGGAGGTCGAGCGTCCTGAGCGCCTCGCGCCCCGCGGCCACCGAATCGATGATGCGCTGCTGCAGGCCGATGATCGCGGCGAGCGCGGCCGCGCGCACCGAATCGCGCCGCGCCGTCTCGATGCGGAGCGAGCTGATCTCGCCCTGCAGCAGTTTGACCTGGCCCTTCGTTGCACATCCGGGGGCGAGGAGAAGCGACGCAAGGGCGCAAAGGCGCAAAGGCGCAAAGGCGGACAGGCGCAATGAAAGTGCGTTGCGCCGTTGCGTCGTTGCGCCGTGCCGCCCTCTCATCGCGGCGCCACCAGCCTCTCCCCGCCGGCGATGATTTCGAATTCCGCCCGGCGATTCAACGCCCACGCCGTTTCGTTCTCCGACGCATCGACCGGCCGCTCTTCGCCGAATGACGTCACATCGATCCGCCCGGCGTCGATCCCTTTCCCCACCAGGTACTGGCGCGCCGCGAGCGCGCGCTTGTTCCCGAGCACCAGGTTGTACTCATCGGAGCCCCGGTCGTCGGCGTGCCCGCTGATCCGGATCCGGAGCGCCGGATTGGCGCGCATGATCTCGGCCTTTCGGTCGAGAATCGGGCGGTCTTCCGGCTTCACGAGGTCCTGGTCGTAATCGAAGTGAATGACATTGCCCAGATCGCGGACGATCGCCGCGCGGACCGATTCGGCATCGCCGGAAGCGGGAGGCGCCGTCGGGGAAGCCGGAGGAGTCGTCGTCGTGGGCGTGGTCGATGGCGTTCCGGCATCAGGCGCCGGCTGGAGCACCGGCTCCGCCTTCTTGCCGCATGCCGCCACGGAGATGGCCAGCAGGGCGAGCGGCACCACCGAGTGTCGTCTACGCATTGTCTCTCTCCGCGAGGCTCAGGGTTGGGACTGGGACCTTCCCAGCGAGCGGGACCAGGCCGGCAGCTTGGCCGATCCCGGTGTCATGATCTGCCGGGTCAGACCCGACTCGGTATCCAGCACGAACAACTGGCGTCTGCCGGTTCGGTTGGACACGAAGACGAGGTGGCGGCCATCGGGTCCCCAGCTCGGGTCTTCGTTGCGCCCCGATGAGGTCCACGCTTTCAGGCGGCGTCCCGCGAGGGTAAAGGTGAAAACCTGCGGTGACCGCTCGACCTCGCGATGGAACGCGATCGAGGCCCCATCGGGAGACCAGTCGGGCGCGTTCGAATTGCCGGTAGCGCCGAAATCGAAGGACACCAGCAGCTCCTGATCGGTGCCATCGGACGACATGGCGTAGATCTGCTGGCCTCCCGCCCTCGTCGAGACGAACACGACGCGGCGTCCATCCGGAGAATAGGCAGGCGAGAAGTTTTCTGCAAACCGTCCGCCGCTCAATCGCTCCACGCAGCAGAGCTCCTGCACATTGAGCCCGTACAGCGCCACGCCCTGGTCGGACAACCGGGCGAACATCAGGCTTTTTCCGTCGGGCGAAAACGCCGGCGTCATGTTCTGCGTCCCCGCCGTGGTGGGCAGCACGGTGCGGGTTCCCGTCGTCAGCGCCTGCATCACGATCGGCCGAGTGCCGTCGCGGGAGAATTGCATGTACGCAATCCGGCCGCCGTCGGGCGACCAGGCGGGCGACATGACTTCCGCGCCCGGGGGCGTCACCGCGACGAGGTTGGCCCCATCGCTGTCCACCCGCCAGATCCGCCGGTCGCTGTTGAGGAAGAGAATCCGGCTCGCGGCGATGCCGATCTGCCCGGTGGCGAGGCGGACGATCTCGTCGGAGATCCGGTGGACCGAGAGCCGGCTGTCCCCCGCCCCGCTCCGGTCCGGAGTGAACGTGATTTCCTCCCGCAGGCGCTCGGCGGCGAGATCATGCAGGCGCATGGTGACCTGACTGCCGGCGCCGGGCACCAGCTCCACCGCGAGCACGGCGCCGAGATTGCGATAGAACGGATAGTTGATTGCCGCGGGTCCGCGCGGCATGCTGCCGGGAGTCTGGGTCAGCGAAATCACCTCGAACCGGTCGCTGAATCCGAGATCGCGGTCGACGATGGCCCGCACCGAATCGAGACCCGGCGCCGGGAGAACGACCAGGCCCGGACGCACCCCGGGTTGATAGGTGATGCCGACGCGCACGGTGTCCTGCCCGAAGAGGGGGCTCGCGACCAGCGCGAGCGCCACCACGACCAGCGCCGGCACCCTCACGGCAATCTCCTCGGGGTAAACAGGAATCCGATCTGGAGGTAATCGGCGGCGTATCCCGCCGGGAGCGGTCCGAAAGCTTTCGCGCTGGCCGCCTCTTCGACCGCGCCTTGCGCCTCGAGGTCGAAGGAGAAGCTCCTCGAGCTCGAGATCACCTTGATATCCTTGACGGTGCCGTCGCGGAGAATCACGAAGGAGACCTCGGCCTGCAGGGCGGCATTCCCGGGCGGACGAGCCCAGCGGCGATAGATCTGGGAGACGAGGTTCCGGAGGTATTCGGGATAGGGAAACTCCTTGCCGTCCAGTTTGACGTTCGCGATATCGCTGCCGGTCCCGGGCGTCTCTCCCGGAAGCGGGGTTACCGGACTCGTGGTCTTCGGCGCCGTCGTAGGCTTGGCGCTCGTCTTCACGGCGGGCTTCGCGGGTGCGGGCGCCGACTTGGTGACGGCCTTGGGAGGCGCCGGCGCCGGCGCGGGCGGCGTCTCCACCGCAGGCTGTCGCGTCCCGGTGGGAATCGGCGCCGCAACGAGAGCGACCGCGTAGGTCGGCGGCAGCGCGCGCGGCGTGGACGACGCAGCCACGAGGAGCGCCGCGATGGCCCCGCCGTGCACCAGGATCGTCCCGGTCAGACCGATCCATACCGCGCTCCGGGGCATGCGATCCGCCTGGGCCGTCAGCGCCGGATCTCCTCGTCCTCGGTGGTCATGTTGATGTTCTGGACTCCCGCGGCCCGCATCGCCGCCATGACCCGCACCACGTCTCCGTATGCCGCGCGCCGGTCACCCCGGAGGTAGACGTCCGACGTCCGCCGCTGCGCCACAATCGCGCGAAAGGCGGCCCGGAAATCGGCGTAGCTGACCAGAGTCTGGTCCACGAAGATCCGGCCGGAGCGATCGACGGTGACGATGATCCCCTCTCGCGGGGTCAGGGGCCTCGCCTCCGCCTTGGGGAGCTCGATGGCCACGCCGCCCTGCATCATGGGAGCGGTGATCATGAAGATGATGAGCAGCACGAACGCCACGTCGACCAGCGACGTCACGTTGATGTCCGCCGTGGGCAGAAAGCGCCGCCGCCGGCCGGCTCCGCCTCCGAGGCCACCGATCATCTACAGGAGCCCCTCCCGAGCCATCCACCCGACGAGTCCGTTGCCGAAGCCCTCCAGCTCCGACTCAAAATCGCCGACTTTTCCAGCGAAATAGTTGTAGGCCATCACCGCCGGAATGGCGGCGGCAAGGCCGGCGACGGTCGTCACCAGCGCTTCGGCCACGCCGGGCGCCACCGCCGCGAGATTGCCCGACCCGCTCCTGGAGATGCCGATGAACGCGTCCATCACACCGAGCACGGTGCCGAGGAGCCCGAGCAGCGGACTCACCGCCCCGATCGTCGCGAGCCAGCCGACGTAGCGCGCCGCGGCGTCCCGCTCGGCCGCGACTTCCTTGCCGAGGACCATCTTGAGGGCTTCGAGCTGCGTCGGTGACAGCGCACCATGGCCGGTGCCGTCTTCACGGATTACCCCGGGCTGCAGCTGCGAATAGAAATTCAGCCCTTCCCTGAAGAGGCGGCCGAACGGTGAGGCCGGGAGTTTCATGGCGCCCCGATACGCTTCCTGCAGCCGCGGAGACCGTGCGAGCTCCGCCGTGAACCGATCCGCCTGCTTGCGCAGACGGCGGAACTGAAACCCCTTGAGTCCGATCAGGAACCAGGACGCGAGGGAGAATACCGCGGTGACGACGAGAACGATCTTTGTTTCGGGGCTCGAGGTGAGCACGAGCTCGAGCGGGCTCGTCGGCACTGCGGCGGCGGCCTGGAATAGGATCATTCCGGAAAGATAGAACCGCTCACGCGAGGAGCGAATAGCGAAGAGCGAGGAAGGGACCTCCCCTCCTCGCTCTTCGCGACTCCCGACTCCCTTGCAGGGAGGCCAGTCTTACCTGGGAAGTTTTGCGACTTGCCGCACGGTAGTGCCCGGCGGAATGTCGGGAGACGCGACCCCGACGACCTTGACCGTGGCGGTGCGATTCCGCACATGGACGACTTGCAGCGTTGCCATCATCTCATCGATCGCGTGGGCCTCCGAGCGCGGCTGGGGCCCCGGTGTGCGCCGGGCCTCGAAGAGATCGCCGGCGGCGACGCCTTCCTGCCGCCCGATATCGATGAAGAGCACATCCTGGGGATGGCGCAGCTCGCGCAGATCGCGCGGGATCAGCACCTGCCCCGAGAGACCGCCCTCGACACGCTGATAGGTGACCGCGCCCGGATCGGCGAATTTCTCGGCGGGCAACACGCTCTGCCCGTCGCGGATCGGTCCGTACACCGCGATGACTTCACCGACCGACTGGTCGCCGTTCTGTCCGGTGATGCGGATCAGCCCGGTCGGGGTGATGATCTGTCCGTAGCCGACGGGCCCTTCGCGCCGAACGACGGTCACGAGGGTATCGCCGGTATTGTAGCGCGCGCCGTCGGGCGCACTCACCCCGACCACGGTGAGAATCTGCACCGCCGCCCGCGTCCGCCCACTCTCGATTTGCTCGGGGGTCACCGGGCCGAGCAGGCGCCCGAACGGCAGCGAATCTCCCTCGGAGAGGAAGCCGGCCGAATAGAACTCGCCCGCGCGAAGCGGATGATACTTGACGTCGCGATACAGCTTGAAGGCTTCCTGGACGTTCGCGATCCGGCGGCGGCGGAAGAGGTCGAGTCCATCGCCCACGGTATCGGTGCTGGACGTGCTGCCGACGACCTCGAGTCCACCCGACGGAGGTGGCGCCGGCTGGGTCGGCGGGGGCGTATCGGTCGTGGGTACCGCCGGCTGGCCGGCAGCGGCATCGAGGCGAAGCACCTCGCCCGGATAGATCCAGTGCGGATCTTCCACGACGTCGGTGTTCATCCGGTAGATCTGGGGCCAAAGGAACGGATCGCCCAGATAGGTCCGCGCGATATCCCAGAGCGTGTCGCCCTTGCGGACCGTGTGAGTCTTGGCGACGCCCTGCGCGAGCACGGGAGCAGCGAGCCCCAGCGCGCACAGCAGCGACAGGCTAGAACGGGAGATCGTCATCCTCGGCATCGAGAGCCTCCGGAAAGTCGGAGAACGACTCGTCCTTGGCGCCGGATTTGGCGGTTGCCGCCGCTCCCGCAGCTTTCGGCGCGGAATACGACTCGCCTCCATCACCCTTGCCGGACAAGAGAATCAACTCGCGGGCAGTGATTTCCGTCGTGTAGCGGGTCTGGCCATCCTTGTCCTGCCAGCTCCGATACTCGATGCTGCCTTCGACGTAAATCTTGTCGCCCTTTTTACAGTAGCGCTCTGCAATGTCAGCAAGATTCGAGCCCTTGTTGTTCCAGATTACGACACGATGCCACTCGGTCTTTTCCTGCTTATCTCCCGATGCCCCCTTCCATTGCCGGCTCGTGGCGAGGGAGAGGTTTGCGACCCGCCCGCCATTGGAAGTGCTCCGAACTTCGGGATCGGCGCCGAGGTTGCCGATCAGCTGAACGCGATTGAGACTGCGGGCCATGGTGTCCTCCTCACACGGGGAATTCTGGGTGCCGGATGGCGGAACCCTTGGATTATGTCCAGCACGTAAGTCATTCGTTCAACCAAAGATACGCACGGGGGCCCTTAATTACGCGGCAGCGCGATCGCGGCTCGCAGCACCAGCGCGTCCTCCGCCGGGCTCCGATAATAATGCGGTCGCATTCCCACCGGTCTGAACCCCTTGGCGCCATACAGCGCGATCGCCGCCTGGTTCGATTCTCGAACCTCGAGGTACGCCTCCAGGACTCCAGCCAAACCGAGCGCTGCAATTCCTCGCTCGAGCAGCTCCCGTGCAATTCCTCGCCGACGGTGCTCGGGGAGAACGGCAAGATTCAGGATTTCCCCTTCCTCGCCAGAGATCCTGGCCATGAGATATCCGATCACCCCCTCACCGCACTCCACCACCAATCCGATTGTTGTTCCATGTTGAATCGTTTCGACGATCCCCGCGGTGCTCCAGGGATCGGTAAAGCAGCGCCGCTCGATTTCGGCGAGCGACGCGGCATCAGCGTTCGTTGCCCGCCGGATCCGATAACGCGCGTCCATGCGCTGCCTCCCAGCGAGCCTGGGCTTCCGCCGGACGACCGTAGGTGGGCTCCCAGTCGTCGAGATGACTGATCGGGGCCGCGCCTCCGGGAACGTCGATCAGGTTGAGCAGGGCGGACGCGTGGGGAAGACTCGCCGTACCGCGAATCAGCGGGACGGCGAATTGGTCCGCGAGCCGGTCGACGAGTTTCTCGGGGGCGTCGGCGATGACGAGATCCGGCGCTTCGCGACTCAGCGTTTCCACCGTGGCGAGCCTCGGCTCCATCAGTGTGTCGACCCGGAGCGGAAGGAGGACCTGATACGACGCGGCGTACAGCTCGCCGCGAAGGGCCGACGTCACGACCAGCACGCGTGCACCCGCGGGCGGCGCGATGCCCGCGGCTCGGACCAGTAATGTCGAGGCGGTCGACACGTCGAGACCCGGAATGCTCCGTGCGAGGGCTTTGACCAGTGCCGCGCCGACGCGGAGTCCGGTGAAGCCGCCGGGCCCGTCGGCCATCGCGATGTGTTCGACATCCGAGAGAGAGACCTGCGCCTCGTCCAGCAGCCCGGAGATGAGCGGGAGCAGCGCCGCCGCATGCTGTCGAGCGCCCATCAGCATCCGCTCCACCACCGGCCGGCCGGGACACCGGAGCGCGACGCTCAGCCGGTCGGTCGTCGTATCGAGCGCGAGCGCAATCACGCCAGGTCCACCCGCCTGAGCGCCGGGTTCGCCGTATGCGCGAGGCGGATTCTGTGGGTGGGACGCGGCGCCCATGCTCCGGCTCGCTCGGGCCATTCGATCAGGAGCGCATCACCGGTCTGCAATGTCTCCCAGTCGAGATCCCGGGCCTCCTCCGGAGAACCGAGCCGGTAGCAGTCGACGTGATACACCGGACCGCGGCGCCCGTCGTAATGGTGCACCAGCGCGTAGGTCGGGCTCTGCGCGGGTCCGTTCACGCCGAGGGCCCGCACCACCGAGCGGGCAAAGGTCGTTTTGCCGGCACCCAGCTCGCCCTCGAGCCAGACGACGGCGCCGGGGGAGAGCATCCGTCCCAGCTCGTCCGCAACACCGCCAAGGGCCTCCTCGTCGAGCAGCGCGGTCACGCGCGCCGCCGGGCGAAGCCCCCACCAGCACCCCGGCGCACCTCGGGAGCATCGAGGGCGCGAAGCTCGTTGAGCTGATCGCGAAGCATCGCGGCCATTTCGAATTCGAGATTGGATGCCGCCTGCCGCATCTGCTGCTCGAGGGCGGTGATCGCCGCCGCGCGTTGCTTCGGATCGTGGAGGTCGGGGCGCGCCGGCGTGCGCCTGGCGGCGGATGCCGCCGCGGCGCCGGCGCTGCGGGCATCCGCCACGTGGGTCGAGAGCCGGACCTGCTCGTGCGACTTCACGATCGACACCGGCGTGGTGCCGTGCTCGACGTTGTACGCCTGCTGGATCGTGCGCCGCCGGTCCATTTCGGCCAGGGCGCGCTCCATCGAGCCGGTCATCCGGTCGGCATAGAGCACGGCGACTCCGTGGAGATTGCGTGCCGCGCGCCCGACGGTCTGAATCAGCGAGCGATCGGAGCGGAGGAAGCCCTCCTGGTCGGCGTCGAGAATCGCCACCAGCGAAACCTCGGGAAGATCCAGTCCCTCCCGCAGCAGATTGATTCCGACCAGCACGTCGAACTCGCCGAGCCGAAGCCCGCGAAGAATCTCGACCCGCTCGATTGCGTCGATGTCCGAGTGCAGATAGCGGACCCGTACCCCGTGCTGCTGCAGGTAGTCGGTGAGATCCTCGGACATCCGCTTGGTGAGTGTCGTCACCAGCACCCGCTCGCGCCGTTGCTCGCGCAGCCGGATTTCGTTGAGGAGGTCATCGACCTGTCCCTTGACCGGGCGCACCTGCACCTCCGGATCGACGAGGAAGGTGGGCCGGATGATCTGCTCCACCACGTGTCCCTTGGAGAGCCCGAGCTCGAATTCACCCGGGGTGGCGGAGACCGCGATCATCTGCGGCACCAGCCCCATGAACTCCTCGAAGTGCAGGGGGCGGTTGTCGAGCGCGGAGGGAAGCCGGAAGCCATAGTCCACCAGCGTCGTTTTCCGGGCGCGGTCGCCGTTGAACATCCCGCCGATCTGGGGGAGCGAGACGTGCGATTCATCGACGACCACCAGATACTCGGCGGGGAAATAGTCGAACAGACAGGCGGGCCGCTCTCCGGCGGCGCGGCCGGTCAGATGCCGCGAGTAATTCTCGATGCCCGGACAGGTCCCGATTTCCAGCATCATTTCGATGTCGAAGGTGGTGCGGCTCTCGAGCCGCTGCGCTTCCAGCAGCTTGCCGGCGGTCTTGAGCCCGGCCAGCCGTTCGGCGAGTTCGTCGCGAATCAGCCGGACGGCGCGCTCGATGGCGGGTCGCTCGGTGACGAAATGCTTGGCCGGATAGATGGCGCACTGCTCCAGCAGCGCGATGGTGTTTCCGGTGAGCGGCTCGATCTTGGAGATCCGCTCGATCTGGTCGCCCCAGAGCTCGACCCGCACCGCCTGCTCCTCGTACGCCGGATAGACTTCCACCGTGTCGCCCCGGACCCGGAAGGTGCCGGGCTCGAAGGAGACGTCGTTCCGCATGTACTGGATTGCCACGAGATCCTGGAGGATCGCATCGCGCCCCTTCACCTCGCCGGTGCGCAGGGTGAACATCATGCTCCGGTAGGTCGCGGGATCGCCGAGGCCGTAGATCGCGCTCACCGTGGCGACGATGACGACATCTTCGCGCTCCATGAGGCTCGACGTGGCGCGGAGCCGGAGCGCTTCGATGTCCTCGTTGATCGACGCGTCCTTCTCGATGTACACGTCGGTCGAGGGGACGTAGGCCTCGGGCTGGTAGTAGTCGTAGTACGAGACGAAGTATTCGACCGCGTTGTGCGGAAGGAACTGTTTGAGCTCGCCGTACAGCTGAGCGGCGAGCGTCTTGTTGTGCGACAGGACGAGCGTCGGTTTTCCGAAGCGGGCGACGACGTTGGCAAGCGTCATCGTCTTTCCGGAGCCGGTGACACCGAGAAGGGTCTGATACCGGGCCCCGCCCTCGAGGCCGCGAGTCAGCTGCTCGATGGCTCTCGGCTGGTCGCCCGCAGGGGTGAAGGGCGCGACGACTTCGAATGCTGCCATGGGGGTAATATGGGGGCTTCGGGATTCATTCGGTAGTGAAGCGCGCGATGCCGCGTCAGACCGGGCTCCCCGGCTTCAACGCGAGAAGCGCCTTCCACTGCGCCTGTGGTACCGGCATCACCGACAAGCGGGAGATTCGTACCAGACCGAGGTCGGCAAAGCGTTTGTCCGCCTTGATGCGCGCGAGCGGAATCGGTGCTTCGAGCGGCCGCACCGGAACGAGGTCGATCACGACCCGCCTGGGATCGAGCAGCTTCGGATCCGGGTAGGGATCGCTCACCGCCCGCGCGATTCCAACGATCGCCCGTTCACCACCCGAATGATAAATCAGCGCCTCGTCGCCCTTCCGCATCGCGCGAAGATGGATGAGCGCCGCTGGTGCGGAGATGCCGTCCCAGCACGCACGCCCTTCCCGAACCAGGTCGGAGAAAGCGTACGTGCCGGGCTCGGACTTCAGCAGCCAGCGATTCACCGGACAGCCTAGCTGCGCTTCACTTCGAAATCCTTCGAGCCGGCCAGGGCGCCGTCCAGCGTGATTTCCACTTTGTATTTTCCGACCGGCCACCCCGAGGGCTTGGAGATGTGGAACTCGGTGCGCGCCGGTCCGGTGGGCGCGACCGACTGGGTCGTCTCGTCGACCACCTGCCCGTCCTCGAAGGTCCAGCGTGCCTTGAGCGACGCGGCGGCGGACGCACCTTCCGTCGCCACCGACACGTAGATCGTATCACGAGGTGAAAAATCACTGGTCGAGTTGGCCACCATCTTGTCCGCCGTGATTCCCTTCCCGAGATCCACACTGGTCACCCGGAATACCACGGGCGCCACGGGCGGAGGCGCGGGCGCGGGCTCTTCCTTCTTGGAGCACGCGCTCGAGCAAACGATCACACCCGCCGCGAGGGCGAGCCGGAAATGATGTGCTGCACGCATGGGCGACTTCTCCATGGAAAAATTCACGCCTCGGGCAGGGTGAAGATCTGCCCGGGATAAATGAGATCGGGATTCTTGATGTGATTCCGGTTGGCTTCATAGATGACACGCCACTTCTGCGGATCGCCGTACACCCGCTTGGCAATCTTCGAGAGGCTGTCGCCGGCCACGACCGTGTAGGTCCGCTCGGGAGCACCGGGAGCTCGCGGAGCGGTGGAGGAGGAGCCGGATTGCACGTCGGAAAAATCGGGGGATTTACGGTCGGCGGACATAGAACTGCTCCGTACCAAAGGGTTATGAATAACTAATGCACCCCCGGTGCGGAGAGTAGGGGCGGATCAGCCTGCGGCCTCCCTCCGATCCACCGAGCTCACGCCCTTTACCCGGCGCACCGCTTTGAGAACCTTGGCCAGGTGAGGGAGGTTGTCCACCTCGACGAAGAGCGTGCCGAACGCACCGCCGTCCTTGGTGTGCAGGTCGGCGCCCCGGATGTTGGTTCCGGTGGCGCTGATGGCCTGGAGAATGTCGGCGTAGAGTCCGCGGCGGTCCTCGGCATTGACGACGAGTCGCACCGAGAACGACTCGCCCTCCTGTTCCTGCCAGTCGATTTCCACCCGTCGGTCGCCGACCGAGAGGGTGAGCAGGTTGGGACAGTCCGCGCGGTGAATGGAAATGCCCCTGCCCTGCGTGACGTAGCCCACCACCGGATCGCCCGGCACCGGCTGGCAACACTGGGCGTAGCGCACCAGCAGGCCATCCACACCCTGGATCTTGATCCCCCGGCCGAGGCGGATCCGGTTGAGCATCCGGCCGAAGACGGTGGGCTTCTGCTCCGCCAGCTCGTCGTCGGGAAGGTCGGGAAAGAGCGACCGCATCACCTGGCCGATCGGGAGATCGCCCCGGCCCACCGCCGCCTGGAGGCCCACGGAGTCGGCCATCCCGAGCAGGGCCGCGGCGCGGGTCAGCGCGGCATCGTCCAGCCCACCCAGCCTCCTTCGCTTCATTTCGCGCAGCAGAATCTCGTGGCCGAGCTGGCTCGAGACGGTTTCTTCCTCATGCCGGATCCATTGCTTGATCTTGTGGCGGGCCCGTCCGGTGCGGACGTGCTGCAGCCAGTCGCGGCTCGGCCGCGCCTGCGGCGACGTGAGGATCTCCACCGTGTCGCCGTTCTTGAGCTCGCGGTGGAGCGGCGCGATGCGGCCGTTGATCTTGCTTCCCTGGCAGCGGGTGCCGACCTCGGTATGGACGTGGAACGCGAAATCGATGGCGGTCGCTCCCTTGGGCAGCCGCTTCACGTCGCCCTGCGGCGTGAAGACGAAGATCTCGTCCTGGTAGAGATCGACTTTGAGGAACTCCAGGAATTCCTCGGGAGAATGGGTGTCCTGCTGCAGCTCCAGGAGCTGGCGGAACCAGCCGAAGTGCTGATCGAGCTCGTCAGGACGCACCTGCTGCGATTTGTACAGCCAGTGGGCCGCGATACCGTATTCCGCGGTGCGGTGCATCTCGTGGGTGCGGATCTGGACTTCGTAGAGCTGGCCGTTGGGCCCGAAGATCGTGGTGTGCAGCGACTGATAGCCGTTCGACTTCGGATTGGCGATGTAGTCCTTGAAACGCTCCTGCAGCGGAGTCCAGTTGTGATGGATTACGCCGAGCACGTGATAGCAATCGGGGACGGTGCGCACGATCACCCGGAGCGCCATCATGTCGTAAATGGCCTCGAACGGGGTGTTCCGCTTCCGCATCTTCTGCCAGATCGACCAGAGGTGCTTGGGCCGGCCGCTCACGTCCACGTCCTCGATGCCCGCGCGGCGGAGCTCCTGCATCAGCGGTCCCTGCAGCGCCGCGATCATCTCCTCGCGCTCGACCCGCTTGCCGGCCACCTGGCCTGCCAGCGCCTGATACTCCTCCGGCTCCAGGAATTTGAAGGCGAGGTCTTCCAGCTCGGCCTTGACACCGGCCATGCCGAACCGATGCGCCAGCGGGGCATAGATCTCCCGCGTCTCGGTGGCGATCCGCGCCCGCTTGTCGGCCGGCAGATGCTCGAGGGTGCGCATGTTGTGCAGTCGGTCGGCGAGCTTGATGATGATGACCCGCGCGTCCTTGGCGATCGAGAGCAGCAGCTTCCGGTAGTTCTCCACCTGCTCTTCGGCGGTGGACCGGAAGGTCAGGTGCGCGATCTTGGTGAGACCATCCACCAGCCCGGCCACTTCGGGCCCGAATTCCTGGGCGATGTCCTCGCCGCGGACGTCGGCATCTTCCACCACGTCGTGCAGCAGCGCGGCCGCGATGGAGGTGGAGTCGAGGAACTGGCCGATCAGGATGGTGGCGACGGCAATGCTGTGCGACACGAACTCTTCGCCGCTCATGCGCTTCTGGCCCCGATGGGCGCTCGCGCTGAAGCGGAGGGCGCGATCGATCAGCTCGAGGTCGAGCCGTTCGGCGTGCCGTTCCAGCGCGGCCCGGAACTCCGGGGCCAGATCGAGCAGCGTTTCGTTCACAACAGTCCTCGCGTGGCAAAGCTGGTGAACCGGTCTCCCGCCACGATGACGTGGTCGTACACCGGCAAGTCGAGCAGCTCGCCGGCCGCCACCAGCTGGCGAGTCACCGCCTGATCGTCCGCCGAGGGGGTCGGATCCCCGCTCGGATGGTTGTGCACGAGGATGATTCCCGCCGCCGCTTCCGCGATCGCGGCGCGAAATACCTCGCGTGGGTGCACCAGCGAGCTGTTGAGCAGCCCGCGGGTGATCAGTACGTCGCGCGTGACCTGGCTCTGACTGTCCAGCGCGAGCAGGTGGAACTCTTCGACCGCGAGATCCCGGAGTCTCGGTCCCACCACCCGGACCACGTCCTCGGGGGAGCGAATCCTCGCCAAGGCGGGGCGCGCTTCCCGTGCGAGACGTGCGCCGAGCTCGAGGGCCGCGAGCAGCCGCGCCCCCTTGGCCGGACCGACACCGGGCATCCGCAGCAGCTCTCCCGCCGGCCGGGCGGCGAGTCGGCGCACCGAACCCTCTGCGGGCACCAGAAGGTCCGCCGCGACCTCGAGCGCGCTCCGGCCCCCTCCTCCCGTCCCTAGGAGAATGGCCAATAGCTCTGGGGCGGTCAATGTTTCCGCCCCCTGAGACCAGAGGCGTTCGCGGGGGCGGTCGGGGACGGGGGGGCCTGGAGCGGCGACGACTGGCTCCGGTCGAAGGTCACCGCAACCCTAACCTGGCAGGCTGGAAGTTCGGGACCAATTCCTCGCGAGGTGGTGCCTACAGGCGCAAGTGCATCCGTTTTCGTCAGCGCGGGTGGGGACGGAGGTTTCGGACACGTCAAGTTCCGCCAGCCGAACGGAGGCCAAATCCCGCTCCGCCTCCCCCGGCCAGGCGGACGAAGCGAGGAAGGTCTCCAGCTCTGCCGCAAGCGCAGCGGCCGCCTGACGTACCAGGTACGAGAGGACCACAATGGAGGCCTCCGCAACCGCGGCGCGAACCGAGGGGTGCTCTCCCCGGTCCTTGGTCGCTTCCGCAGTTACCGCAGCGTCATACTGTGCCACGCTCAATACGGCGAAACCTCGGATGGCCTGGAACGGGTTGAAGCCTCTCGCGACAAAGAGGCTCCGGGCGCTGCTATTCCAGTACACTGTCGCTCCCGATTCCCAGAATTTCGCGACGCTGGGTTCGACCGATGCTTCGGTAGCCTGGCTAGGCTCCGAGAAATTGCATCCTGAGGCAACCAATGGGACGCTCGCGAGGACGACACGGGTGACTAATTCCTTGACTAACATGGAGGCTCCCGGATAAGGTTTCGACGATGCGTCAGACCGCCGCCTCACCCCCTCAATCGGGAATACGACCAAACCCTCCCGGGACCGACATCGCAGCGCCAGACGGGGCGAACCGGTATGGCTAGGCCAATGGGACCAGAGGCGAGCCGCACGGAGTGGCCGGGGGAGCCGCGTGACGTACGGGGCGAGTCGCTCGACCGTCTCGTCACGCAGCTACATGACGAGCTGCGCCGCATTGCCCATCGCCACCTTGCCCGAAATGCGCTGGGAACCCTCGACACGACGGCCCTGGTTCACGAGGCCTACCTGAAGCTGGCGGGTCAGTCGCGAGCCGCCTGGACCGATCGGGGGCACTTTCTCGCGCTTGCCGCGGTAGCGATGCGCCACATCCTCGCGGATCGCGCCAAAGCGCGCGTGGCGAAGAAGCGCGGCAGCAGTCCGCAGCGAATCACCCTCGACGAGGAGTTGATCGGACCTGAGGACCAGGCCGAAGCGTTGCTGCAGCTCGAGGAAGCGCTCGACCGGGTGGCCGGTCTTTCGCCCCGCCTGGCCCAGGTGGTCGAATGCCGGTTCTTCGGCGGGTTATCGAATGAGGAAATCGCCGAGGCCCTGGGCGTCACCTCCCGGACGGTGGAGCGCGACTGGGCCAAGGCACGCATGCTGCTCCGCCGGGCGCTGGCCACATGAGCGATCCATCACCGTACCGGCCCCAGGCCCTTTTTCCTCCTGAGCGCTGGGCGGTCCTGGCCCCGCTGATCGACGGCGCCCTCGACCTTTCACTGGGGGATCGCGGCGATTACTTCGACCGCGTGACCGGGGATGACCCGGAGCTGCGCCGGGAGCTCGAAACCCTGGTGAAGGAATGTGAGCAGAACAGCGCCCTGTTCGAGCGCTGCGCCGCCGAGCGGTTTCCGCTGCTCCTGCGGGAGGCCGACCCGACGCCCCCCGAGCTGCTGGGCGATCGCTTCGCGATCGAGCGCGAGATCGGGCGGGGTGGGATGGCCACCGTCTTCCTCGCCGAGGACCGGAAGCACGGCCGCCAGGTCGCGGTCAAGGTCCTGCGTCCCGAGATAGCCTCCCTGCTCGGTGCGGAGCGTTTTCTGCGCGAGATCCGGACCGCGGCGAACCTGCAGCACCCGCACATCCTGCCTCTGCACGATTCCGGGGAGGCCGGCGACCTGCTGTTCTACGTAATGCCCTATGTCGAAGGGGAGTCCCTGCGGGACCGGCTCAGCCGCGAACCGCAGCTTCCGCTCGCCGAGGCGGCCCGGATTGCCCGGGAAATCGCCGACGCCCTGACCTACGCGCACGCTCGCAACATCGTGCATCGCGACATCAAGCCGGAGAACATTCTACTCTCCGACGGGCACGCGCTCCTGATGGACTTCGGGATCGCGCGGGCGATGTCCTCGGCGGACATGACCTCGCTCACCCTGTCCGGGCTGGCGATCGGGACGCCCGCCTATATGCCCCCGGAGCAGGCGTCTGGGGATCAGACGCTCGACGGACGCGCGGACCTCTACGCACTCGGCTGCGTGTTCTACGAAATGCTCGCCGGGCATCCGCCCTTCTGGGGATCGACCCCCCAGGAAATCTTGAGACGGCACGCGCTCGATGCGGTTCCGCCATTGCGGACCGGTCGACCGGACTTGCCGGTGTCGGTCGAGCGCGTCGTGGCGCGCGCACTCGCGAAATCGCCGGCAGATCGGTTTGCGACAGCCGGTGAGTTCCGTGCGGCCTGCGAGCACCTCGATGCGCCGGCGCCGTCACGACCGGGCATCCGGCATGGGCTCCTCGCGCTGACCGGCGCGGCGGCGCTCCTGATCGTATGGCTGGTGGCCCAAAAGTCAGCCCGCCAGTCCGGAGGGACCCCGGGGATCGCTGGACCCCCGCGGTCGGTGGCTGTAATGCCATTTCGCAACGTCGGTGGGAACCAGGAAAACGAAGCTTTCAGCGACGGGCTTTCGGAAGAGATCGCGACGACCCTCGGGCGGCTCGAGGGCTTTGACGTCAGGGGGCCGCGCTCGGCGTTCAGCTTCAAGGGCGGGCGTTTCACGCTGCGCGAGGTGGGCGAGAAGCTTGGCGTGGAGTACCTGGTGGACGGCAGTGCCCAGCCGGGAGAAGGACGGGTGCGGGTTCGGGTCCAGCTGGTTCGCGCGCGATTGGACTCCACGATCTGGGCCGGCGTATACGACCGGCCCGCCGGAGACGTCTTCGCGATCCAGGACGAGATCGCGCGGGCGATCGCCGGAGAGCTTCGCATTCACCTCAGCGGCGGGCCGGGCCGCGAGCTCGCCCATCGCGTTACGGTGAACCCCGAGGCCTACGAGCTGTATCTCAAGGGCCGCTACTTCTTCGCGGCGCGGGACTCGGCGAGCCTCCGCACGGCGCAGCATTATTTCGAGGCTGCCATTGCGAAGGATAGCGCCTTCGCGCTGGCCTATGCCGGGCTGAGCGATGCCCTGAGCCAGCATTCGGTGTTCGGATACTCGCCGGCGAGGATCAGCTTCCCCAAGGCACAGGAATATGCCAATACTGCTCTCGCCCTGGACAGCACCCTGGCGGAGGTGCACGGCTCGCTCGGGTTCATCGCCCTGTTCTATGAATGGGACTGGGCCAAGGCTGCTCAGGAACTCAACCTCGCGGAACAGCTGAGCCCCAATTACTCCGCGGTGCCACTCTTCCGGGCCTGGCTCCTGGTGGCCAGGGACAGTCTCGATGCGGCCGTCGCGGAGGGGCGGCGGGCGATTGCGCTCGATCCGTTCTCCCCAGTCATCAATACCCGCATGATCTCGTTCCTGTTCTACGCACGCCGCTACCAGGAGGCGCTCGACCAGGCGCAACGGACCGCGGATCTGGACGTCACCTTCTTTCAACAGCGGATCGAGCGATCCCGGGTGCTCGTCTGGATGGATCGATGCCGGGAGGCGCTGGCCCAAATCACCAACGCGCCGCCGCAATCGGCGCCGGTCCTGACGGGGGTTCGGGGCTTAGCCCTGGCGCGGTGCGGAAACCGTGCGGCGGCAGTACAGGAACTCGAGCGGATGAGGGCGGAAGCTCGCGAGGGAAAGTATGTCACCCACTATCCACGCGCCCTGATCCTCGCGGGCCTGGGCGAGGGTGAGGCGGCACTGACCGAACTGGAGCAGGCCTACCAGGACCGGGAGTGGGCCATGTTCACGATCAAGAATGAACCAGCCTTCCGGACGCTCAGATCCCATCCGCGGTTCATCCGGTTGATCCGGCAGGTCGGGCTTCCCAACTGAACAGGCACCCTGTCGGGTCGCTCGCTCAGCCCCCGGCCCCATGGCACTTCTTGTACTTCTTCCCGCTCCCGCAGGGGCAGGGATCGTTTCGCCCGACTTCGGGGACCCCGCCGGAGGGCGGACCCAGGCGACCGAGCGGCGTCTCGACGCGCGGAGGCGGACCCCCCATCGGCCCGGTGCTGGTGCGGGAAGGGCCCCCGAACAATTCGTCGGTGCCGCTCCGCGGTGTGGGCATCGGCGGAGGGGGCGGCGGCTGCCGGGGCGGTTCTGCGCTCACGGTGATTTTGAGATACCGCTCGGTGAAGGTCGCCTGAATGTCGCGCATCAGGTCCTCGAACATCTCGAAGGCTTCCTTCTTGTACTCGACCAGCGGGTCTTTCTGTCCGTAGGCCCGGTACTGAATCGCGTTGCGGAGCTGGTCCAGGTCGTAGAGGTGATCCTTCCACTTCTCGTCGATCACCGAGAGCATGACCTGGGACAGAATCTGCTGGTCCACGTCCTGGAGCCCGAGCCCGCGGCCGAATTCCCGCAGGTAATCCACTTTCCGGTGGAACGCCGCCTCACCCTCCGCCTGCGCGGCTTTGATCGCCGCCTCGAGATCCCTGGTGAGCGCGGCGTCGGCGAGCGCGTCGGGCGTCACCAGGAACTGCAATGACAGCGCGTCGATCAGCGCTTTCCGGTCCCAGTCCTCCGGCCGGTCGAACTCGGCGAGGAATTTCCGCACCGCGTGGTCGAGGGCCGTCGCGATCATCAGCCGCGCTTCGGCCTTGAGCTCTTCCCCCCGCTCCAGGGCGAACAGCCGGAGGGAGTAGGCCACTTCGCGCTGCTGGTTCATCACGTCGTCGTATTCAAGCAGCCGCTTCCGGGACTGGAAATTCTGCAGCTCGACCCGCTTCTGGGCCGACTCGATCGCCTTCATCACCAGCATCCCGGTGATGACTTCCCCCTCCTCGGCGCCGGTCTTGTCCATGTACCGGGCGATCCGGTCCGACCCGAAGAGCCGCATCAGATCGTCTTCCAGCGAGAGGAAGAAGAGCGACGCGCCCGGGTCGCCCTGCCGTCCCGCGCGGCCCCGCAGCTGGCGGTCGATCCGGCGCGACTCGTGCCGCTCGGTGCCGAGGATCTGGAGTCCGGCCTCTCCGGTGGAAAGGTCGAGGTCCTTCCCGAGTTTGATGTCGGTCCCACGGCCCGCCATGTTGGTGGCGATCGTGATCGCGGCCTTCTGTCCCGCGCCGGCGACGATTTCCGCCTCGCGCTCATGGTACTTCGCGTTCAGCACCTCGTGCTTGAGGCCGCGGCGCTTGAGCATTTTCGAGAGCGTTTCCGAGACGTCAACCGAGGTGGTGCCGATTAGAATCGGAAGCCCGAGACCGTGCAGCCGCTCGATCTCGTCGTTCACCGCGTTGTACTTCTCGCGCCGGGTCTTGTAGATCCGGTCGGTGTGGTCTGTCCGGCGGATCGGCTTGTTGGTCGGAATCACCGCGACTTCGAGACCGTAGATCGAGTAGAACTCACCCTCTTCCGTTTCGGCCGTGCCGGTCATGCCGGCCAGCTTGTCGAACATCCGGAAATAGTTCTGGATCGTGATCGTGGCGAGCGTCTGGGTCTCGCCCTTGATCTGCACCCCTTCCTTCGCCTCGACCGCCTGGTGCAGGCCGTCGGCCCAGCGGCGCCCGTCCAGGACCCGGCCGGTGAACTCGTCCACGATCTTGACCTGGTTGTCCTGCACCAGGTAGTCGACGTCCTTCTCGTAGAGCGAATGCGCCTGCAGCAGCTTGTGGATCAGGTGGAGCTTCTCGCTCTTGCCGGCATACTCCGCCTCGACCTGCTGCCGCGCCGCCAGCTTCTCGGGCACCGAGAGATTCGGGTCGCGCTCGATGTGGTGCACCGCTTCCGAGATGTCGGGCACCAGGAACAGGGTCGGATCGTCGGGGGAGAGCGCCGCCGCCCCCTGGTCGGTCAGGTGGACCGAGTGTCCCTTCTCGTCCAGGACGTAGTAGAGCGCCTCTTCGAGGCCCCGCATCGTCTGCTGCCGGGACGGCTGCTTCCGGTCCGCGATGTAATTCAGCTCCGCCCGCTGCACCAGCTGCTTGACCCCGGTTTCGTTGAGCATCTTGAGGAGCCGCTTGTTCTTCGGCATCCCGAGCTGGGCCTGGAAGAGCTTGACCGCCGCGTCCTCCTTCTGCTTGTCGTCCGCCAGCATCGGCTCGGCCTCGGCCATGAGCTGGTTGACGACCGCCGTCTGGCGGCGCACCAGGTCGGACACGGGCCGGTTGAACAGGGTGTACTTCTCGTCGCCGTCGTTTCCGACCGCGCCGCTGATGATCAGCGGGGTCCGCGCTTCGTCGATGAGGATCGAGTCCACTTCGTCGACGATGGCGTAGGCGTGCTCGCGCTGCACCCGGTGCTCGAGCGAAAACACCATGTTGTCGCGGAGATAGTCGAAGCCGAACTCGTTGTTGGTGCCGTAGGTGATGTCGGCATTGTACGCATCCCGCCGCGCTGCCGTCGAGGGCTCGGTGTCGTCGATGCACCCGACCGTCAGACCCAGGTAGCGGTAGATGTGGCCCATCCACTGGGAGTCGCGCCGCGCCAGGTAATTGTTGACCGTGACCAGGTGCGCCCCGCGTCCGGAGAGCGCGTTCAGGTACAGCGGGAGGGTGGCGACGAGCGTCTTGCCTTCGCCGGTGGCCATTTCGGCGATC
>Ga0070704_100000117_pt1 | contig 28404 bp, 62 predicted proteins | sample KBSK5252metaG_FD_65467 | JGI IMG/M metagenome (GOLD analysis project Ga0070704, IMG submission 65467) | Corn, switchgrass and miscanthus rhizosphere microbial communities from Kellogg Biological Station, Michigan, USA - KBS K5-25-2 metaG | ecosystem: Host-associated > Plants > Roots >...
AGGGGGTGTCAACGATCACGGTCGGGGACGGCGGCGCGGACTACACCTCCAACCCTGCGGTAGCGGTGACGGGCGGCGGCGGGACAGGTGCGCTCGCTATCGCCACGATTCAGAACGGGCAGGTGCAGTTCATCACGGTGACGGCGGCGGGAGAGGGCTACACGTCGATCCCCACGGTGACAATTACTGGCGGCGGGGCGAGTCGGGACGCTACCGCCGTGGCCTCGTTGACGACGACCGGCTCGTTCTCGGGCTACCAGATTTACCTTCAGAATTACTACTCGGAAGGGATCATCGTAGAGGGGCCGCATTTCGCCAACGGGTCGAACACGCCGGGGAACACGCTGAGGGGCATCTTCCAGTTGGAGCAGGATACGCCGCCGTCGCACTCGGTGGTACTCTACTTCGTAGCATTGAGTCAGACGGGAACGAGGAAGGACGACATCACGACTTCCCCCTCGGTGACGTTCGCAACCGGAATCCACATATGATCTTCGCTGAATCTCGCGTCTCGGGGCCGCATGGCGCTATCGAGGCGAGGATGCTCAAACCCGGCGACCCCGTATGGTCGTGGGACGGGCAACACTGGCGTACCAATGAAGTAGCAAAGGTGAACCGTGGTCAATCAAAGACTTCGTACTCGATCTTCTCTTTCGATGGTACGGTGCCAATGCGCTTACGCTGCGCTGACGACCAAGTATTCCGCGTCAAGGGCACAAAGAACATTACAGGGCGAATGCTCCGAGCGGGCCAGGCTGTGCTCGTCTCGGAGGGGGCGCACGTTTTTCGAGCCGAGATCGGGGCTATCGAAATGGCGCTACTTGACGCGCCGCAACCGACATTCGGCGTTGAGCTGAGGCACCGCCCCAAGAACATCCTGGTTGACGGTTTCGTGCTGAGGGCTGATGGCTAGCCTCAGCCTAATGAAGCGCCGCGCTCAGGGCGTCAAGTACGAGGGAGAGCTGTTCCAGAGCATGGACCTCTCCTCCATGCTGGCCTTCGGCTCCCGCTGGACCGATTGCTCCTTCTACTCCTGCGACCTCTCGATGGCGGTTCTCAGCCGATCCGTCTTTGAACACGTCAGTTTCGTGGATTGCGATTTGCCGATGTCCCGCTTCGACGGTGTGGAAATGCGGGACGTGACGTTTGAGAATTGCCGGGCGAAACACGCCGACTTCACCGCCGCGACCCCGCTAGAGAACGTGAAATTCTTGGACTGCCTCCTGCACTACTCGACCTTCGCCAATGCGACGGTGCGGGATATTCGGTTCATAGATAGTAACTGCCACGGAAGCGATCTCCGATTCATCGACGGCGGCAAGACGGCGGTATATCAGGGGACGGTCCTCTGGAACGCCTCGGTCCAGTTGGGGTGCCAATTTCTCTCAGGGACGTTTGATGCGCGATCCGCCGATTTGTTCACGGCGATGGTGGCGAGACGGCATCCCGACCCGGACAAGAGTAAACTACTCCGAGAGATTGCGGGAACGCAGTTCGGCGTGGTCGAGCGATTGATGAACGAGCCTGATTTGCAGGAGGTGTAGGATCTCCTTCGAGTCCCCGAAAGAAGCCGCCTCCGCTGAGGCCGCGAGGACGCAGAGCAATTACGCTTCGCGTCTTGCGGATGTGGCACTTCCTCAACTCAAGGACATCCTCGGGCGCGTCACGTCCGACTTGACTCCGGGCGGCATCTCTCCTTCGGTGCAAGCGGCCTTCGGCACCGCTCGTACCGGGATCAACAAGGACTTCGCCACGGAAGGCCGAGCAGAGAAGGCGTACTTGAATCAAGCGGCGGCGCAGTCCGGTGGGATCTTTAATACGAATCAGCTATCGGATGCTCAAGTCATGGCCGCGCACAACCTCGACACCGAGCGGCGAAACGCTCAAAGGAATCTCGACTTCCAAGAGGCTTCGGCGGGGATGGGGCAATTCAACACGTTGATCAACCTTCTAAGCGGCGGCTCCGGGGCCGCTCTAGGTATCGGCTCTGGATTCGGGGCCGCGCAAGCACAGGCTATCGGTGGTTACAGCAGCAGCAGTCCGGGGCAGGGTGCCCTCGCAGGAGCGGCGAGTGGCGCGGCTATCGGTAGTCAGCTATACCCCGGATGGGGGACCGCCATCGGCGGGGTGTTGGGTGCCGCAGGCGGCTATTTCGGATCGGGAGGCTAACCTTGTCCGGCAACAGTCCGCAGCAAGACGCATTGATCGAAGTGAATCGGCAGTCTGCCGCCAGATTGGGGCAGGCATATAACATCGCCGTTCCATCCCTGCAAACGGAATACGGCGCTCTCAATGCCGCGCTCGCTCAGGGCGGTGAGCCTGATTATCTGAAAAAGGCTTATGAGGAGGTCCGTGGCGGGGAGAGGGAAGGACTAGCCCTCGGCGGGATCGCGCCTCTCAAGGCATCCCTGGCGAAAGCAAAGGGGTCTGGTGAGGTCGGGGCCGGGATCACGCCTCAGATGCTCGGCGGCTCGATGGCCTCGGCCTTGTACGGCAGTCGGGCGCAGGAGGCGATGGGGTCCATCGAGCAGATGAACAAGCTCTACGGGGCGAGTTTGGGTCAGGCGCAGCAGACCGGCTCCGGGGCGTTAGCGGCTACGGGCAACCAGCTTGCGAACATCTCGGGGATGAGGAACTACAATTCGACCTACGCGGGTATTCTCGGGGCCTTGAACCTCGGGGGCTCGATCTACGGCGGCTATCAGAACGCGACTAGGCAGTATCCCTCTCCCATACCTTACGATCCGTCGCCGGGGCTGACTTCGGGATACGGGGGATAGGCGATGCCCTACGGAATCGGCGGCTTCCCTGGGTTGCAGTCCGCTTTAGGCGGCAACGTGAACGACATGGGCGATATGTTCGCCCAGAAGCAGGACGACGCCCAGAGCGAGCCGTGGAAGATCAAGACCGAGACGGACGGTACGGGCGAGCCGAAAACCACGATTACCGCGCCGCACAAGGACGTTCTGAAACTGATGGACATGCTCAAGTACACCGAGCAGGCCATTCAGTCCATGTCGCAGCGGGACGCGCAATTGCAGCAGCGGGAGGAGGCGCTTCGGAAGCACCCGCTGATGAACGTCTTGTCGCAGGTGGCGGGGAATCTCGCGGTGAGCGATAAGCGGTTGCCGCCGATTGTCGCGGCTCTGGGCAAGACTTCGCTGGCGTTGAATCCCGCCCCCGACGAGATTGCCGCCGAGCGCATGAAGCTCCAAAAGGAGATCGGGACGTTAGGCAGCAGCGAACTCCGCTCATCCATTACGGCGCTCAACAACGAGGCTCGGATCAATCAGGCCCAAGCCAAGCTCGCGGAAGACATCAAGAAGCACCAAGACACGGTGACGGACAGCCGCACGAAGGTAGCCCTGCAAGCGGCTCGCATCGTTGCCATGAAACTCGGCGGTCCAATGACCGCTCCGGCGTTCGATGCCCATATGCGTTCGTTTCACATCACCGACCCGGAGCAGATCAAGAACGGCTACATCGCCCATCAGGAAGAGGCGGCGTTGGCGCTCAAGGGCAAGGACAAGGATACCTCAACCAAGATCACGCTGATTGACCGGCGCAACGAAGGGCAGCAGACGCTTGAGGATCTGAAGCACGTTAACCGCGTCTCGGAGATTCAGACGCGATTCCTAAACTCGATCAGCCCTAGCAAGTTCGCTTTCGACCAAGCGGAGGCGAAGTTCAAAGGCGATCTACGCACCACCTTGGCGCAGGACAAGGCTTTGAAGACGTTGACGCCGAAGGAAACCGGGGATCTCGTTGCCGCCAACCAGACCGACACCTATCTGGACAAGGTGACAACGGCGCTCAAGCGGCCAGAGATTCAGGGCGTCACCGGCCCGATCTTCGCGGCCACCAAGAACGCTAACGGCGATTGGGAAGTGAAGCTGAACAAGCAGGCCGTGTTGCCTCGGTTCGCTCAGTCAGCAGACCGCGTTCAGATGGAAGCCATGATGCAGCACGAAATCCCGCGCATCATGTCCACCGTCCTGAACCTTCAAGGCGGCGCGTCCATCCTCCGTTCGGAGGAAGGCCGCAAGATGGTCGCTAAACTCGGGGCGCAGATTACTGACCGCCCTGACCAGATTCTCGCCATCCTTGAAACGGTCAGGGACACGAACAACGACAAGAAATCCGCTCTGGCGAGGGCGCATCCGGGCGTTGACTGGACAGGGAAATACTCTCCGCTCATCGGCCTAAACAACCCGAACAACGCTCGGTACTTCAAGGAACACAAGGACTCGTTCGGCGGGACGCTCCAAGACTCGCCTTTCGAGAGCGCGACCGATGATCCCGTTGAGGCCATTCTGAGGAAATATGCCACAAAGCCGAAGTCAAATCCTTAACGAGATTCGGCAAGCCGATCCTCGGGCCAAGGATGTTCCAGACGACGAGCTTGCTGGCGCTCTGGCCCAGAAGTACCCTCAGTACGCGACCGTCCTGACGAAGAAGCAGTTTCCCATCGGCTCGCAGTCTCGGCGCTCCGAAGCCAACCTACGCAACATAGCTCTAGAGCAGTCGAAGGCCACGTTTGAGCAAGAGAAAGCTGACGCGGAGTCGCACGCCCTAGGTCAAGCCGCCGAGATGCTTCCATTCGCAGCCGCCGCGCCGTTTACTGGCGGGGCTAGTCTCGGCGCGGGCTTGGGATTGATGGGCGCGGCGGGTGTTGCCGGTGGCTTGATGCGAGAGGGCACGAAGGCCGCGATGGGGTCTTCGCAGATCCCGCAGACTCCGAAGGCCCTAGCGCAGACTCTAGGCGTTGATGCGGTGACGGGGATGGTAGGTGAAGGCGTCGGCAGGATTGGTACGAAGGTGGTCACGGCGCTCATTCCACAACTGATACAGCGTTCAGCCGTTGCGCACACATTGGGACACGACGCGCTCCAAAAGTCGTGGGACGCCACTCGCGGCGAATTGGATACCCTGACTTCCGGCACCTACGTCGATGTGACAGGCGCGTATCACAAGTTTCACGACGCGATGGCCGCGTTGCCGAAGGGAGAGGGCGCAACCGGGACGGCGCTGACCGCCTTCAAGGACAAGGTGGCAACCGTTCTAAATAACGTGTCTAAAGACTTGAAGATATCCGGTGGCGGCACTTCCGTTAAGCAACGCTTGGACTCTCTGATAGAGATGAAAGGGCAGTTGAACTCTATCGCGTGGGACAAGGAACTGAACCAGGGTGCCGGTCGCCAACTCACGCGACTGAAAGCATTGGCCGATGACTTGAACGGTCAGATAAAAGCGGCTATCAAGACGTTGCCGAATGCTGATGAAGCGATGGCTCTTTACGACAAGTCGAACTCGTTCATGAAGATTTTGAACAGCCAGAACGTAGGGCTAATCATGACGGAGAAAATGCTTGGCCGCATGTTTAGCAGAGGGGCTATCGGTGCGGCGGCCCTCGGTGGAATTGGTGGATACGAGGGCTATCGCAAGGGCGGTATAACTGGGGCGCTTGAGTACGGTGCTGCCGGGGCGGTATCCGGTGCAGCGGCAGGAGCCATGCAAGCCGCCGTGCCTAGAATCAGCACATGGGTCTTTGAGCTAATGGCGAAGCATCCCAAGACGGCTTCCTACGTCAAGGAGGCCATCGAGCTGTACGGTAAGGGAGAAAGCGAGAACGCCAACGCGCTGATGGTCCGAGCGGCTGGCGTGGCGGAAGTACGGGACGCCATCAAGGAAGCCATCCGACACCCCGCCGTACTAAATCCAGAACAGCCGCAGCCGTGAAGCCTCGGGTCAGGAAGCAGCTCCCGGTGATCGAGTCGCTAGGGCTGCTCCAATAGTCTCTTTCGCTTCCCAAGTTCCCATCTGCTGCGGCGTGAACTGAAGGACGATCCAGCCGAGAATCTGCGCGGCGTTGAGCTTTTCGAGATCCCCGAGATAGCCCTTGCCGCGAGTGTGGCGACCTCGGGACCAGACGCCGCCGTTGACTTCGATGGCGACCTTGTACTCTGGATATGCGAAATCGAATCTCCACCTTCTGTGGGGATGAAACCTGAATTCTTTCTGGAACACGTCGAAGGAAAAGGAAGGTCCGCTCGGCTGGTGGCGGGTAGTGGTCATTGTGTTGGCGAAGGAGTTGGCCGTAATTGCCTCGATGGAAGAAGGCGGGGCCGAGCGACCCTTCCGAACCGATTTCATGGCGTGATGGCCCTCAAGCCGCTCTCTTTGTCGGCGCAAGGGATTCCAAATTGGTAATCGCACGTATCGCAGGTGAGGCATAGGTGTTCGCCCTCTGGGGCGTCGTCTGTACACAAAACGAAGCCGAACCAGCCGCGCTTTCTCCCGTGGTAGTACGCCCGGAAACGTATACCGGCGCACTTCGGACATGGTAGGCGCGGCTCCATCGCCACGCCGCCGCGAACACGGAGCGGCATCATGGTCTAGCGATCTCCTCCACCCGCATCTTCACGATCCCCTCGATCTCGTACTGCAAGTGCAGGCCGAGAACGTCAAGGATGTGCGCCTTCAAGCCCTGCATATCCGGCTCGTTCTTGGCGGATTCCGCGATGAGGAGTTGTCGGATGAAGCCGAATTCTGCGGTACGGCGCAGGTTCTTGACGGTGAAGTGAAGTCGTTCGTTCTGGGGGGCCGTGAGCGTCATTTCTTTTTCCTTCTGTCTTGAACCTTGGCGACCTCTTCTGAGCCAAAGTCCTCCATGAGTTCGCGGAGCGTCTTGTCCACGGCATCTTGCCGCTGGCTCATCGCCGTCAAGCGCCCTTGAAAGCCGTCGAGAACAAGGTCGTTTCGGTTGCGGGAGTCGTTCCAGTAGGTGTAATGCCGCTTGGCCTCGATCATCATGCTCTCAAAGGCGTAGGCTTGGCTCTCTAGGCGAGCAAGAGCCTCGGACACGCGGGTAGATTGGCTCTTGCGCTTCACTCGCTCTCCTCGATGAACGGGGCGGTGGCAGTCCCGCCCCTTCCACGATAACCCGCACCTGTTGGACTTTCGCCCTCCTCTCGTCGGGACCGCCGAAGAACGCCTGACCTCCCGACAACGGCGTACAGGCGTTCGAGATCCATGCGCGTGAAGAAGGACATCTTCCTTGCTACGAGGCTAACGCGGTTCAAGCTGTCGCCGCCGCTCATGCTACTTCTTGCCGAGAGCCTGCGACAAGGCGACTGCCGCGACGGCGAGCGCCGCAGCCTGGGCCTGGACCGAACCACCCGCAGCCGGTGGCGTCCCGTAGACCGGATCGCCAGCGGCGTCCAGAGCGACGACCCACTGAGCGGCAGGGTTGGTCTTGGGGTTGTCGGTGTACCCCGGCTGGAAGGGCGATGGCGGGAAAACCACCTTGACGTAATCCGGGGTGTTCGTGTTCGCGGGGTTGAAGGTGGAGCGATGGTAGCCAGGGGCCTGATTCTCAGGGGCGGGGTCGGAAGCGGGGATATTGCCCTGCGAGTCGTATCCCACCGCCACGACCTTGAGAACGCCGTTCTCGTCGTAATAGTGCGGGATGTTCTCCGGGACGAAGATGACGCCGGAGGTTGTGCCAGTACCGGGGATGCCTTCGTAGTCTGCCATTTGGTTCTCCTTGCTAGCCGATCCGGTATTGGATAGGCGTTTAAGCCGATTGAATTCTTTCGTCTGTCGGTATCGGTTTGCCTTGCGGATGGAACCCATCACTGATCCTTCGCGGCGGATTTCAAAGCGCGAAAAGGTTGAAGTGCGGCATCAAGACGCCCCGCCTCGTCCGCTGGAACCCATACTTCAAGGGTGTCCTCTGCGGCAGCGATCAACTCCACTAACCGCTCGTCCCGACTCTCCACCCCCTGCTCGTAGGCGGCGGACAGGGCGGCGGCGATGCGGGAAACGTCCCATTGGGGCGCAGCGGACTGGCCGCGCCAATACTCCAGATCGTCACGCAGCGCCCGCGCCTCATCCTTCCAGTCCTTCATGGCTTGTCGCATACGTCCTCGATGAAGCGCACCGCCATCGCCGCTACCTGCAAGGCTTCCTGTCGCATCCGAAGGCGTCGGTTGGTGTTGCGGCCCTTCACTTCGTCCCAAAGCTCATCCAGTTCTTCGAGGATCACCGCGTACCCCTCATGCGGCCCGTTCATCGGAGCGTGTTCCGATCTCGCGGCAGCAAGCTCCTGCCCGACTTCATCCAGAACGGGGTTGTGGTCGCGTTGACACGGATAGCCCATTTACTTACCCCCCTCCCCGGCCTTGAGCGCGGCGAGGGCCAGATCGCGTTCGTCGCTGTGCGCCGTGACCTTCGTAACCAGATCGTCGTCAGCGAACTGAACTTCGACCCAATCGAGCGAAGTCGAGCCGTCCTCGTAGGCTTTGGTGCGGAGCCACGCGATGAAGTCCGAACGCCGCGAGTCCCCTAGATCGGAGTCGGGCCAGCCCTCTTTGCTCCCATCGGGCGGAACGAAGAACGAGGCGTACCCGTTTATGTCGGACGGCACGATTTCGGAGATTGCCGGGAACATGGATGTTGCGTAGGCGTGGGCCTCGGACAGCAGCGGTTTGTTCCAAGACGAAACGACAATCGCGTGATGCCTCATGTAGCCCATCCGGTCACTCCTTCCCCAGCACGCGCCGGGCCTCGGCGGTGCTATCAAAAAATCCCCGGCGATCTGATCGGCAGATCGTGGGCAGCCTTCCAGAGCAAGGGCGACCGTTGCGGCCGACTGCGCTCCTTCCGCTCCGGCTCGCGTAGCCGGACGCGCCGGGACAACTCATTTCTTCGCTCCGAGTAGACGTTCGGCCTCTGTGTCGGCGTTCTCGTATTGATCGACCGCGTTCTGGAATTCTGTCAGCCGGAAATCGCCGTCCTCCATCACGCCGAGCGGCATCGCTGTTGATGCCTCCGCGTAACGCCTCGCGCCCTCCCGGAGTCCTCGCAGCGCCGCCTCCAACTCCTCGACTCGGCGGGCAAGGTCGGGCGCGGAGGCGGCCAACGCTTCGGCGTATTCGAGACGTTCAAGTAGGGCGTCGATAACGATCGGCTCGCCGCACTCTTCACAGATAAGCCCGTTGCCGCTCTTGCAGCTAGGGCAGCGCCAGTGCAGGCGGTCCTCCCCCGCCGTGTGCGCCACGGGCGGGGCGGGGGATTTCTGCGGCCATTCGTGTTGTCCAGCGTGGCCGTATGGGAGTTTGCAAATGCGGTCAACGCAACCGCCAATGCGCCCACTCACGGCGTCGCCTTCTTTCGACGCGGGCGGGGCAGGCGTTCAATGAAGAAGCCGCGTTCCGTGTCCGGGCAGGTCGGGCAACAACGGCATTCCTCAAACCTCATATCCTCGTCGCCGCGCCACATCCTGTGCAGCCACACTTCCCGCGCTCGTCTGCGCCGCGCCGGGGCGGTCAAGATGCCTCCTCAAGAGTAATCATCAGTTGCGGGTACTCGCTCGGCACGAACCGGCAGGGGCCGACGCAGGGGATAACCCCCTCGTTGCAGCACCATGCGGCAGCGTGGACGATCTCCGGCCAGAGCCTCATATGCCGCGAGTAGAGCGGGTCTTGCCGAGTCTGCCAGATGTAGCCGATAGCGACGGTGCCGGAGAGGGGGCGGCGGTCCATGACGGACCATTGTGCGCGGATGGCGTCCTGGATGCGAGTCCATTCGACGCGGCGGCGTGGGAGGTCTGCGGCTACGGAAAGCTCGATCTTTCTCATGCTCGCCGCCACATCCTCAAGAGGCTCGCGTGACGCTGCGGGCGGTTGGCGATGGTAGTCCCTGCCGGTACGATCAACCCGTCTCGGTGCGCCTTGTTGAACACCGCGCCGAAGCAGTTGGGGTTAGGCGGCGGCGGGAGCATAGGCCGCAAATCCTCGACGGTGAAATTGGCATCGGCCAAGGCGAGCTTCAACAGGGCGAAGCGTGCTTCCGTCTCCCACGAAACGAGAACGGCGACGGGAGCGCCGGAACCGGCTTGTTCTAGTCCCGCGTCCCTCAACTCTGCGCCCGTCATTTCTTCACCCACCTTCCGACTATTGCATACCGCGCACGCCTTGCTGCACGACGACAAGGCACGCACCTTCTAATCGGCGGCTTACCCTTAACCTCGACCTTCGGCGCTGGCTTTAGGTGCCCACGGGGGCAGGTGTCGCTCTTTGCCTTAAAAGCCATTGGCGACACGCCGCGCAAGATGTTGGTCCTGTGATCCACGGCCTCAAGATGATCGGGGTTGACGCAAGCTGGCGTGCGGCAGAGATGGTCAAGTTCAAGCCCTTCGGGGATTTCACCCTTGAACACAAGGTAAGCGTATCTGTGGGCTAGATAGCGTTTCCCCTTCATCTCGATTGCGCCGTAACCGTGGGCCTCGTAGTTGCCTATCCAAAGCCAGCAGCCGGTATTCGGCTCAGGGACACACCTTCGGTAAATGTCGTCCTTGCTAAACGAATTCGGGACGCCGAAGTGGTCGGCTCTAATCTTGTATCGCCACCCCCCGCCTGAGCCTGCGCGATCCAGGGCCTCGTCTCTGCGGTGCTCGCCGTTCATGCGTCACTCCGATCTACGCCGTAGCGGTACTCGTCTGTCGTGGCCTCGCTCCGGTTCGGGTAGTACGGAGATGGCCTCTCAAGCTGGATGCTCATGCCGCAAGACGAACACCGCCCCCAGAGGCTCCCGCTCGGGCGGTAGTCGTACTCCACGCTAACGTCGCTCTCGGGATGCCCGCGCCAGTCGTGCCATAGGGCCAGTAACGGCAGCGTCCTGATTCCCTTGATTCGCTTCATGGCGTCACCTCGTTGGGAAGGGCCTGCAACTCTTTGAACACGGCGATCTTCGTCGGGCGGTCGTGGATCTCGTCGGCGTGCTCCACCCCGTACTCCCCACCGAGGACGCGGTAATAAGCCGTCGCGCCCACTCTGGCCTTCTCCCGCGCCATCTCTCGCAGGAAGGGGTAATCCTTGCGATTGCTGACCTCCTGAGCCACGACCTCCACCGGGGCAGGGGTAGACGCAAGGGCCTCTCTCGCCTGCGCTCCTAGCGCCACCATTTCCTTGAGTTTTAGTTCCGCCACCATCTCTTGAAGCACCGCGCTACGGTCAACCGTGGACCGCTCGTCGGCTCTCAGGTTAACGGCGGGCACGTCGTCAAGCGGCTCCTCCCGAGCCAGCGAAAGGTCAATGACCTCCCCCGTCTCCGGGTTGACCTCCGCGCCTAGCTCGTCCGGCGTGTAGCTGATCCCCGCGATAGCGTCCGGGGCGTAGAACCGCAACCCCGCCGAGACGCAGCGCCATTGGAGCATCGTCGCGGGCTGTTTATTGTAATTGTCCTTCGTGGCAAAGCCGAGCTTCCGCGCCTGCTCGATGGTGAATCGCTGCGTGTGCGGCTCCCGCCCCGGCCTCTTGAACGTGATGACGCATTCCGTCTCGTCAGATTTGTTGACCTTCGACTCTCCATTGACCCGCGCCGAGAACAGGGCGAGCATCAATTCCGCCGAGAGCGTGGGCTTGCCCTGGATGACGTTGATTGAGCGAAGCGCCTGCATCTCGGGGAGGCCGACTTCCCGGCCCATGAGGATGATTGAGACGGCCTGCGCGGGCGTCTTGATGGAGTTGGGGAGGAAGCCGGACTTGAGCAGGGTGTCGGCAACGCGCATCATCTCGTCGAAGGATTTGGAGATGGGCGCGACTCGGACATCCTGCCTCGTGGCTAGTTCTTGGCTCATGGCTTGGCCTCCTGCCGCCGCTGGAGATGTTCTTCCCAATCGCTCGACTCTTGCACCTTCGCGTCAAAGTCGGCCTTCTCGCAGTCGGGGCATTCCAGCGAGCGCACATTGTCGTCTCCGACAAAATGGAGTGCTGCTCGGTTGTAGAGATTGTGGCAAGAGTCGCACTCTTCAAGGTTGCTCATGACTGCTCCTCCGGCTGTTCGGGGGCGCACGCCTCGCACCACGGCTTTCCAGAAGCGACGGACAGCTCGCCGCTGTCAAGCGCCCAAATGACAGACTCGGAATCAGTCCACTCTCGGCACTCGGAACACTTCCACTCCTCGGAATAGATGCGCTGGTTGATGTCGTCCTGCACGACCTTGTGAGAACCGCTCACCGTGACATTGATCATGACTTCGCTCCTTTCGCTGAAAGAGAAACAGATGTACCGCTGCGCTCTCCGAACAAGCAAGAAATATCTCTCCCGGTCTTCACGTCCTTTGAGCCGATCTTCCAGGCTCCGCAAAAGCGGGCACTACAAATCCACGCCCGCGCCTTGTCGCCGTGGTCAACCGGCTTCCAGACATCGGCGCGGATAGCGTTCTCGATCTCGAACGCTGCCGCCTGGAATTGAGTCTTGACGCGCTCGACCTCGCCGGGGCTGACGGTGCCACGGTCCAGCTTTAGGACCGGCTTCTTGTTCTCGACCACGGCGGCGAGTCCGACATCGGGGATTCCCTTGCCAGCGGAATAGGTGACGAGGCCGCGATTCTTGACTGCGGAGCCTTCGGAGGGCGACTGGCCCTGTACCTTCAAGTCCTCGATGCGCTTGCCCTCTTGGACTGGCGTAAAGCCAGAGTCGGCCCATCCAACGTTCTGCGAGACGAGATCCAGCCGCGAGACTACCGGCACGCCGCCGAAGGAGAAATTGACCTCTTGCTCTACCTCAAGAGGGACCGTCTCGCGGCGGAAAGGCTCCGTCGCCGTCAGGATCTGATCGAAGTACGAAGAAGTCTCCTCGACAAACTTCTGCACCGGCATTTCCAGGTTTGGATCTTCGCGGAATAGCGGGACGTTCGTCTCCATGCCTGCGCGGTAAAGCTCGCTCAACTCGCTATTGGCGCGGTTGTGGGAGGTCAGCTGTTTGTAAGCTAAGTCATCCTCAAGAATGACGCGGTGATTGAGTTGCTTGACCGCGAGAACGGCATCGGGCGGGGCTACTGCGCCCTCGACTCGGAAAATTCTGTAGGCTACCCCACATCTTTCCCATGCGTTCACGGCACTAGGCGACAAGTGACTTTTGAGGCCAAAGCGTTCGGTCATAAGTAGTAGCCACCTTTCGGGAAGTAAAGCTTGAGAATCCGATCCGTGGGGTAACGCCTGCCGTTCTCAATGTCGCAGAGATAGCCCGCTGTTAGGCCGTCCTTCGCCGCGAGAGAGCGTAGCGACTCGGCTAGTTCCTCTTGCCGCCGCTTGCGTAGAAACGCGCCGCTGATGCGCTTGCGCGTGTGGCCGCAAAGCGAGCAGGTCCAGTCGGCCATACGCTTCACTCGATCACCTGCGCCGTGTCGCTCTTGCCGGGGCCGAACACGTAGACGTTGCCATCCTTCATGCCGCCGCAGTACAGGTTGCCAGTCCAGCCGAGCTTCGCGCACAGAGCGAGCGCCGCCTTGTGGTGCCCGTCCTCGCTGTTCAACTCGTGAGGGTAGGGAATGGAGATGCGGTTGTCGCCGTCCGTCGCCATGATGCGAGCGCCGCGAACGTTGCCGGGACCGAAGTACCTTGTGCGAATTGCTTTCATGCTGTCAACCTTTCTGTTAAATGAATCGGTTTCGATTATTGCTATTTGAAAGCCATTGTCTAGATGGTAAGAATTGTCAGTACGAAGCGACAAATAACGTCCATGCTATCGAGGCGTAAAGCAGCAAGTCGAAGATCGCGGCTGAGACGAGTACGGCGTAGTCAGGGCGCTTGGCAGGACGCGGGGCGCGGGTCATGACGCGGCCTCGATATCTCTGAGGAACGCTTCTCCCCGCGCCTTCCAATCCTGAAACTGCCCCTCGAACATCGTCGGCCCGTGGAGGAAGTCCCGCAGCAACTCAACGGCGGTATTTCTCTCGCTCGTAATCGCTGCGAGCGTGTTTTCGCACAGGTCGAGATGAAGTTTCAGGCCCTTCGCCGTCTCCCGCTTGCGCTTTTTCATGCCGTCACCATGCCCTTGATGCGCTTGCGGTATTCGCGGGTCATCTTCCGGCAGTTCTTTTGAACTGCCTCCGTCTCGGGCGAGTGGACGAACTTCGGACCCCATTTCCTAACGTGAACGGTTACGAGAGGAACGCCGCAGAAACGGCACAAACACTCGCTGTTCATAGCCTTACGCCTCCCTTTCCTTCTTGCTGCACGTCTCGCACTCGCAGAGATCCCCGTGAACCTGATCGTGAAACTTGTCGTGAGGTACGACCCAAGGATCTTCATCGTCGAAGCGACAGCCGGAATATCGCCCGGTTGACAGCAACTCATAAACAAAGCGTCTCGGGTCGTCGCTCCCGCATCGTGGGCATTCCGCCATATCGCCTCCTTCGTTGCAGTCGCAGCCGTACTCCCCGCACAGCTCGCAGCGTTCGCGGGGCGAGTCGTAGAGTTCCGAGAGAGAGCCGTCAAAGCCGGTCATTTCGCCTCCGCGATGCGCTGCACGTCCTCGGCGGTCAGAGGCTCGCCGGTCAGGCGCAGGTTGGTGCGGTGATACCAGTCGGACGGGAAAGGCCGCCCTTTCGTCGGAGGCGTCGGATGCGCCAACCTTAGAACGTGGTTACTGGCCCGCTGTGTGCCCGTCGCGGCGGGAATGATTGCCCGCCACAAGTCGTCAAGCTGCGCGCCCTTCCCCGGCTCGGTCCATTCGGTTCCCTGTTTCATCTCATCCCCTTTCGCTGTTAGGTGACTAGACTCAGGCTCTGCCATCCGCGCCGCACTCGTCGCAGAAGTCGTCCGCGTTCCAACGATGCTCGTGAAGGAGTTCAGGGTACGGCGGCTCCTCGCCCGCGAGATCGGCATACTCGTTCTCGCGGTGCTTGCGCTGGATCTCGTCGTACTCTTGAGCTACAGCCTGAAGGTTATTCATAACTTGATCCTCCTATATTCGCCATTATAGGCCGCGTAACATCAACAGCAAGAACTATTTACGAATAAGAATTGTCAATAGATTATGACGTGCATTGTCAATGGGATTGGCACGCTGATTTCTCATGCCAACTCTACGCTTGACACCGGCTAGACTCAAGGCGCAGACTCTCACGCGAGTCTCGAAGCATCAAGCGCAACGGAACAGCGCGTCCCGACGAGCGATCAGGTAGGCGGCAACGAGACGAGCAGGCCCGATAGACCGAGCTGCTGATACCAGGAGCCTGCGCCGTACCTTGACGGCCTCGGGGCAGAATCAAGGGCCTAGTGACAGGGAGGGGCCGCTCCATGCTCTCGTCTTACCGTAGTCAAAGCGATACGTGACTAGAACACCACACACCGTGAGCAGGGAAAGCCTCCTCCCGTCCTCAGTTGCTGACGTGGTGTATAAGTCACAGTGCCCCCCCCCATCCTGAAACACCCGCCACCCTCCCGGTCTAACCCCCAAGCGACTCGGGAGAGGGAAAAGACGGGGATACACCACTACTGGTCGTCCTGCCGAGACTTGAACTCAGATCTACCGCTTATAAGGCGATTGCTCTGCATTGAGCTACAAGACGGAGACTAGGTACCATCGGGGTTTAAGGCTAGGTGTGCGTACAAGGCTCTAGGAGGCCCGATCTTCCTTAGGCAAGGATCGCTACGGCTCAAGGGGAGTTCTGGCTTCCTAGGGCGACTATGGCTAAAGGGCGGGGTATTGGGCAGGAGCAGATGTAGTCGTAGGGCGGGGAGTCGATGGGGGTGAGGCAGCCTATCGAGGTATGGAGTTCTGGGAAGTGGAGTCCCTGGGCGCAGTCGGGGCAGAGGGAGGCGGGAGGGCGTTTAGCTTCGTGGGCGTCGGTCATTGGGTTGTGTTCGAGATTACGAGTGCGCCGCTAGGAGCGTTCTTGTTCTCGGGCCACCCGCACCAGCAAGACGCTCGGCTTGACTCGGACCAACGGTGCCCCCGAGAGCAAGAGTAGCTGGTGGTTGAGGAGTTCGCGTCGTGGTGGTGGTACTTCCCGTCCTCGTCGTAAAACGGCTGTGACCACATGGCCGTGCAAGTAGTCATGCCGGGGTAGACGGTGCTTTTCTCTCCCGCTTGCAAGCAATCTTGGCATTTCATGGTTTTCTCCTACTGCACCGCGAACGAGGTAGCGAGGGCCGTTGTACTCGGGCTCCCCGAGACAGTGTAGTGCCAGCGGGTGTAGAGGCAGAAGAAGCCGGGGTTGGTAGGGGAGGCTAGGTAGGCCGTGCCGCCCGGCTGGACGAATCTCGGCGGCAGTTGGCCGTAGTACACGGGCGTTAGGAGGCAAGACCCGGTGTTGGTGCCGTAGTCCACGAAGTTGATTATCGTACGGCTAGAGCGCCATGAGGTGTTCGTGACGAGGAAGATTCCGCTCTGGACGACGGGATCTGGGCTGATCGTCAGGGAGGCGAGGAGGTTGCCGGTAGGGGTGGGCGTATAGGTCGGGGTCGGCGTTGAGGTTTCGGTCGCCGTCGGCGTCGGCGTCACCGTCGGGGTATTGGTCGGGGTGGCGGTAGGGCCACCCGGTGTCCAAGTCGGGGTTGGGGTCGGCGTGATCGTGGGCGTCCTCGTAGGAGTCCGGGTAGGGGTGGCAGTAGGCGCACCCGAGCTGGAGGTCCAGACGAAATGCAGCCCGGTGAAGTCGGTCGGCGTAGCAACCCAGGTGCGGCCAACGAGGTCGGTGGATTGGGTCGAGTTGGGTATGTCCGCTACGTCCGCGCCGAGGTAAACCCACGTGCCGAGTTGGAAGGCGAAGTTGAAGTGCCCATCGTCTCGGGAGCCGCCGCAGCCTAGCGTACAGGCTCCGCACTGGCCGGAGAACTGGTAGGCGAGGACTTCCGTTCCCGAGGAGACGAACGACGAGATCCCGTTGCAATCCCCGATGGGGTAGAGGTTGGTGGCGGAAGTCGGCTGCCCGACGCCGCACTTCGCTTGGACTTGGACGAGTCCGGCAACAAGGTTCGTGCTATCGAGCCAGAGGAAGCCGAAGTCGGTCTTCTGCATGACCCACTGGCCGTTGTAGACGACGGTGGATGGTGGCCCCATCGAGATGATCCCGCTGACCGTGACCGGGACGGTCGTGGCGAATAGCCCCACGGGACAAAGTGCTAGCAGCAGGATCAGCAGGAGCTTCTTCACTTCGGCACCCCCCATCCGGTTATCTTGTTAGTAGCGGTAGCCCCGTGATCGTAGGCGTCGGCCTTGCGGCGGATAACGGACGTGATCTCGTCGCAGGCGTCGGCGTCGTGGACGCGGAGTGGCGGCTGACCCGTGGGGCATGGATCGCTGATGGTCTTGATGCATGGTTGCAGGTAGCCCCGCTCGACATGCACGATCCACTCCCTCGGCTTCTCCGGCTCCGGCTCGATCTCGAAGTCGGAGGACGTGGCCTCAGCGGTTGTCCAGCGCCAAGAATCATCGAAGCGTTCGGTGTCGCCGCCGAACCAGCGCGTAACGGCCTCAACGCCGCCGTTGTACCGCCACCGCCGCCCCGACTCGACTGCCTCCTTCAACGTCACCATCACTTGCCGCCCTTCCTCATCTTGCCGCCGCTGGACTTTCGCGCAACCGAGTAGGCAATCGCTATCGCCTGCTTCTGCGGCCTGCCCGAGTGAACCAGCTCCCGAATGTTCTTGCTAATCGCGGCCTTGCTTTTTCCCTTGACGAGCGGCATTTCACTTCCCTCCTGTTAGTGTAGCGCGATCCGCGCCGTCGAACACCTTGCGACACTCAGCACACGCCAATCGGTACAGGGCCTCGTTACGCCGAGCAAGCCCATCAGCCCGCTTGTTGACTAACGCGATAGTCTCCATCCAGCCAACCTCCAAACGCCGGAAGCGTTTCGTCTCCTCGGAGAGTTGTTCTTCCTCGCTCACGGCTTCAACCGCGCCCTTTCTTCCTTCGTCAGCGACCTCGGACAGCGGACAAGGTACGCCGAAGAAGTCTCGCTGCGCTTCACATGAAATAAAGGCGGGTTCCGGGCGTCATGCTGATCGCCGCAGGTGTTCTCGAAATCCACCTTCTGCCGATCCCGCCCGGTAACGAGGACGCGGTACTCCGTACTCATCGTTGCCCCCTCACGTTGGCTTAGGTGCGGTGATCTTCCGACCCGCCTCAACATCAGCCGGGGTAATTCCTAGATTCCGGCGTCTCGACTCTTTTAGCGCCTCGAAAGCGGCTTCTTTCTCAAGAGCCGACGGAGATCCGCCCGTAGGCGGATTCGGAGGCGGCGTCTCGTGTCCGTTACCTGACTTAAGCCGGTCGTCCCGGTTGGTTGTGTCCAACCGGTCCTCCCTACCGTCCACTCCGGTAATCCCGGTTGGGTTGGGTAATACCGGTCCTCCCGGTACTACCGGTAATGTGTCGCCCGTTTCCGGGCACGACCCGGGCACAGAAGCGGCACGTTCCGGCGCAGCGGTGGCCTGATCGTGCCAAGTCTCTATCCAACCGATACTTACGAGGCGGTCGAGGGCCTCCTGCACCATCTGGGCAGGAACGCGGCACACCCTAGACAGCGAGGCGGCATCATGCGGCACCTTTCGGGCACGACGCAGGCACCCTCTGGGCACACAACGGGCGCTAACCTCTAGGAGAGCTACAAAGATGCCGAAGTGAGCGGCCCCGTTCGGGTGTTCCAGAAGCTCCGCGTAACCGTCGCTGTCGAGGGCTACCGGCAGGGCAATCCAGGTAAGGGTTTTTAGGGGGCGGGTTTTATTCGTCTCGTAGTGTCGATCCCAATTTCGGACACGGTACTCAACCATTCAAAGCCTTCCTCTCATCGAGGTGCGCGGAATAGCGATCCAGCACTTCTTTTTTGAGGTTCGGGTCCGTGATGACGAGAGCGAGAGCGCTCGCCAAGCACGGGTTTTCAAGACGCCTTGGCAAAGACTCGATCGCTTTGGCTAGAGTCTCTATTTCGCCGGAGAGAAACCGTAGCCTGATCGCCCGCTTTAGCAACGCCTCGGCCTCTGGCCTGAATTGGGTTTCTGTACCGTGGCAGTCCCAACAGAGCGTAAGGAGTTCGTGAGGTTCATACTCCCAAGGCTCGGCCCCGTGGCGGTAATCAAGGTGATGGACGTGGAGCGTTTCCTTGTCTCCGAAGCACAACTGGCAAGTCCATTCGTCGCGCTCAAGGATCTTGAGTCGAACCTTCTGCCAGCGGGGGTCTAATAGCTTCTTCGAGTAGCCCTTCTTAGAGTAGGTCTTCCAAGCCATCTTTTCTCCTAGCTTCCCACCCGTCACCTTTCAGGAACTAAGTACGAATCAGATTTCTGCGGCTTTCTTTTCCATTGGCTCAGGGTATGGCTGTCGCGGCTTGTACCACCGATGGGACTTGCAGCGAGGGCAAGCCCTGGGTTCCTCTTTGCGAGAAACCCACAGGTATCCGCAGCGCAAGCACTCCTTTGGATTAGTCATATCGCTATTATGAACAAGCTGGCGCTGTTGTCAAGGGGGTAAATGAAAAAAAGAGGCCGCCCCATCGGAGGCGGCCAAGCGAAAGGTGACAGGGCCTAGGAGCGACCCGGAGAGGACTCTACCACGGTTTCGGGATCTTCATTCAAGTCCGGTCTGCGCCCTCTCCAGAACACGCACCGCCGACCGTGGAACTTGTGAACCCCCTTCACGTAGTACACCGACCCGTCCCACGACCCCGCGTCTATCGGTATCCGCCGACCCTTCTTCCGCCACACCCACACGATAGGCCAGGAACAATGCTCGCACCGCTTCGCTATCGCGTACCTCCGATGCAGCCGAGGCTTGAACTTGTACTTGCTGTTCGTCACGCTCGCCTAAATGGTATCATTCCTTTCGTGGCCGAGATTCGTCTTAAGTCGGGGCGAGTTGCGCTGGTTGACGACTCCGACCTCGCGTTGGTTTCTCAATATTCTTGGTATGAACATCGGGTTCAGAGATGCACGTATGTCCGTGGGCGCAAAAGCGGACACGAAGGCCCGTTGGTTTTGATGCACAGGCTCATTCTTGATGTACCAGACGGGCTTCAGGTGGATCACATTGATGGTGACGGCTTGAACAACCGCAGATCCAATATTCGGATGTGTACCGCAGCCCAAAACCGGCAGAACAGTCGTATTCAGACGATGCGTCTAGGCATTCCTACAACCTCTAGATTCAAGGGCGTTAGTAGAAATTATGGCAAGTGGGCTGTCCATATCAACGGTAAGTGGGTCGGTCGGTACAACGACGAGGTGTCAGCCGCCAAGGCTTACGACGCTGCCGCCCGACAAGCCTTTGGAGAATTCGCTAAGACCAACTTCGACCCTTGACATCATCGCGCATAACGCGCAACCTAGGGCGCAGCGCAAAGGAGCAACATGAGCGGACTCGGAACCGTCAACGCTGCCGACTGGTTGAAGGGCCTCATCATGGCGGCGATTACCGCCGCGCTCACCACCGTCCAGCAATTCGTCTCCAACGGCATCGACTCGATCAACTGGAAAGTCGTCGGCGGCACCGCGCTCGCCGCTGCCGTTGCGTACATCCTCAAGAACATCGGGACAGACGAGACGGGCAAGGTTCTCGGCATCTCCGCCACCGCGCCGCCGCCGCCTGAACCAGCTCCGAAGGGATGAAGACTGGCCCTTTACAAGCTCCCGAGAAATCGGAAGCAATCTGGAACACGGCAAAGGGCCGCGCCGCCTTACTCTTCCTCGTCCCCGCCTTGCGCCTCTTCATCCGCCGCTACTTCGGCCAATGGCTCGCCGCCTACCTCGGCATCGACATCCTAACCATCGACAGCGATATGATCGTTTCCGCCGTAATCATCGTCTTGACCTTCGCCGCAGGCATCTGGGGCTGGATCAACAAGCGCGTCCCCACCTGGGCTGGCCTCCTCGCCATCCTCGCCGCCTCGATCTACATCGGTATCTTGGCAAGCGATAGCTCATGGCGCACGCAGCACTTCACCGAGATGGCAACCGCTATCGGCCTCGCGGTTCTAGCCGCGTCTCTCGTCGTGTGGCGTATCTGGTGCGGCCTCTCGCCCAAGGCCCCGAGTACGCCGCCCGTCTCTGGAACTGAGGGCCTAGGCCCACTCGTGGCAAACCTCGTGCAGGGAGGACACGCATGACCGAGACGCCATCCGTTGTCGTTGTCGATCACACGACCCAATGGCTCGCGTGGTCTAGCCCGATCATCCTCGCCCTGATCGCTTGGGCGCTGAGAAAGCTCGATGCGATTCACACCCTTGTCAACTCCCGCCTGACCGCCGCGCTCGACAAGATCGACGCCCTCGAAAAGAAACTCCAAGACGTTACGGGCCGCATCCCCACCGGGGAACCGGCCCCTGCGATTAAGCCTACCGATCTCATTCCGAGACGGTGAAAAGGAGGGTTGCATGAGCATCATCGGCCTGTTGGTCTTTCTCATCATCTGCGGCTTGATCTGGTATCTCGTAACCCTCCTTCCGTTGCCGCCGCCTTTCCCGGTCATCATCCGAGTCCTGTTCATCTTGATCGCCATAATCTGGCTTGCGTCGCAGCTTGGCGCATTTGGTTCCACGGGGCTAAGCGGCAGGATTCACTTCTAGCATCGCCATGATTGCAACGACCCACGCAGAAGCCAGAGGCTGGCGAGATCCGAACCGTAACGCCCTGACCCCATCGAGGACGACGGACGGCTCTGATGGGACAAGGTGAACCGGAACTCACGTTCAATAGCCGCCTGCCCGCCGTCGTGCGGGCTATCCAGGCCCTCGCCGTGAGGATGGATGTTCTGGAAGAAATCATCATGGGCGACCCAACCCCGCAGCAGATTGCCGAAGGCAAGCAACTCGGACTCATTGGGATGCTCCGAAAAGGGGAAGAAGACCGCAAGAAACTCAAGGGCGCGATGTACGGTCTGGTGTGTCTGGTCGCCGCTAAAGCCCTTCTCGACGCGCCTACTGCTATTCCCGCGTTCATTCGTGCGATGCAAGGGCTTTTCCGATAGGTGTATAGTGGGTCGATAAAAAAAGGAGACGAAAATGAAAGTCAAGGCTCTCAAGGACTTCACCCGGCAGAACGGCAACCAGGTTTTGAAGGGCGGCGAATTCGAGATCGCCCCCGGCTCCGAACTTGATGATCTCGTCAAGTCAGGCAACGTCTCCAAGCCCGATGCGCCGCCCAAGCCCAAGCCCTCCACAGCGACGCCCGAGAAAAAGAAGTAAGACCATTCGCTTCGACGTATATCTCCACGACCACCGACATTCCAAAGGCGAAGAAATCCTTCGCCTACTGAAAGAACTAAAACAAAAGGGAGGCCGAATCATGGCGACCATTGACGACATCCTCGCGGGCGTCGAGGAGGAGTCCACCCTGGACGACTCGATCATCACGCTTCTCACCAACCTGAAAGCCGCCGTTGACGCGGCCAAGGGCGATCAGGCCAAGATCGACGCGGCCTTCGCCGCAATCACGGCGAACAAGCAGAAGGTGTCCGATGCGATCACGGCCAACACGTAAAGCCCTCGTCGGCGTTCTTCTCCTCGCCGCCGCGTGTGCCCACGTCGGCCCGACGGCGGACCCCGCCGTTGTCCGCGCCGAGGACATGCTGACGAACTCGCTGACGATCTACACAGCCGCCATGAACTTCCATTTCGCCAACAGCACGAAGGAAAGCGTCTCGACCTACCGCACGTTCGAGGACTTCCGCTCGCGCTTCCCGATAGCGTGGCAAGCGGTGGACATGGCGAAACGCTCCTATCAGGCCGACAAGCGCAAGGGCACCGCCGCGCTTGTCGCCGCGATGAACGCGCTCTCCATCCTCGTCTCGTCGGTATCGCCATTGATCGGGAGGACGTAATGGAATCCATCATCATCGCGCTAATCGCGCAGGTTCCCTCGCTCGTCAAGACGATTGGTGATCTGATCGCTCGCGGCAAGGAAACCGGGGAACTCACCCCGGAAGCTGCCGACGCCCTGACCGCGAAGGCCGCAACGCTGTTCGCGCAGTACGGTCAGCCCGCGCCCCCGCCGCCGAACTTCAATCCGTAGATGACAGAGAAGCCGCCTCTCTCCGACGTTGAATTGGCCTACGCCGCTGGCGTGTTCGATGGTGAGGGATCTGTTGGCACGAAGCGCGACAGCAACCACTCAGAATATCCGCGCATACGAGCGAACGTTGGGAACACGGACCCCCGCCTGATTGCTTGGTTTAAGGATAGGTTCGGTGGTTATGTTTACCTTAACGTCCGCAAACCTCCAAACAAGCCTTGCTATCAATGGGAGGTAAACTCGCGGATGGCTGCCGCGTTCTTGGGTTCCATTTTGCCGTACTTGGTAATCAAGCGTGAACGAGCAGAGATCGCGCTTCAAATTGCGGCCCTCAAAAAGTGGGGCGGTGGACGGACAAGAAGTAGTCCGTCTCTTGTTGAACAACTGGAAATGGCAAGAGCGATCAAAACCATGAATATGAGGGGCAAGAAGTGACACTACGCGAAGCGCAGAGTCTCTTCGTAGGACTCCTCGGGCAACTGCTAGTCTGGGCCTACACCCATGATGGGTGGAGCTTCACGCTTGCCGACGGATACCGAGCCGACTGTCAAGGTCACATGAAGGACTCGCTTCATTACGAGCGGCTTGCCCAGGATCTGAATTTTTTCTTGAATGGCGTGTGGCAGAAAACCGGCTCTGACGAGTGGGAGCAGATCGGGACGTATTGGCTCGCCTTGAATCCGCTCTGTCGATGGGGCGGGACGTTCACCAAGAAAGATTGGAACCATTTCTCGTTAGCATGGGAGGGACGAGCTTAGATGGCGCACGTCAAGCAGGTACACGCGGAAAAGATTTCCGTCCCACCGGGCACCCCCGGCTTGGGCACCGTCACAAGTATCGGAACCGCGCTACCCATCACGGGCGGCACGATCACCGATACAGGCACCATCGGCTTCAACAACTGGCCTGCCGACGCGCCGGGCATTCTTGAGAACGACGGTGCTGGAGCCTTGAGTTGGAATGCGCAAGTGGGCCAATTCGTCCACCTGCAAGGCTCAACCCCCGGCACGCCCGATTCGGGCAACTTCCACGTTGACGGAACGGGTGTCATCGCAACGCAGCTAAGGGTCGGCCCGCCGATTGCGGGCGTGTTCGTCGCCACAATCCTCGTTCCAACGACCGGGCAGGCCCCCTCTGACGACGTGATCCGCGTTCTCAAGCCCGACGACAGCGACGGGTTTATCGTCTACGCCGACAGCAGCGCCGAGATCAACGTTGACTCGACAAGCGATGGCCTCACGATAAACGCTGGTGCCACGGCAGGCTATGGCATCAACATCTTGTCGTCCTCGACTGCCAGTTCGGGCATTCTGTCGGAGGTAACGACCAACGTCACGGCTGTCGAGGCAATTGCTGACGGTAGCGGCGCGGGTGTCGATGGCCTTTCCGACAGCGGCATCGGCATATGGGGGCACTCAACCTCCGGTACGGGTGTCGCGGGCAATTCCGCCTCGGGCAGCGCGGGCTTCTTCCTCTCGACCGATGCCGCGAACACGCAGCCCACTGTACTGATCTCGCAGCAGGGCATTGGCCTCGCCAACCTGCTCGAAGCGCAACTGGACGACACGACGAAGATTCTGACCTTCAATCCTAATGGCGCGAGATTCGGCTTGGGTGACAACCCTAACCCGCCCGACACGATGTTGCATCTCTACAGCGGCAACACGTTTACGGGCAACGCCTCGATCATTGTCCAGAACGATTCCCAGACGGACGGCTCGCAGATCACCAAACTCTGTTTCGCGGACACCAACACCGCGACGACGCTCAGTAACGCCTGCATCGTGTTCGAGACGGTGGCGGGGGCGAATGGCGATCTGGTTTTTACGAACAGCGGCAGCGACAACGATACGCCCGGTCCCGAATTCTTCCGACTGGTCGCTGGTGACGGGACCGTGCGGTTCGGGACTGCTGGCTATGGCTTCGTGGGTATTGGCAAAACGGGCACGTTCTCGGAGCTTCTTTACATCGGCCCGGATGGCGGTGATGGGACGCTCACGCTAGAGGCGAGCGGAGATAATTTCGTGAAGCTGGATTCGGGTAATCCTAGCATTACCCTGACGAGTAACAGCGTTGACGCGCTGATAGATTTCAATAGCTCCGAGTCGGATGCTCTCGTTTTCCAAGCCAACGGCAAGGAGTGTTTGATCCTCAACGGCAGTACGGGAGACGTTTTCCTGAACAGCGGCGGCGGTGACGCTTACACCTATGGGAAGTTGTCGGTCGGCTCGGCGTCCGAAGGCACCCACACACTAGACGTGACCGGGGACGCTTTCATCACCGGAGCGTTTGATGCCAAGGGCGGCAGTCTCAATGTTGATGGCACAACCGGGATCGTTGATGTCGCCGTCGAGCTGGACACGGTAGACCTGCTCGCAACCGGCGTCGTGAACTTTTCAAATCTGCCCGCCATCGCTGGCGCACCGGGCACGCTCTACGCCGACCCCGTGACGCACATTGTCAAGGTTTCCGTGTAAGGAGAATCGAATGCCATCCGAAATCTTCGTTGACAAAATCTCCGGCAACTACACCTCCGAAGAAAAAGACCTCTCCGGCTTCGTGGACGCCTTCGTTCAGGTGTGGTCCGAGTCAACGTCATCCGCCGTCGTCAACCTGGAAGCCCGTACAAACGTCACCGGCTCCGGCTGGTTCGACTTGAACGCGGCGACGACGGACCCGGATTCGGAAGGCGTCATCTGGTCGATTCCCACGGTGGGCAAGATTCGGGCGGTGATTTCCAACTACGCCAGCGGGACGATCTCCGTCTCGTTGACGTTGAAGAACAGGGGCGACCGATGAAAAGCGTTGCTGACGTTTTCGCGCAAGGGTTGGCCGAGTTTCGAGCTGAAACAAGGGCCATCAAGATTCGCGTAGCGTCACCGTGCGTGGATGGTCTTGGTACGACCCGGAGCGATGGGTACGTAACGGTTCCCGTCGGGCCGCACAAAAAAGATTACGCGCACCGCGTCGCCTACATAGCCGCCTACGGGCCGATCCCTGAGAATGCCGACGTGGATCACCTGTGTCGCAATACGAGTTGCGTAAACCCGCGTCATCTCCAGGCTGTTAGCCATCGGAGAAATATTCTTCGCGGCTTGGCCCCGGCTGCTAGATTCGCGCTTAGAACACTTTGCAAAAAAGGCCATCCATATTCATCCCGAACGGTTAACGGTAGCCGAGTGCGCTACTGCCGTGAGTGTACTTGTGCCCAAAAGCGAGAGGGGTATAAGGAGCGTCGGGACGCTGGAATGTCGGTCGTAGAAGCCAGAAGGGGTCGTCGTTTACCGAAGGCTATCGTGTGCGCCGCGTTTGCTTTGTTCCTTGCCGCTGTCGGCAAGCCTCAAACCGCCACCCCAACGAATAGCCCAAGCAGAACTCCAACGGTGACGCCAACCGCGACGGAAACGCCGACGCTCACGATCACTCCGACGCGCACCTTCACCGTGACGCCGACGTGGAACTTCCGTACTCGCACCGCGACGAGGACTCCTACCAACACGCCGACGAGAACCATCACCAAGACGTTCACGCCCACGCTGACCCACACTCCAACCGGGACGCCGCCGACCGCGACCCCGGCATTCACTCACACGGCGGTTCCGGCGATCAGGACGAAGGTGATTACGGTGGTTCCGCGAGCGACACGGACGCGCACGCCGACTCGGACTCCGACCGTTACCAGAACGCGCACGCCTTCGCGCACGCCGACGCCGAGCTTCACGGCTGGCCCGTCTCATACGGCGGTGCCGGTCATTCGCGCCTCGCACACGCGGACCCCGACGTTGACGCCAACCAGAACACCGACGATCACTCCGACGAATACGCCTACTCGGACGCCGACGATTACTCCAACCGTCACGCCGACGAATACGCCCTAAGGAGGCAGGATGAAAACGCATCACGTCTCGGTCACGAAGCACGCGCCCGCACCCACCACCGGCCCGCACGCTACCGGCAGCAAGGGCGCGATGTCCTACGGCTCGACGCCCAAGGGCGGCGCGGGAGCCAAGATGGGCGGCGGCTCCATGCAGCCGTGGCGCATCTCTCGCCAGAATCCCAAGGCGACCCACCGGGGCGACTAGATGAGCAGCGTTTACGCCCCCCCGGTTTACAGTGTCCTCGGCTTTACCGGCACCGGCCCCGGCAACGTTATCGACATCGGCACCGCCGACCTCGCGGACTACCCCCCGGTGATGATCTGCACCTTCGGCGTCTCGGGCGCGATCTCCTACACCATCGAAGGCTCGCACGATGGCGTCAACTTCGTTGACCTCTCAGGCGGCGGCTTCTCCGACTCCGTAGCCAAAGACCTGATCCCTGGTATCCGCTTCTGGCGAGTCAACGTGGCTACGAACAGCGGGACGATCACGGCTTCGGTTGGCGCGGTGCCGACTCAGGGCGGCGGCGTCCACGCGGTCAATCTGCTGACGGTGGAAAACAATGCTCCGGTCTAGGATGACTCCTGAAAGGTTTTGGGATAGGACAATCCCTGAACCGAATTCGGGATGCTTGCTATGGCTTGGCGGCTGTTCGGCCACCGGCTACGGAGTGTTTGGGATGGATTGGAAATCCGTCTCGGCGCATCGCTACGCCTACGAATTGACATACGGCCCAATCCCGCCCGGAATGCTGGTCTGCCACAAGTGCGATACGCCTCCGTGCGTTAATCCGAAGCACCTGTTTCTTGGGACGGTGAGCGATAACGCTTTGGATCGTGACCGTAAGCGGCGGCGTAGGCGACTCTACGCTGAGTCCAATCCTGCGACCAAGTTTACAGCCGAGCAGGTCGCTGAGATTCGGCGTCTTGCTGCAACCGGGATGAATCAGGCCACGATAGCGGAGCAGTTCGGTACGACCCGGACGAGGGTCAACGGACTTCACACTCGTAGATACAGGATTAACGGATGACGTTACCCGTTTTGCAGGACGCAAGTGACCGACTTACGGATGCCATATTTTTTGGTTCCCGTTTCGGCTCTGGTGGCGGCGTTCCGAGTAGCCGCGTCATCGCAACCGGATTCGGCCTCTCCGGTGGCGGCGACTTAACGACCAATCGCACGCACAAGGTCAACGATGTGGTCAACGGCTACAACGTTCTCAACCACGGCGCGGTGGCCGATGGCGTCACGGACAACACCGCCGTTTACGACGCGATCTTCGCTCTAGCCGATAGCGGCGTACTCGTATTCCCTCCGGGGGAGTTTGCCGGGGCTATCAATCTGCCCGATACCAACACCGGGGGCGGTGTGCCGAAGAACTGGCACGTCATGGGCAGCGGCATCTACTCGACCATCCTACTTCCCGCCGTGGCAGACACGCCGATTATACAAAAGGCGAACAGATCGACCGGCATCATCGAGGGCGCGACCTTTTCTGGATTCGCCGTCAAGGGTGGCGCGGGCGGCTCAACCGGCCCGGCGATTGATCTTGTTGGGATGCGAGCCTGCGCCTTTTCGCATATCGCCAGCCTCCCAGGAACGGGCGCGGTCAACTTCTCGTCGCTGTTCCATCTCTCGGTAGCTCAGTTGACCGGCTGCTACGACAACACGATCAGTCACGTTCTCGTCAGCGCAGGAACGCTCGGCCTCGGCGCTGATGGTGCCCCG